>Ga0182027_10000062_pt1 | contig 153397 bp, 133 predicted proteins | sample 712E1DmetaG_FD_121300 | JGI IMG/M metagenome (GOLD analysis project Ga0182027, IMG submission 121300) | Permafrost microbial communities from Stordalen Mire, Sweden - 712E1D metaG (Illumina Assembly) | ecosystem: Environmental > Terrestrial > Soil > Wetlands > Permafrost | place: Sweden...
CATAGGGGAGGAGCAGTCCTTGTTCCCGGTCAACGGGTTTGAATCGGGGTGCCATTCCCCGATTCTATCTTCCCCATCAATAACTGTAAATTCGGCGGTCTCAAGCCCGACAGGCTCCTAGGCAATCTTTGCGGCGCGGCGGCGATATTCCCAGGCGTCATGGCCATCTCCCGGATAAGCTCGCGCAAGCGCCTCGTAGTCCTTACGGGCGGGGGCTTGGGACGGCTCGGCCTCCTTGCCATATCGCTCGCTCCCTTTCTCGCCGGCGACTCGGGGACGGCGGTCATCAGCCTCGTCTGCCTTAACGCCCTAAGAATATCCATGGGGAATTTCTGTAATCCCGCCTGGACTTCGATGGTCGCCGACCTCGTGCCGACCTCAGCAAGGGCCAAGCATTTCGGCAATCGTAACGTCGCGATAATCGCCGCTTCCATCGTCGCCGCCCCGATAGCCGGGAAAATAGTGAAGTCCCTCTCAGGCATAGCTGCCTTTCCCCACCTCGGCTTCCAGGCGATATTCTTCCTTTCCTTCGCGGTCGGGATGCTGAGCACGGCGACCTTCTCTAGGATACCCGACGCCTCCGTTTCGGAGTCCTCCTCGGTCAAGCCAAAGGGTTTCCCCCTGCGAGCCTTGCTTGCGGACAGGCGCTTCGCGGGCTTGGCCCTGAGCGCCTTCGTCTGGAACATGGCCCTCCAAGCCTCCGCTCCTTTCTTCAATGTCTATCTGGTGAGCCGCCTTGGCGCGAGCGTCGCGATGGTCGGCATACTCACCGCCGTGTCCTCGGTCACTACGATGTTCGGCCAGTTGGCATTCGGACGGATTACTGACAAGAAGGGGGATATCTTCGTCCAGGTCCTGACGGGACTCCTTATTCCCCTGCTGCCCTTATCGTGGATTCTTGTCAGCTCGCCGGGGCAAGTCGCATTCATCAATATAGCGTCGGGAATATTGTGGGCGGGCTATAACCTCGCGAGCTTCAATATCCTTCTTAAGCTGACGCCCGACGATCACAGGCCAGAGGCGACGGCCACCTACCAGACCCTCGTGATGGCCAGCTCGGTGATAGGGCCTTTGGCAGGGGGAGCCTTGGCCGATTCCATCGGCTACAAAGCCGTCTTCGCGGTCAGCGGTATCGGCCGTTTCCTGGCCACCTTAGTTTTTATCGCTCTCGTCGTTCGGCCGGGCCCATTGCTGGGCGCGAAACGCCAGCCTTGATATCGCCGCCTATTTTGCCGGAGTGAAACCCTCGAAGTCCCCTTCCTGCACGGGAATGAGCACGTCGCCCGAGCCTAGGGCCACCCACGCGATGTTTCCCTTAAGGATGTACTTGTCCACCGCCGCCCGAACCTGAGCCGGCGTAACCGCTCGTATCCTATCAATGTCGAGGAGGTAGCTTCGGTAGTCGCCGGTGGAGACGACCGACTGGGCTATGCTCCCGGCTATCGCCCCATTGGTCGCCTGGCTCGCGTAGAGCTCGTTGACGTATTGCGCCTTCGACGCTTCGAGCACTTCGGCCAGGGGCGCGTAGCCGTCCTTAGAGGAGGCGGGGTCTATCGAAACCGCCTTGCCCGCCGCCAGGAGAGCGACCGCTTCGTCGATATAGGCCTTGGCCTTGCCGGGGTTCTTGGACTTGAATAGCGTGATGGATCCGTAGTTGGCGTTGAAGGATCTGATAGCGGCGTCCGGCGAGTAGACGGCGCCGTACTTGTCGCGCACGACATTGAACAAGAGGTCGGAGAGGAGCTTCATTCCCAGGCTCAGGGGGATATAGTCGGGATCGGAAGGCGCGGGGGCCGCGAAATCGCCGCGGAGGTAGCCCATGCCCTTGGATTGAGGGAACTCGACCTTGGTAAGGCGGCTCCACTTGCCCGAGTCGCTCAGGGCCGGCGGGGGCGGAGGCAGGCCCACGCCCGCGGAAGGCAGCTTGCCGAGACCCGTTTCGAGCTCCCTGCGCAGGGCGGCGGTGTCGAAGTCGCCTACCGCGACGACGAAGAGGGCATCGGCCCGAAGGCGCGAACCATACCATGCCTTAATGTCGTCCAGCTTCGCGGCCGCCAGAGATTCCCTGGTCCCCTCGGGCGAGGCGGCGTAGGGATGGCCGGCGAATAGTATGTCATTCATCGTTTGGCCGGTTTTGGACCAGGGGTCCTGCTCCTTCGACTGCAGGGCTAATTTGGCCTGGGACAGCTCCTGATCGAAATCGGCCTCTTTGAAGCTGGGGTTCACGAGGGTATCGACCCAGATGGGGAAGATTCTCGCGAAGTATTTGTCGAGGGTCTTCAAGCTATAGGCCGAGTAATCGAAGTCCGAGTAGCTCCAGATCGCGGAGCTCGTCTCGTCGAGAATGGACCGAATGTCATCGTAGGAGTACTTCGTCGAAGAACGCGCCATCGTCCTGAGGGCGAGTGCCTCGAAGCCGGCGGAAGCCGGATTGGCCGCCGCGGAGCCGCCCCTGATGATGAGGGAAATATGCTCGACCCTGTTGGCGGCGATTTTCTTTACGATGACGGGCAAGCCGTTGGAGAGGACGAAGGTCGAGAAGGAGCCTAGGTTTTCCTTGGCGAAGGCCGAGAGGCCCGAGGCGCCGAAAGACGAGCCCTGGGCGGCCAAGGGGAATGCCCCGGCGCCGGCGCTTGCGTTATTGCCCGCTTGGGTCGAGGCGCAGGAGAGGAGGAATGCGGCCGCGACCGCGGCGCCTGCGAAAGAGCGTATCGCGCAACGCGCGTTCATCATCTTGGGCCACCTCATCTCTGCCACCAGAATGCGTTGTCGCCGCCGATCTCGGAGTAGCCGAGGGCCTTTTCGCGATCGGCGGCGGCGGGGTCGGCCGCGTAGGCGTCGGAACGTATCCGAAGCTCGGCCGCGGAGGGCGCATCGGCGAGGTAGCGGCTTATGAGGTCGGAGATGTCGGCCCAGGAGACCTTGCGGCAATTGCCCTCGTAGCCGTAAAAATAGTCGGTCGTCGCGACGGACCACCAGAAGGTGAGGCTTTCGGTCACGAAAGAGCCGGCGACTTCCTGCGAAAGAAGGTTGCGGTCGATGAGCTTGGCCTTAGCTTTCTCGAGCTCTTCCGCCCCGAAGTAGGAGGACGGATCCTTCGCTATCAGGGCGAACTCGTCTTTAATCGCCTTCCGTAAGGCCTCGGAGCGGTCGAGGATATTCCCCTCTTTGGCGGGATCCCCGGCGACGAGGAAGGCGCCGAACTGGTAGTCTCCGCCGTCGCGGGCTGTGGGGTAGTTGAAGCCGATGTACTCGGGGTCGTAGAGTCCGACGCTCGATTTCATGAGGTCGGATTTAAACTTGCCCACCGGCGACGATAACAGGTAGAGGAAGACATCCGACGTATAGCTGTCCTTGGTCTGCCTGAGGACGTCGGGTCCGCGCCAACGGTACTGGACTTGCGCGAGGCCCTTGTAGTAATCGTCGTCGGGATAGACGAGGGCGATGCCCTCTCTTACCGGACCTTGGGGAGGCTCGCCGATGAGGGGAGCCGCGCCGCCCTTCCAGTCGCCGAAGTACTTTTCGGCTAGGGCGAATACCTGGTCGGGATTTACGTCCCCTCCTACGAGGAGGGCGGTATTGCGCGGAATGTAATATCCGGCTCGGATCGCCTCGAGCTGGGCTATCGTCGCCTTCTGGATCGTATCCTCGGGCCCGTCTATGTTCTTGCGCCAAGGGAAGAGCGAGAATTCGCGGGACTCGAGGGCCTCGTCGGCGATGTGGTCGGGGTCGGTGTGATAGCCGCGAATCTCGCTGATGACTACCTGTTTCTCCCGCTCGAGCTTGTCGGAATTGAATAGAGGCTTCTTTACGGCCCAGGACCAGAATTCCACTCCCTCGGCGAGCTTGTCCGAGGGGATGGCGATGTAATAGTTGATATACTGAGTCCCGGTCGATCCGTTCCAATTGGCGGCGCCCATCTTGTTGAGGGCGGCCATAAAGGCGGCCTGTGTGGGGTATTTTTCGTTGCCGTCGAAGAGCATGTGCTCGTAGAGGTGGAAGAGGCCGGCGGTCTCGGGCGTCTGCGCGCTCGCGGCCCCTCGGAAGGCCACGCATACCGTTGCCAGGGGGACGGCGTGGTTTTCCACGACGAAAACCTCGAGGCCGTTCGCGAGGACCCTGTGCGGCACTTGCGCCTGAGCCGGCGCCGCCGCTAGGCAGAGCGCCGCGCAGGAAACCATGATGAGCGAGGCAAGAGCGGATTTTCCCATGTTTCCTCCGAGTCTTGGAATCGACTATCGACTATGAAGGCGGCGAAGGAATCCGCCTGAGTCGATATAGTTGGACTCGGCTGCCAGCTTGCCGCCGCGATAGTAGCGAACATAGGGGACCTGGTCGTTGCCGAAAACGTCTTCCTTGAATTTTAGCAGGGGCTCGAAGAAGTCCTCGAGGTCGTACTCGACCCAGAATATCTCCCTGCCCTCGTCGGCGGGCAGGGACGATAGGTAGGATTGCATCCATGACCATTGGGGGCACCAGCTTTGCGTGAGCACGACGGCTACCACATCGGCGGCCCCGGCTACGCTCGATCCGAATTCGCCGTCGGCGATAGCGCCGAGGCACTCTTCTTTACGCAGCTTCTTCATCTCTCGCCCCGATCCGCGCAGAGGGAGGCCGAGTCGGCTTCGGGCGCGAGCGCCTTTTCTATCTGCGCGCGAAGGACATTGTCATTTATCGGCTTGACGAGATAGGCTGCGGGCAAAGTACGTTCGGCGCGATCCTGGCTGCCCTTGCTCGGATAGGCGGTTAGGTATATCACCGGTACGTCGCAGACGAGCTTGACGCGGTTCGCCGCGTCTACCCCGTCTATGAAGCTGCGAAGCTTGATATCCATGAGGATGAGGTCGGGCTTGTGGGCGAGGACGGCGCCGAGGACCTCGTCGCCCGAAGCGACGATGGCGGGGACGGCATAGCCCATGCTTTCGAGGCTTTCCTTGAGTTGCATGCCCACGATTATCTCGTCTTCGACGATCAATATGCTTGCCATGCCGATTGCTCTCCCGCCATTTACTATATACCATACTAAATTGTGAGGGCCATAGAGAGCTTTATTTTCCCCTTCGACAGCCTTGCGTCCAAAATACACGCGGTCGTTTTCATCCGCTACCGTTACGCGAGCCTGACGGCCGCGATCGCCTTGTACTCTGCCGTCATGCTTGTCACGGGAAGGGCGCTCGGGGTATCCAGCAACTATTTCGTCATTGGGCCCGTCATGGCGGCGGCCCTGGGTTTCGGCATCGCCGGAGGCTTAGCCGCGGGCATTCTTGCCTTGCCCGCCAACCTGCTGATATACGCTATCTTGGGGCATCCCGAGTTCTCCCCCGCGAGCAAGCTCATCGCGGAGTCGTCGGGCATTTTGGTGGGCCTGCTCTTCGGCCGCCTCGCGGACTACTTCCGCGATGTGGAGAGGGAGATCAAGAGGCGAATGGCCACCGAGGAGGCTCTGCGCGGGGCCCTCGCCGAGAAAGAGCTCCTCCTGCGCGAGCTTCATCATCGGGTCAAAAACAACCTCAACGTAATGAAGAGCCTTGTTCAGCTACAGCGCAACAGGTCCGAGGTCCCCGCCTTTCTGGAGGCCGCCGACGAGCTTATCAACAGGATATTCGCCATCTCCCTCGTCCATGATCAGCTCAACACCGACCAAGCCCTCTCGTCCGTCGATCCCGCGCATTATATCGAGGCTCTCGTCGGCAACCTTGCCTCCGGCCTCGGCATCGGCATGTCGCGCATCGGCTTGTCCATGGATACGGGCGGCCGATTCATCCCCGTAGAGTCCGCCATATCGCTGGGGCTAATCGTGAACGAGGCGCTCACGAACGCGATAAAGCACGCCTCGCCGGGGAGCGAGGGCAAGCCCTCGATACGAATCAGCCTCGGCCTCGAGGGAGGGGACTACCGCCTCGCTATATGCGACGACGGCCCGGGCCCGGGCTCCGGGACGGCGAGCGACGCGGCGAGGGGCGGCCTGGGACTTATGCTCGTGCGCGCCCTTGCCCGCAACCTCGGCGGCAAGACCGAGCTGGCCGCGATAGAGGGAGAGAATGGTCCCATCGGCTCCCGTTTCGATCTCTCATTCCCGAGTTAAGACTCATCCATATAGGGGTATCGCCAATCCGTCGGCGGATCCAAATTCTCCTTCACTGCCCGTGCGCTTGTCCAGCGCAGAAGGTTGAGGGGGCTGCCCGCTTTATCGTTCGTGCCCGAGGCGCGGGCGCCCCCGAAGGGCTGGCGGCCCACGACCGCGCCGGTGGGCTTGTCGTTCACATAGAAGTTGCCCGCGGCGCGGACGAGGGCCTTCGAGGCCGCTGTGATCGCGCCCCTGTCGCGGGCGATCACGGAACCGGTGAGGCCGTAGGGCGATGTCGAGTCCACGAGGCGGTATGCCGCGTCCATGTCATTGTCGTCGTAAACGTAGACCGTGAGCACCGGTCCGAAGAGCCCGGTCTCCATCGTCTCGTAGTGCGGGTCGAGGGCCTGGATGAGGGTGGGCTCGATGAAGAAACCCTTCGATTTGTCGCCCTTGCCGCCGGCGAGGACCTTCGCTTTGCTCGAGGACTTCGCCCGATCTACGTAGGGCATGATCGTATCGTAGGCCGCTTCGTCTATTACCGCGCCGAGGAAGTTGCGGAAATCCGTAACGCTTCCCATCGGCAGGGACTTGACGGTGTCGGCCAACTTGTCGAGGAAAGCCCGGCCCATCGAGGCCGGCACGTAGAGGCGCGAGGCCGCTGAGCATTTCTGGCCCTGGTACTCGAAGGCGCCGCGGACCGCCGCGACGAGGGCTGCCTCCGGATCGGCCGAGGGATCGACGAGGATGAAGTTCTTGCCGCCCGTCTCGCCGACGATGCGCGGATAGCTGCGATAGATCGGCAGATTATCCGCGATGACCTTCCACAGCCGGCGGAAAACCTCGGTAGAGCCCGTAAAGTGCAGGCCTGCGAACTCGGGCCTGCCGAGAACGACGCCGCTGATCGTAGAGCCAGAGCCGGGAACGAAGTTGATGACTCCGGGGGGCAGGCCGGCCTCCTCATAGAGCTTCATGAGAAAATAGTTGGATAGTACAGAGGTGGATGAGGGCTTCCACACGACGACGTTGCCCATCATCGCGGGAGCGCTGGCGAGGTTGGCCGCTATCGCCGTGAAGTTGAAGGGCGACACCGCGTAAACAAAGCCCTCGAGGGGCCTGTAGGTCATGCGGTTCCACTCGTCACTCAGGCTGTTAGGCTGCTGCGAGTAAATAGACTCCATAAATAGGGGATTGATCCTGTAAAAATCTATCGCTTCGCAGGCGGCGTCGATCTCGGCCTGCTGGGCCGTCTTGGACTGGCCCAGCATAGTCGAGGCGACCAGGACGGGCCGGTACTTGCCTGCCGCGAGGGCGGCCGCCCTGCGGAACACGGCCGCCCGCTCCTCCCAGGGCGTCTCCTCCCAGCCGCGCTTGGCGGCCAGGGCGGCCAGGGCGGCGGCCTTAGCTTCGGCCTCGTCTGCCAAATGATATTGTCCGAGCTCTGTCCCTCGCTCGTCCGGACGGATGATCGAATCGGTCCTGCCCGTGCGGATGTCCTTTCCGCCTATGACGAGGGGAATATCGAAGTTTCCGCGCAGGAGGCGGTCTAGCTCGGCCTTGAGCTTGGCGCGATCAGGGCTGCCGGGAGCGTAGGAGAGTATCGGCTCATTGTCGGCCGGGGGTGTTGTCGGTACTGCTTCGTTCATGGCTGCTCCAGATATATCAGCTTGATTTCAGTATACTATCCCCCCAAAATATAGGCTCTGGCAAGCGCTTATCTGGGGATATGACCGCCGGTATTGACCTGACTTCGAGCCCATGGTATTCCTTCTATTAATACTCACAGCTTGAGTATTTGCGGATGGTCTATGGCTACACAAACTGAGCTAACTGCGTCTTCGATCGAGTATTCCCTTCTCGGCCTCCTGGGCGAAAGGCCCATGCACGGCTACGAGCTTCACCAAGAACTGAGCCGGAAGACCGGGCTCGGCCTTATTTGGACGGTAAAACAAGCCCAACTCTACGCGCTATTGGCCAAGCTCGAGTCCGGGGGGCTCATCGCGGCCGAGGTCCTCGTCCAGGGACATCGGCCCGCGCGCCGAGTCTTTCATCTGACCGAGGAAGGCGGCGCTTTCTACAAGGCATGGGTGAAGGAGCCCTCGGGCCGGAGAGACTTCAGGCTCGGTTTTCTCGCAAAACTGTACTTCGCCCAGCGCGAAGGCCCCGATGCGGCGAAGGCTCTCCTGGCCGATCAGCGGAGGCTGTGCGCTCTATGGCTGGAAGGGATGATAGAGCGCCGCGATGCCTGCGGCGACGGGAACCTGGACGGACTGGTATACCGCTATAGGGTAGGCCAGATCGAAGCTATGTCGGTATGGCTCGATGAGTGCCTTGCTTATATCGAGGCGCCGTCGAAGGCGATTGCCGCGGTCTGAGGGCCGCCCCTATGCCGCCGCTTTCCGATGCCCTTCGCCTCCGGCCCGATTCGGCGAGATTCCATGCCTTCGTCATCGCCTTCACGGGAGCCGGCGGTAAGACGAGCGCTCTGTTCGCCCTCGCCCGCGAGCTTGTCGATTACCGAGTGATAGCGACGACGACTACGAAGTTGCGCGATCCCCGCCTCGAAGCGGGCAGGCCCATCGACAGTGTGATCGTAGAGCGGCTTCTCGCGGAACCGGCAGGGGAGATCGGATGCGCGCGGGCCTTCGCGCCGCGGCAAGGATCGGGCGCATTGATCCTCGCCTCCGGAGTGGAAACGGAGGAGCGAAAACTCGTCGGTATAGATCCATCGCAGGTCGAGGCTCTTCGCGAGCGCTGCGATTTTGTCCTAGTCGAGGCCGACGGCTCGCGCGGACTGCCGATCAAGGCCCCGGCCGCGCATGAGCCGGTCGTCCCCGGCTGCGCCGATCTCGTCGTCGGCCTGATCGGCCTCGATTGCCTCGGCCTCGCGTTGGGCCCGAAAGCCGCGCAGCGAAGCGAGATACTCGGACCGCTTATCGGCTGCGCCGAGGGAATGCCGATAGGTCCCGAGCACCTGCTCCGCCTCGCCGCCTCGCCCATGGGCCTTTTCAAGGGCGCGCCTCCGGGAGCGCGTCGGGCGATACTGCTCAACCAGGCGGACGCGGTGTCGTCCGGGGCCGCGTTAGCCCTTGTCGAGGCCCTCGTCGAGGGGCAGGCATCCGCCGATATCGTCATCGCCTGTTCGCTGCGCGATGGTTACGGCGCCTGCGAGATCGTCGCCGCGCGGCGGCGCTCGGCGGAGGATAGGCCATGAGGGGGCGGACACAGGGGATCATTTTGGTGCGCGGCGCCGGGGACTTGGCCACGGGGACCATTGTTCGCCTCGCCCGCTCGGGCTTCCTCGTCGCGGCGCTGGAGATTGCGCGGCCCACGGCCGTACGCAGGACGGTGGCTTTTTCGGAGGCGGTCTACGAAGGCGAGACCGAAGTAGAGGGCATCGCCGCCAAGCACGTCGAGGATGCGGACGAGCTGTTAAGCGTCGTCGCAGCGGGCATCGTGCCCATCCTCGTGGACCCCGGCTGCTCAGTCCTCGGCGCGATACGGCCCATCGCCTTGGTGGACGCCATCGTCGCCAAACGCAATACGGGCACTTCCATCGGCATGGCGCCCATCGTCGTCGCTTTGGGCCCCGGCTTCGCGGCCGGGATAGACGCGCACGCCGTCGTCGAGACGAATCGCGGCCACGACCTGGGTCGGGTGCTCTGGGAGGGCGCCGCCGAAGCCGACACGGGCGTGCCGGGCAACATCGACGGCTATGGCATCGAGCGCGTCCTGCGTTCCCCGATGGCGGGAGAACTGCGCGCGTTGCGCGAAATAGGCGACACCGTGCGGGTCGGCGACCCCGTCTTCGCGATCGAAGGGGATGAGGGATGCGTCGTATCCTCGAAAATCGACGGAGTGGTCCGAGGGATCGTCCGGAACGGTTTTCCCGTGTGGGAGGGCTTCAAGGCGGCGGACGTCGATCCTCGGGCCAGAAGGGAGAATTGCTTCACCGTCTCCGACAAGGCGAGGGCGATCGGCGGGGGCGTGCTCGAGGCGATTCTCGCTCTAGGGGGCGTCCCTGCGGATAATGGAGGAACTATTTAGATGAGCGAGATGCCTGCGCTTACGAAACTGACGCGCTTTTCCGGCTGCGGGGCAAAACTGGGCCCGGGCGTTCTTGAGAAAGCCCTCTGCGGACTCTCCCAGCCTGCCTATCCCGATCTACTGGTGTCTTTCGAGGGTTGCGAGGACGCGGGACTCTACCGCGTGGGCCCGGGCCTCGCCCTTGTTCAAACCGTAGACTTCTTCCCGCCTATCGTCGATGATCCCTTTCTCTTCGGCCGGATCGCCGCGGCCAACGCCCTCTCCGATGTCTACGCTATGGGCGGCCGCCCCGCTACGGCCCTCGCCCTCGTCTGCTTTCCGGCGAGCAGCCTCGGCCTCGAGAGCCTCAGGGCCATGATGGAGGGCGGCCTCGATGCCCTCATCGAGGCCGGCTGCGCGCTGCTGGGCGGGCATAGCATCGAAGAAGCCGAGCCTAAACTAGGGTACGCCGTCACGGGCTTCGTCGATCCCGAGCGCGCGTGGAGGAACAATAGTCTCCAGAGCGGCCTCGTCCTTATCCTCACCAAGCCGATCGGCACGGGTCTCGTCAACATGGCGGTGCGGGCGAACTGCGCTTCGGAGGAGGCCGTGAAAGCTTCCCAAACGTCGATGGCGAGGCTCAATAAAAAGGCGGCCGAGCTCCTGTCCTCCTTCGACGTGCGCGCCTGCACCGATGTGACGGGCTTCGGCCTCGCGGGGCACGCGGCGGAGATGGCGGCGGGTAAGAGCTGCGGGCTGCGCCTCTTCGCGCGTGAGATACCCCTTCTTCCCGGCGCGGCCGAATACTCCGCCATGGGCTTCGTGCCCGAGGGGACATGGCGGAACAAGGAGGGCAGGCTTCGGGCCCTACCGCGAGCCTCCGATATCCCGCCGCAGTTGCTGGACCTGCTTTTCGATCCTCAGACCTCGGGCGGTCTTCTCGCAGCCGTCCCGGCCCTCGCCGCGCAAGAGGCGCTGGGCGCATTGCGCGAGGCCGGAGTCGATGCGCGAATCGTGGGGGAGAGCGGGGGACCGCCGGGGGAAGTGGACATCGTCCTTTGAGAAAGGAGATACGCAATGATCGAATCGCGAAAGATAGTTGACGCCCGTGGTCTGGCCTGCCCCGAGCCAGTCGTCCTTACCAAGAAGGCAGTCGAGGAAGGCGGTTTCGACATACTCGAGGTTAGGGTCGGCAGCGAATCGGCGCGTGAGAACGTGCTTCGCTACGCGGGCTACGCCGGCCTCGAGGCCGCGCTCGCGCGCGTAGAAGGGCCTGAGGCGATCATCGAGATACGAGCCGCGCCTTCAGAGCCTGATCCGAGGCAAGCGCATTGATGCACCCCGACGACGCGATCCGCCTCATTGAGTCCCTCGATGTCCGCCTCCCTTCGGAGACGGTTTCTCTCGCCGACGCCCTCGGCAGGGTGCCCGTGCTGACTCCCGTCACGCTCCTCGACCAGCCGCCCTTCGACAAGTCGACGATGGACGGATTCGCCTACGCGAGCGCGGAAGAGAATCTCGCCGATACCGGGGATTCCTTTATCCTGGCCGGAACGGCCGCCGCGGGTTCGCCGCCTCGGCCTCCCTTGGCAGCGGGCGAGTGCCTGCGCATTATGACAGGCGCCCCGCTTCCGAAGGGGACTTTCGCCGTGCATCGCCTCGAGCGCTCCGAAGTCTCCGATGGCCGGGTGCGCATTTTGGCGCGTGAGGACGAGGTCAATATCGCGCGACGCGGCGCCAACAGCCGCGAGGGCGAGGAGCTTTTCCCCCTGCGCCCCCTGCGGCCTCAGGACATCGCTCTTCTGGCGGCGAACGGCATAGCGAATATCGAAGTCATCCGAAGGCCCCGCGTCCGAGTTCTGAGCACGGGCAATGAGCTGCGAGCGGCCGGCCAAAGCCTCTGCCCCGGGCTCATCTACGATTCGAACGGCCCCCAGCTGGTCGCCCAGGCCGCCGCCTTCGGCTGCGACGCGATTTTCGGAGGCATCGTTTCGGACGATGAGGACGCGTTGCGCGACGCCATCGTCCAGGCGGCGGAGCACGCCGACCTCGTCATCGCGTCGGGCGGCGTCTCCGCGGGGGACTTGGATTTTGTCCCGATGGCCATGGAACGCGCCGGATTCTCCGCGCTGTTCCGCGCTCTCGCTATGCGGCCGGGCATGCCGGCCCTGCTCTGCCGCCGCGGAGCGGTTTTCGCCTACGGCATGCCGGGCAATCCCGTTTCTTCCTTCGTCAATTTCGAGCTCGTCGTAAAGCCGCTCCTGATGCGCTTTTCAGGCCTGCGATACGAGCCTCGCCTCGAGACTGCGCGAATGGGGAAGGCGGTTTCCAGGCGCGACGCGGGAAAAATAGAATTCCTTCCCGTGAGGCTCGAAGGCGGGATCGCCTACCCCCTGCGATACACGGGATCGACCATGCTCGACGTCCTCGCCCGCGCGGACGCTCTTATTCGCCTTGAGGCAGGGCAATGCGAAGCCGCCGAAGGGACAGAGGTCCATGCGCGACGCATATGACCGCCCCATTCGCTATTTGCGCGCATCGGTCACCGATCGCTGCAACCTGCGCTGCGTCTACTGCGCGCCGCCGGAAGGCTGCAAGCGCCTAAGCGACGACGAGCTCCTGCCGCTTGGGTCGATCTTTCGGATAGTAGAAGCGGCGGTCGACTTGGGCGTAGAGAAGCTGCGGCTCACCGGAGGCGAGCCCTTGCTGCGAGACGGTATCGTCGATCTCGTACGGGAGTTGTCTCGCATCCCGGGGCTCGGGACGCTCTGCATGACTACGAACGGAACGATGCTTGCCGCCGCCGCATCCGATCTCCGGGACGCAGGCCTCGATTCGGTCAACGTGTCCCTCGATACCCTCGATCCCGATCTCTACGATCGCATAACGCGCGGAGGAGCCCTCTGCGATGTCCTCGAGGGGATAGACGCCGCCCTCCTTGCGGGACTTCCCGTCAAGCTCAATATCGTCATTCAGGGCGACGATGGGGCCAAGGACGCCGAGGAGGTGGAGAGCTACGCCCAAGCGCGCGGGGCCTCTTCGCAGCGAATACGCCGCTACGATCTGCGGCTGCCGAAGGCGGAAGACCCTCGCTTCGACAGGCCTCCGCGATGCGAGTCATGCGACCGTATCCGGCTTCTCGCCGACGGCCGGCTTCTGCCTTGCCTGCATTCGGACCTGGCCCAGAGCATCGACATGGATACAATCGCGCAAAGTCTCCTCGCCTGCGTGGACCGCAAGCCCGCGCGGGGAGGGACATGCGCCACGCTCGCGGTCGGACAAATAGGAGGATAACATCGAAATGGCTGGCAACAGATTGACCCACGTCGATGAGTCGGGCGCGGCGAGCATGGTGGACGTATCGTCCAAATCCGTAGTCGCCAGGGAAGCGCGCTCTCGCGGCCGGATCGCCCTCGCCGAGGCGACCATCGACCTCATTCGAGCCAACGCGATCGCGAAGGGCGACGTTCTCGCGACGGCCAGGATAGCCGGCATCATGGCCGCGAAGAGGACAAGCGAGCTCATTCCACTCTGCCACCCTCTGTGCATCGAGCGCGTAGACCTGGCCTTCGAGCTCGATGCGGACGGCGTAAGCATCGAGGCGACGGCCGCCTGCGACGCCAAGACCGGCGTGGAGATGGAAGCCCTGACGGCCGTATCGGTCGCCGCGCTTACCATCTGGGATATGTGCAAGGCCGTCGATCATTCCATGAGGATCGAGGGGATCGTCCTTGTCGAGAAAACCAAGGGCAGCGCGAAGGAAGGTCGATGAGCAACGAGGGCGCATTCACGATAGTATCGCTCAACCTGTCCGAGAAAAAGGGAATCGCCAAGAAGCCGACGCTCTCCCTCATTCTCGTCGAGGGTATGGGCGCTGAGGGGGACGCGCACGCGGGACCGGGCGATCGGCAGCTTTCCCTCCTCGCCGCCGAGGATATCGAGGCTCTGCAAGCCAAGGGCTTGGAGGCGGGGCCGGGCGGCTTCGCCGAAAACATCACGACGCGCGGAGTCGACCTCCCGACCTTGCCTCTCGGGACCCGCATAGAAATCGGAAGCGCCGTCCTCGAAATATCCCAGATCGGAAAGGACTGTCACGAAGGCTGCGAGATTCGCAGAAGGACGGGCGACTGTGTCATGCCGAGGCGCGGCGTATTCGCCCGCGTCCTCGCCGGGGGGAGGATCTGCCTTGAGGATCGCTGTCGTTACCGTTTCTGACCGCGCCGCGCGCGGCGAGCACGAGGACCTTTCGGGGCCCATGATAGAGAAGATCCTCTCCTTGGCGTATCCCGAAGCGGAAATTTCCCGCGAGACAGTGCCGGACGAACTAGACGCCCTGCGCGAGGCCTTCGGGCGCTCCGTCTCGGCCGACTGGGTCATCACCTGCGGCGGCACCGGTCCATCAGCGCGGGACCTAACGCCGGAAGCTACACGCGCTTGGATAGACCGCGAGCTTCCGGGAATAGCCGAGGCATTGCGCGCCGCATCGCTGCGGGAGACGCCCTACGCGGCCTTCTCTAGGGGAATCGCGGGAATGCGCGGCGCCCAGTTCGTCGTGAACCTGCCCGGCTCGCCCGCGGCGGCCAGGCTCGGCGCCGAGCTGCTCGCGCCCCTCCTCGGACATGGCCTCGCCATGGCGCGCGGCGAAGGGCATGGCGGCGGTACGGTGCTTTTACGATAGAATTATGGATTGGCCGCGTCGGGAGGAGAGGGTGCTGCCGCTTCTTCGGGCTGGGTTGCCGCGATTTTCCCTAATTTGTATCGTATCGTCAGATCGACGAGGTACTCCCCTTGGTCGAAGAAACCGAAGCCCTCGCCTGCCCATAGATTGAATACCGGCCAGAGCATGCGGCCCGTAAAGCCGAACTTGACGCGCTCAGTCAAGGCATACTCGCCGCGAATGCGGGTCGAGGGCATTAGGAAACGGGCCTTGTCCCACAAGAAGCGATTCATGAGGGGCGTATTACCCGCTTTGGTCGGGTCGGTGGTGAAAGCGACGCGCAGGTCTAGGCAAAGACCGATTCCGACGCCGAAAGTAAAATTTCGCCCCACAGGCAAGCTAAACGAAACCGGCGAGTCGAGGAGGAGGCCAAGGACGAAGGCCGAACTCTGCTCTTCGGCGGTCGGGACGACCTGGCCGCTCGTCGTATATTCGGCGTTGTAATAATAGAAATCGGCGGAGGGCTCGAAACTGAAGTGCGAGTCCGGGTTGAAGGGCATGATTACGCCGCAGCCGAGATTGAAGTTAATGCTCGGCGTAGGCACCCGAACGGTTGCCCCCGGCGTCGAGAGCGAGGGATCCAGAAGACTTTCGATGACAACGCCCCAGGTCGGCCTGATGGCCACGGGCGCCTCGAGGGCGGCCGCGCTTGCGAGGGTGAGTATCGAGAGAGCGATTGCCGTCAATGCGGCGTGTAAGAGTTTCACATCTCCATTGTATCGCGGCTCGGCCGCGATGCAATACACCCTAGCGCGACAAAGCTTCATTGCTCCGCCCAAGCGGGGCTACCACGATTCCCGCCGACGAGATATAGGGGAATTCTCCGCTCTCCCATGCCGCCGCCGCTATAGCGCCCGCTGCGGCCACGGCGGTAAAGATCGCCCCTTCCGCCGGGGCGGCGAGCTTGGTTAGGGAGTTTCCGCCGCGGCCGTCGGACATTGCCAAACGCCCTTCCGTACTTAAGACCAGTACTCTCGCCCCAGCTTTACCGGCGGCGTCAGCCTTGCCGGCGATGGCCCAAGCGAAGACATTCGTCGCTTCCTCGGCCCTACCGGAGGAAAGGTACCAGCGATCGTCCCCCGCGCTCGATCGGAGCCTGATGAGATAGCGCCCCATGCCGAGGAGAGCCAGGCTGGAGCGCATCGAGGCGCCGACATCGCCCTCGAGGGCGGATAAAGGCAGCGGCTTCAGCGCGGCCTCGAAATCCGAGCGCTTTATCTCGCGGACCGGCAAGGTTTCCGCCGGCGGTCCCGCCTGCGGAGCGGCCAGCGGATCGTCTAGGGCGAAGAACTTCATGTCGACGCTCTCGGCCTCGTCCTTGCGCAGCGACGCGAACCAGGCTCCCCCCGCGGGCAAAAAGGCGAAGGGCTCGAAACCGGGGTCGATGTCCCGTGGGAAAGGATTAGGCGTCGCCGCCCTTCCGTTCCCGGCGAGGAAGACGAGTCGGGAGGCGGAGACCGGTGCGCCGGACGGGGAAGGGATCCCGTCCGAGTCTAAGAAAGGGTCTCGGTAAAGCTGAACGAGGAAGCCGCCGCTCAAGGGCCACTCTCCGCCGGTCGTGAGGCCCGCGAAGATCGAGGGCAGAGGCGCGTCGATCAGCCTATATCCCAGGCCGTCGGGAGACGCTTCGATTCGTTCGACGCCCCAGCCGTTGACGGCGGCTTCGATGACGGTTTCGTTCGCGCTGAGCACCGACGCGTTGGGCGCCTTCGATGCGGTCAACTCCGCTTCGGCCTCGTCCTCGTAGGTCATCTCCGAGAGGCCCGAGCTCGTCGCATAGAAGACCTTTACGGAATCGGTCCTGTAAGGGTAAACCGGCGCCGCGGGGAGCGGTGCCCGCCGGGCGCATCCCGCCAAAGCGAGAGCGGCCGTGACGAGCGCCGTAAAAGAAACGCGGGCCCCGCGAATGAAGAGCGCGCGTCTCGACCTCATGCTTTAGTAATTCCTCGCGAAGACTGCCCTGTGGCGCGCGGGCGAGCCGCAGAGGCAGCAGTTTCCCGAGACGCCCTCCTGCCTGTCGAGGGGCAGGCAGCGTATGGTCACCTTGGTTTCGGCCTTCAGCGCGGTCTCGCACTCGCGGCTCCCGCACCACAGCCCTTCGGCGAAGCCGCCGGCGGCGCCCGTCGTGCCCGCGTCCTCGCCCTTGTCCTTGCCGTAAAAGGCCAACAGCTCCGGTCGGTCGGCGACAGCGCGAGTATTCTCCTCGCGGAAGGCGCGGGCCTTGTCGTAGAGGTTCTTCTGTATCGCGTCCAGGAGCGAGCGCGCCTTGACCGCGAGGCCGGCAACCTCATAGGCGGCCTTCTCGCCCGTGTCTCGTCGCGCCACCATGGCCTTGCCGGCCTCCATGTCGCGTGGGCCTATCTCGACGCGCAGGGGCACGCCGCACATCTCGTGCTCGGCGAACTTCCAGCCCGGGGACTGCGTATCGTCCGAGTCCATGACCGCGCGGATTCCCGCAGCCTTGAGTTCGGCGAGGATCTTGTCCCCGTAGGCCAATACCGCCGCCTTCGTGTCGTTTCGAAGTATTGGGACGATGACCACTTCCTCGGGCGCGAGGCTCGGGGGCAGCACAAGGCCTTTGTCGTCGGAGTGCGTCATGATGACCGCGCCGATCAGACGCGTCGATGTGCCCCAGCTCGTGGCCCAAGCGTATTCGAGCTTGCCTTCCCGGCTCTGGAATTGCACGTCGAAGGCCTTGCCGAAGTTCTGCCCAAGGAAATGGCTGGTGCCGGCCTGCAAAGCCTTCTTGTCCTGCATCATGCCCTCGATGGAGTAGGTGGCGACGGCGCCCGCGAACTTCTCCGCGTCGCTCTTCTTGCCGGCTATGACCGGCAGGCAGAGATGGCGCTCGGCAATCTCGCGGTAGACCTCGAGCATCCTCATCGTCTCTTCGACGGCTTCCTTCTCGGTCTCGTGTGCCGTGTGGCCCTCTTGCCAAAGGAACTCCGCCGTGCGCAGAAAGAGCCGCGTGCGCTTTTCCCAGCGCAGCACCGAGCACCACTGATTATAAAGAAGAGGAAGGTCGCGCCAGGAGTGGATCCAGTCCTTGTACTTGGCCCAGATGATCGTCTCGCTCGTCGGCCTGATTACCAGGGGCTCCTCGAGCTCCTCGCCGCCGCCGATCGTAACCACCGCCAGCTCGGGAGCGAAGCCCTCGACGTGTTCGGCCTCCTTCTTCAGGAAGCTCATGGGGATGAGCATGGGGAAGTAGACGTTCTGATGCCCCGTTAATTTAAATTGGAGGTCGAATTCGGCCTGGATCCGCTCCCATATCGCATAGCCCCGCGGCCTGATCACCATGCAGCCCTTGACCGGACTGTAGTCCGCGAGCTTCGCGTTGAGGACGATGTCGATGTACCACTGCGAGTAATCGACGCCGCGTGCGGTGATCTTCTCTGCCATCTCGGTGACCTCTTGTTTCGACGAAAGTAGCTGACTATAGCGTGGAAGAGGAAGGATCGTCAAAAGGGTGAGGACATGCCCTCGCATCCCGTTCGCGCTTTCATTCAGATCATCGTTTTCCTTGCGCAGTCGCTTCAATTCCTCGTCATGTGGCACGCCCGCCCTGTGAAGGCCTTCTTGTCCTCTCCTTCCTGTTGCTCTTCACGTCGCCAACGACTCAAGAGTCCGTGATTTATGCCAAGGTCTCGCGCCACGGCGGCACTCTTCCCCGACGCCCTGAGCATCTCAAGGGCGCTCCGCTTAAGCTCTGCTGGATATTCCCGTCTTTGCTCGCCCATATTCTCCCCCTCGTAGAATCTGGAGGAGGCTTAACCTAATGTCCATCAAAACAGGCAAGGTCCAATGAAGCTCTAGCGATCGACCGAAACCGTGGCTGCGAACAGGTTAAATTTCCAGGCCGATAACTTCGACAGGGCGGCTTCCGCGCGCTTTGATTTTTCCCGAAAGAATGTGGGCGACCGCTTGGATGCAGCCTTCAGAGAATCCGTAGGCCGCACCGAGCCCGACAGCGTTCGGGAAAAAGGCGACATCATAGGGATCGCGCATCGCGATTATCCTAAAGCGAGGGATAAATTCCTCGACCAGCCTGGCAAGGCCCTCTTGAGCAGGACGAAAATGCGCATCGTAGGTTAGGATGGCGGCCTCGGCAAAGCGTCCCCGGGGAGCGATGAGGCGCGCGAGCTCTTCGGTGTCCTTAGGTCCCGGTTCGGAGGGCAGGCCGAGAATTTCGGCGCCGGGCAGCTCGCCGCGCAAGGACGACAAGACAGCTGCGGATTCAAGCATGTCGGGCGCATCCTGGGGCGGTAGGAAGACGAGGATGAAGGCAGCGCCGAATTCCCCCGATTGTGCGCCATCGAGAGCCATCGAACCGCGAAGGAGGCTGACGCCACCCTCAATATCGCGCTTTGCCCTGCGCAAGCGCCCCGCTGTCAACTCGCTCGGACGATGGCTGTCCGCAGGAAGGCTTGAAAGCAGGGAATCGAGACGTCGCCGCCCCATCTCGATGCGGACGGCAGGAAGCTCGCCAGCGGTGGCGGCTTTCTCGAGAGCTGCCGCCGCCGCCAATGCGTCGTCGGGCCGAGAATACAAGCATAAATCGCAACCCGCGATCGCGCCGAGGACGGCAGCCTTGCCTGGCTCCTCCTCGGGACTGATATCGTCGCCGATCACGAGACCATGGAAACCGAGAGATTCTCTAAGCCGGCCTTCTATGACGCGCGCGCTCGCTGAAGCAGGGATATGATCGCTTTCGAGAGCGGGTACGAGCACTCTTCCCACGAATACGGCCGCCGCTCCCGCAGCGATCACGCGGGCGAAAGGACGCATCTCGCAGTGTTCAAGGCGCTCGACTGGAAGCGCTACGAATGCCATACCCTCATAGCAGTCACTGCAGATAGCGCCGAGCCCGGGAAAGCGGCCGACGCAGGCCGCGACGCCGGCGCGCGCGAGACCACGGCTGAAAGCGGCGCCAAGAGCTCCCGCAAGACGGCCATCCTCCCCGAAACCTCCTAGAGCACCAGCCGGGTTCTTGGGGTCGCTCGCAAGATCTAGGCAAGGCCCAAGAACCATATCGACGCCGCACGAAGCAAGGCGTGAACCTAAGAGAAGCCCAGCCCGCCTCGCTGCTGCCGTTGATTGGGACGATGCGAGGCTAAGAGGGCTAGGCGAGAAAGGAAATGGCGGAAGTCCAAAGGAAGGAGTCCCACCCCCGCCTACCGCAACGAGGGCTCGGCCTAGCCCTGCCATCTTGGCAGCTCGATGCGCAGCCCCGACAAGAGATGCGAGTCTAGCGGGTTCACCTACGAGGAATCCGGGGAAAAGATATGCCCTAATGCCCGCCAAGGCGTAGGAATCGAAGAGTTCGGATGCTTCGCTCTCGGATTCAAGGAGGGACAGACCTCCCAATCCTCCCATGATTATTCCCGCGGCGCGGGCGCTCCGCAACATACTGCCTCCCTTCCCTGTCATTCTACTCGACTATCGGTAGGTTAATGCGCTTTTTCACCTATCTTCATTGAGATAGACCTTGCCTTGGCTAGGACGCGAACCTTCGCAGTAAGCTTCTTTTCAAGGAGGATCTCATCGATCGACGCAGGCACACGGTATGACCAATTGCCGATCCCCACCGTGCCCGGCACGTTGATCCGCTCGCTTTTTGGATCGACCGGGCGTAGTTTATCGCTCATCGCTAAAATATCCTGAATCGGGTAGACCGCGAAACGAGATGCCGAGCGCGCAATCAGCTCTAGGAGAAGTGCTACCTGCTCAATCTCCAGACGATCGGGGCAGGGACCAATATCCCGTCCGAGAGAAGCCGAAGCGAAACGCCATGTCCCTTCACGATCGGCTTCGGATTCCCACCATTCGCGGATCGACGACGAATCATGGACCGAGGGGCACGCAACCGAGTACTCCGGGTAGTCCGCAAGGGGTATGTACGGTTGACCGTCTACGTTCCATCGCCTTGTCCAGCGCAACACCCTAAGCCCAAATATGCCCAGCTCCTGGAGAACCCTGGGGACGCATTCAGGGACAGACCCCAAATCCTCTGCGCAAGGAAGCATCGGCACCGCTCTGGATAGAGCGCTAAGGAGACGCTTCCCCGTCTTAGCCCAGAGTACCTCGGCCTGATCCCGCTTTTTCCCAAAGAGCGACTCGAGCTTACCATGCTCTTCATCGGAGAGCGTTGCCCAGCAGCTTGCGGAACTATAGCTCCACGTTGGCACGAAAAATCCCGGTTCGTATTCAAAGAGAGCTCTGTCCCTCCAAGCCGCAAGAAGGCAATCACGCGCGGCGGGCGAGATTGAAGGCAAGGATTCGATATCCTTCTCTCCTTGAATAGAATCCTTGAATAGGAAAAGATCCTCTTCCCCTATCCGCTGGAGAGCGGCGAAAGCCGCGCCTTTCGCCGCAGATTCACCGGCAGCCTGGATAAGGCGCCAGGTCGGAATGTGCGGCTTCGATATCCATCGCATTCGGTCCTCCGAGAATCCCAGTGCAGAGAGCTCACCACGGCTTAGAGGAATATCAGGGATGAAACGCCCTAGGGCGCCCGTTCTCTCGCGCTCAGAGAGCGACCAAATACGGAAGAAGCCAAGCACATGGTCGATTCGGTAGCAGGAGTAGTATTTATCCGCTTCAGCGAGGCGTTCTACCCAGAAACCATAGTTATCACCTTCAAGGACTTCCCAGTTATAGATCGGGAAGCCCCAATTTTGGCCCAGACCAGAATACATGTCGGGAGGAGCGCCAGCGGAAAAATCAAGACGGAAGCTGTTCCGTCTTGACCATACGTCGGCGGAATCCGCATTCATCAGGATCGGAATATCGCCCATCAGAACGATGCCCTTCTTCGCAAGATACTCCGCGGCGACGCGGAACTGTTCTGCCGCCCTCATTTGCAGCCATGCCCAGAAATGAAGTTCTGCAGAGAGGGGTCCGTCCTTCCACAGTGTATCGATATCCGCACTAGTTGGATCGCGAAGGCGCGGCCACTCCCACCATGGACGCTCATCGTTCATGGATTTAAGCGCGACAAAGGCAGCATAGCTTTTAGACCAGGGATTAGCCTCGATCCACGCATCGAGCTCCTCAAGAAGTCTGCGACTGGCCGAGTCTGCGCCTCCGCCTACACTAGCCCATATCTGTCGCAAGAGATCGAGCTTGGCCTGGAACAAAACTTCATGAAGTATCAGTTCTTCGCCTGAAAATCGACGAACTAAGGCATCGGCTTTGGCACAAAAATTCGGAGCTCTGTCCCCAAGCCCAGTTTGCCCCTTCAGGCTCGTTCTTTCTACTGATAACTCAGGTAGATCTCCTATCCTGATGTAAATAGGGTGCAGAGCAAAGGCCGAAAGCGCAAAATAGGGTGAATTTTGGAAACCCGAGTCATTAACCGGTAGAAGTTGGACGAGATCGAAACCCCATTCGGAGGCAAGATCGCCTGCGCGCGCAAGATCAGGGAATTCGCCGCAGCCCGGCGAAGCGTCGCAACGAATTGCGGATAATGAAACAACAAAACCGCTTAGCCGGCGATCGATATGGGAGAATTTCATGCCCTTGCACCCCTTCATCCTAGTATAGTGCGAGGAGATGCATATGGGAAGTTTACGGAGAGACCCAGGATAGAGAGATAGGGGCTATTTACCGAATAATACCTTTAAGACAGATTTGATATCCACTTCCGCCTCCCAAGCTCCCGCTTCGCGCGCATCGATTGTCTTGACTTTTCCACTACCGCCCTCGCCACCCGACTCGGGTGGACCGATGAGCCGAGGAAAGCCCAATACAGCTGCCGCTTTGGAGCGTCGTCTCATCTGACGGACTGGTCGCAATTCCCCTGCGAGCGAAAGCTCCCCAGCCAGGGCTGTATTCGAAGGCAATGCCGTATCGGAGCGCGCTGAGAAGAGCGCACACGCCAAGGCAAGGTCAATTCCCGGCTCTGTGAGCCGTATACCGCCAGCTACATTGACGTAGATGTCCTGATCCGAGAATCGCAATCCCGTGTGTTTCTCAAGAATCGCCGCGACTCGACTAACGCGACCCACTTCGATCCTATCGGAATACACACGCGTAAGGCCTGCTTTGGCTGATACTGTAAGCGCTTGGATCTCTACAAGGAGCACTCTCGATCCCTCGTGTACGGGAGCCACCGCTGCCCCCACGGGCATTTTCCCTGAATCGCGCTTAATGAGAAAAAGCCCCGAAGGATCCACGACTTCATCGAGTCCCGTCATCCCCATTCGAAAGAGCCCTACCTCCTCGGCGCTGCCAAAACGATTCTTGCTTGCGCGAAGGATACGCATATCACCCTCGCCTTGCTCGAAACCAAGTACCGCGTCTACGAGATGCTCGGCGGCTTTCGGCCCCGCGATGAGGCCTTCCTTCGTGACGTGCGCTACGAGGATCAGGGCCGAATCGTGAGCCTTCGCCCAGGCCGAAAGCTCTTGAACACAATACTTTATTTGGTTTGCCGTACCCGGCACCGAGCCCGCCTCGTCGGCCCTGAGAGTCTGTACCGAATCGATTACCGCGATCGACGGCCTTAATGCGTCTAGGGTCACACGCACTAGACCGAGATCGCCCGAGCAAAAGACTTCTATAGTGTCGCGCAATGCGCCAAGGCGTTCGGCCCTCATCCTGATCTGAGCTGGCGATTCCTCGCCCGACACGTAGAGAATCCGCCCTTTCGTCTCGACGCGCGCGCAGAGCTGCAGAAGAAGTGTACTTTTCCCTATTCCAGGCTCTCCCCCGATGAGCGTCGCCGATCCGCGCATGAGCCCTCCGCCCAGCACTCGGTCCATCTCTGGCAATCCGGTGGAAACGCGCGTATCCTCGCTCGGATCGATCGACCGGATAGGTAAAGGGAAGGTCTCCCCAGCCCTATCGGCCCGTCCCTGCGTTTGCGTCGACTCGCGGAGAGTATTCCACTGTCCGCATTCGGGACAACGCCCCAGCCATTTGGGCTCGGTGTGCCCACAGTTCGAACAACGATATACAAGTCCCTTAGGTTTTGCCGTCATATACGAGTATCCTATGAGATCGGATGAGGATACTTCAAGGTCAATCGAAGCAACGAGACGGACCCGCGATGAGACCTACGCAACCTATTCGGCGTAGATGAAACCTGCCATAAACCCAATCTTCGGCTCGCTCAACGAGTCCCGCTTTTCGAGGGTTGTCATCGATGTAGGTAAATATTTCGAGATAGTGACGCATATTCTCGATAACACAAGATGAGAATCGCTCTCCCCAAACATGCCCGGTCAATTTCTGGCGACGATTGAATCTCATCGCAAAAACACTTAGTATCCATTGCATGATTGAGGATAGGCATTCTCCATTCCCTGGTTGAATAAGGAAATGGAAATGATTCCCCATGATACTAAAGTTCTCGATCCGAAAATCGTATTTACGCTTAGCTTCTTTGACCACCGATAGGAATAAATTTTTCATATCGTCCGCATCCATAATCATTTCTTTGCGGTTAGCGCGGGCGAATACATGATATCGTGCTCCTTCGCGGAGCATTCGTGGTCTTCTCATACAAGTATTACGTCGCTAACCTTGCCAATTGATTGAGATTAACGGTCTGTCCCTATACGTATTTTGTAACAGGGGGACAGACCTTTCTCTATCTACCGGCCCCTAAGTCGCTTACCATGTACATCATAATATACGGGTGGCGGCTTTGGCCTATTCGGGTCAGCTTCGTTCACAAAATCGTCGATCTCGTCAGAAAGTCGCCTTTTAAGCTTTTCGGCCGTCTCATAGATAGCGTCTGGCCCCATGGCATCAGTGATATCCTCTGGCCCCATTAGGAGGCGGAAAGGTCGCAGGTCAAGAACCCGCGCTATTGCCTCGAGCTTCTCGGGCGAGGGGAACTTCCGACCCATCTCGACCTCACCGACATATCCCACAGAAATACCCGCCTTTTCCGCGAGTTCCGCCTGTGTAATGCCAAGGAGTATCCTGTAGCGCTTCATATTGCGAACCAATAGTCGGTGGAGCTCAGTCACATAGCCATGGTAGAAATCTCAACGGGAATTGCAATTAGCAATTAGAAATACTAACTCTCCAATAGAGAGTATTCTTGTATAATTACTGACCTGAGCTAATCCTAGCTTTTCCTAATTATTAGAAAATTATTTTTAGTCTCGCCCCATTGTTGTCATCGAATACGAACATTGGCTCTTCGCGGACTTGAGTGGGTGAATTACTAAACCTTGCGAAAGTATGACAACGTGAAGTGTCTTTGCAGTCATGGCACCGCGGCTACGTCATACAGAGCCGCTTTGACGGCCTCCCGCCCGCGACGATTGCCGAACTCCTGGCCAACCTGGTCGTCGTGGCTACCCATTCGACCGCCGACCGCACGACCTTGCCTCTCCTGGAGCCTCCCCACCCAAGGCTTGCGGCGACGGCGCCGCCATAGGGCCCGATCCTGTCGGATGGAGGTACCGCAATGGACCAAGAGCTACGCAGGAACATCTCGCTTTTTCGCTTCACCCTCATCAGCCCTCTGGTGAACAGGAGAGGCATGAGCCGGGGAGAGCAGGAAGCCGTCCTTCGTGACATCAGGGCAAAGGACTGGGAGATTCCCGGCTCGCCCCGCTCATCGATCGCGCGATCAACGGTGCTGCGCTGGGTCGCGCTTTACGAGAAGTCGGGGAGACGGATCGAATCCCTCGAACCCCGCCCAGGGAAAGACCTCGGAACGAGCAGGGTTCTCGACTCCGAGCTCGAAGCCGCCCTCGTCATGCTCCGCAAGGAGCACCCGGCCATCAGTCTGCCGGTCTTCGTGAAGTTGGCGCGGAGCAGGAAGATTCTCGACGCGGCGGACAAGGGGCCTTCGAAGGACAGTCTCTACCGCCTCTTCAAACGGCATGGCCTCGAGAAGGACACGCGGCTGCCCGAAGACCGCCGCCGCTTCGAGACCGAGATGCCGAACGATATGTGGCAGTCCGACTGCATGCACGGCCCTCACATCGTCTTCGACGGCAAGCTCAGGAAGGGCTACCTCTTCGCCGTCATCGACGACCATTCCCGGCTTATCACCCATGCCCAGTTCTATCTCTCGGAGAACCTCGATTGCTTCCGCAACTGCTTGATCTCGGCCCTCGAGAAGCGCGGGCTCCCCCGCAGGCTCTATGTCGACAACGGCGCCGCCTTCAAGTCGAACGCCCTCGCGTACACCTGCGGCAAGCTCGGCATCGCCCTCCTCCACTCGCGGCCCTATATCCCCGAAGGTCGCGGCAAGATCGAGCGCTTCTTCCTCACCGTCCGCAAGCAATTCCTGCCGATCCTCCCCGACAACCTCTCGCTCGAGCGACTCAACGAGCTCCTTGCGGAATGGATCGACGGGGAGTACCACAAACGCGTCCATTCTTCGACCGGACAGACGCCGATCGCCCGCTACCTTGCCAAGGTCGCCCTCCTCCGGCCTGCGCCGAAGGACCTCCGGGACTACTTCCGCATTGCCGTCCGGCGCAAGGTCGCCAAGGACCGCACCATCACCCTCCTCGGCTGTAACTACGAGGCTCCCGTGTGGCTCATCGGTCAGTCCGTCACGCTCCTCTTCCACGAGCGCGAGAGCGAGCGCATCGAAATCTTCAAGGACGAGATCTCGCAGGGATTCCTCGTTCGCCTCGACCAGGTCGTAAACTCCCGCATCAGGCGATCTCAGAACCTCGACACCGTGATCATCCCCACGCCACCCCCGAGCGCGGCACCGCCTTCGCCGCCGCGCTCGGGCTCGCTCTTCGGCCCGCAACCAGATACGGGAGGTGCGGCGTGATCGCGCTCACTACCGCCTGGGGCCTCTCCCGCGAGCCCTTCGCCCAGGACGTCCCCGTCAAGGAACTCTTCCCCCTCCCCGGGCTCGCCCCCTTCATCGATCGCTTCGACTATGCTGTCGCCAACGGTCTCTCTACCGTCATCACCGGCGAGGTCGGCTCCGGCAAGAGCACCTCGCTCCGTGCTGCCGCCGACCGGCTACACCCCTCCCAGCACCGCGTCATCGCCCTCGTCGCCACCTCGGGCTCCCTCATGGAGCTCCTCCGCCAGGTCTGCATCGCACTCGGCGACCCACCCACGTCCAACTCCATCGCCAAGATGGTCGCCCTTGTCCGCTCTCTCCTCCTCGATATCGCCAGCAAGAAGCAGATCCCCGTCCTCCTCATCGACGAAGCCCATCTCCTCCGCCTCGATGTCTTCGATCAGCTCCACACCGTCGCTCAGGCCGACTTCGACTCGCGAACCCTGGGCCCCATTGTTCTCTCGGGACAGATCAACCTCATCGACAAGCTCCTCTTCCACACCTCCAAGCCCTTCGCGTCCCGCATCGTCGGACGCAGCCACATGGAGGCCCTCCAGCGCGAGCACATGGCCGACTACCTCGCCCACCATGTCTCAATCGCCGGTGGCACGAAGCCGATCTTCGCTGCAGACGCTGTCACCGCCATCCATCAAAGCTCGGGCGGCATGCTCCGCCGCGCAGGCAACCTCGCCCGCGGCGCACTCATGGCGGCGGCGATCGAACACTGTCCCATCGCCACCGCGGAGCACGTCCGCATCGCAGCAACAGAGATCATGTAGGCGTTCGCCCCGGCGCCACCATGTGGTGGACGTCGGGCTTTCTCATAAAAGTCAGGAGTATGTGCGTGTCAGGAAAGCGCACGAAGATATGTCAGGGCAATGTGCGAAGCGACACTACTACGTCCACAAAACGAAATACTGCCCGCTCATGGCATCCAGCTTCAATTGGTTGGCCACTTTATCCGACAGGCCGTTGATCGATTTTCGTATATCTGTTCGGCCAAGCACGAGCCATACGCTAGCGTACGCCTCAGGACCAAGCATGATCAGCCTTCCTTCACAGGCAGCAATTATCTGAGCCAGCCGTTCGAGGCTTCCCTGGCCGACTATCGTAACCTCCGCCTCGCTCCCGAATATCGGAATGATGATCCCTCGTGCGTCTATGGCCGCTGCCGTTCTTTCTTGGGCTGCCTCTTGGAATGAAGGCATCAGATGCCCGAGTCATGCTGAGCGCAGTATTATCTTTGGCTTTTACCGGCCTTTCACCAGTCTTTGATGATTCCTTGCCAATGATCTCGCGTCTGTCGTCGTTGTATCCGGTGCCTTCTCCCGCGAGTATCGTGCGCAGAAGGAGCTCGGCCAAACATGGCTTGGTGGGAGCGCTTGCTGTGTACCACGGCTCGTGGTATGGAAGGAAAATATTTTCTATTAGCCTCTCTCCCCCTCTTGCGCTCCAAACTCGCCGCCGACATCCTGCATAGCATGAGAACCGAAACGTACGATGTTATTGACGCCATTCGCAAGGAATTCCACGGACTTGTACAAATCTGGAGCACGGATAACCCTTATCTCCTTGAGGCCCAAGAGCGACTCCGTGCCAAGCAGGGTTATGACGACTACCGCGTCGAGACATCCATAGTTTATAACCGCGCGTTGGACGACATAAGTCCCGACGACGAGATCAAAGTGATCCTCGTCGCCGACAACCCCGGGAAAAAGGAGCAGCTCGCGGTCAACAACCGCTACCTCGTCGGCCAATCGGGCAAACTCGCCGAGGGCTGGTTCCGCCGCGAGCTCGGGATCGATTTCCGCCGGGAAGTCCTGATTCTCAATAAAACCCCGGTACATACGCCCAAGACCGCGGAACTCGACATCCTCGCGAAGAGTTCCGGGCTGCACCGCCATCGCCTCGAGGCCCTTCTCGCGGGCAGCCAGGCCGCTATGGCCGACCTCGCCTGGCGGCTATATGTCGCGTTGTGCGGAACCGGTAGTTCTGGAACCTTGTCCAAGGGACCGGTGCTTTGGATTTCCGGCGTCGGGGAGTTGCGCAAGGGCGGCCTCTTCGAGATCTATCGCGACGAGCTCTTCCGCCGCCTCGCGCGCTCTTCGCCGGAAGAGCGACGCGGAGTATGGGCATTTAACCACTTCTCGATGAATCAGTTCGCGATCGAGATCAAGCGCAAAGCCAAGCTCGGCACGCCGATCGCCGAGGAGCTCGCGAGGATAGGGCCAGAAAACAGAGTCCGCGTCTTCGGGCTATAGGACGCATCATATCAGAGCTTACTATTAGCACTCGAGACCGAGTACCATGCTTCCGCCCGCCGCGCGGAATCCAGCGAGCTCGTAGATGTGCATTGAGCTATCAGTGGGCTGAAGCGATATGCGCCTAAGGCCGATCGCTCTCGCCTCGGCGATCGCGAGACCGACGAGACTCGAGCCTATGCCCCGTATTCGATATGCGGGATCCGTATATATGTTAAGGAGCTCGCCCTCGTCGCGCGGCAATCGTCTCAGCGCAGCCTGCGCCACGACGGCCCCCCTCGCGCATGCCACCCAGCAGAACAGCCTGCCTACCTCTAGATCGCGGCCGAGGAGAGCCTCAAGCTCGATGCGCCGCGCCTCCTCGTCGAGGGAACCTGAATCGCGCGTTATGCGCTCGAAGGCAATCCTCAAGCCCACGATCGCGCCCAGGTCCGAGGCGCCGGCTCGGCGGTAAGTCACAATATCGTTCATCTCGGCGCGGTCATCCTATCGGCGCTGGGCGTATTCGGCCCTTCTCCGAATCAGCGCCCCTTGGCCCTGGTCTTTATGTAGATCTGCTTGCCTTGATCGGTCGGGCTCGCCCTTTCGTCGATGTCGAAGAGGCCAGAGGCCTTGATCAGGTCGCCGAGCTTGCGATAGCCGTAGTTGCGCGGATCGAACTCGGGCTGACGGTTCATGATGTATGTGCCTACTGCGCCGAGGTAGGCGTAGCCGAATTCGTCGGCCGCGTCCTCTACTGCCGCCCGCATGAGATTGGCTGCCCTGCGATCCAGTTTGATATCGGCGGTTGCCTTGGGCGGGGCCTCGCGGTCGCCGCGCGCCTCCCGGTCTTCCTCGGGCTCGCGCAGTATCTCGGTATAGATGAATTTGTCGCATGCCGCAACAAAGGGTTTAGGCGTCTTGCGCTGGCCGAAGCCTAGGACCATCTTGCCGTCCTCGCGGAGCCGCATCGCGATCCTCGTGAAGTCCGAATCGCTGGACACGATGCAGAAACCATCGAGGTTCTCGGTATACAGCAGGTCCATCGCGTCGATGATCATCGCGCTGTCGGTCGAGTTTTTGCCGGTCGTATACGAGAATTGCTGAACGGGCTGGATGGCAAACTCGAGGAGCTTGTCCTTCCAGCTGCGAAGGTTGGTGCTCGTCCAATCGCCGTAGATGCGCTTCACGCTCGCAACTCCGTACTTGGCTATTTCCGCCAGGAGGCCTTCCACGATGGAGGCTTGGGTATTGTCGGCATCGACGAGCACCGCGAGCTTGAGCTGGTCTTGATGGCCTTGTCGTTCTTGTTGGTTCTGGTTCTTCATTGTTCTTCTCCGAATAAGGATGCGCGCAACCTCCGCACCGTGCTAACGGCGCCAAGGGGTACGCGTGTGGGGCCGCCCGTACCGAGGTCTTCCGCCTCGAGGACTAGCCCTTTCTCGTTCTTTTCGAGCTTCACAGGCCGCAGGATAGCCCGCACCGGCTCCGCGCCGGGCAGCCGATACAGTACCTCAAGCCTGTCGCCCGCAGCCCTGAGGGCCCGCTCGACGACGCGCACCTTGCCGAGGTAATCAAGCCCCCCTGCCTCAAGGCGCTCGGATATTGGGTCGGCCTGAGCGATCTGCCTCTCGGTGAGCACGAGCCTCCGCTCGATGCGGTCAGCGAACTCGCGGCGTGCGGCCTCGGGTCTGCTCGAGGCCGCGAGGGCGGCGCGCAACGCGGACAATCTAGGCTCCGGATCCGGACCCGGTTCTGCTCCAAGAATCGACGAAAACCTGCCCGGGCTGATGAGATCGCGCAACGCGTCGATTCGCGAACGAGCGACCGTTTCCGCCTCTGTGGCCGCCCTATCTACCGTTGACGCGGCAGGTCCATGAAAAAGGTCTTCGCGGATATTCTCTCGGAAACCGCCCGAAGGCGTAGCGGCCCCCTGAATGAGCGGCGGTGCCACAAGCCCGGCAGCGGCCAAAGCGGCCATCGCCTCGTCGCTCGTCGCGGCCGAGAGAAAGTACACGCCTGGCGCAAGGCGCTCGGCCACGAGCTTTCCAAGGGCCACAGAGCGTTCAATCACAGGCCTCTGTCTCTCGTCCGCAGCGAGCGCAAACCCCCGGTAGAGGCGTAGGGACCTGTACTCCTCCTCCCAAGCGGCGAGGGAGAATGTAAAACTCTGGGGCAAGGCGGCACCGGCCAAGGCTTCGAAACGCGACTTTATGGTCGCAGCCGTCAGCCCCGCGGCAAAGGCACGGCGCACCGTGTCTCGCTCAACCTCGAAGCTCCACACGGTTCCTGGCGAAATGAGTCTGGCGACACAACAGACGAAGAACCGATCTTCTAGGTTCGCTTCGGGCATGAGATGAAGAGCGTGTGCGCCCTCGACGACAAGAACGCTCGACCTTCGAACCTGACCAAAGCTTGCGCGTCGAGGAAGAGCAGGAACGAGAACGCTGCCGCTGGGCGTCAAAATTCCAAACTCCTCTAGCGGTCCCAGCGCGGCCGCGGGATCCGACGCGAGGCGCGATTGCCGCGCGACGATCCTAAACCAGCGCGCGAGGGCAGGCCGGGGCAGCGCAACGCCTGCGGGCAGTGATTCCAAGGCGGCAGCGAGGACTAAGGCGAGAGATCCAGCGGCACCTCCGACGCCGCCAATGAGAAAACGATCCGCTGGCGTTTCGGCGCCTTCGTTCGCGACACAAGCAGCCAGGAAATAGGGCAGGTCCTCTCCCCATTCGGACAGTAGTTGAGCAAAAACACCACGGTCGGGGCTGCGTTCGTCGTCCATCCCCGCACGCATGATACCAGATGCCGAAAAAGCAAGCGCCAGAGCGGCCAGACGCCGCCCCCCCTCAGCGGCTAGCTCAGGGAAAAGGACGGTCGCCCGTTCCGCCGCTCGCTTTGTGAGACTTCCACCCTTCCGGGTCGAAAGGGGAGCGTGAAATAGGAAAGAGAAAAATGCCACAACCGCCCGCGCATCGAGGGCGGCGCCGTTGGGGACAGAGCTCTCACTACTACCATTAGAGTCAGACCTCTCGCCTGCTCCCCCGAAAAAAAGTCCATGATCAAGGACACGAGTGCGCAACTCATCTTTAAGAAGGGGGTTTACAGCAACGAGCCTGCGGCCGCAAAACTGGTAGCGAAAGAGTAATAGGCGATCCAGAAGGTTGGAAATCCTCACACCCAACTCGAATAGGGGCAACTCACCAATGAAAAGATCCTTTAGGACTTGCTCGGGGACAGAGCCCATCAGTAATGAAGAACCGAGTATACGAATATCCAGAGGATCGAGGAGGGCCAGGAGGGAGTCTCTTGTCTCCACCCTGCGAAGAAAGGCCACAAGGCTGCTGACGAGGTCGCGCTTATCATAAGGTGTTTTTATAGGGCCGACATAATTCCTTACAGCACCTAGCAATGATTCCGTACTGGAAGTTAGTAGAGCGTCGGACCAGTCGGCGATAGTCGGCCTGGGGACAGAACCCTCGCTCATTCCCATGCCTCAATGTGGTAACGATAACCCTGCTCGGTCAAGAACTTGCGTCTATTGGCCGCAAACTCCTCTTCTACAGTATAGCGTGAGACCAGCGAATAGAAATAGGAATTACGTGCCTTGGGCCGGAGGATGCGCCCGAGGCGTTGCGCCTCTTCCTGTCGCGAGCCGAAGGATCCTGAAACCTGAATGGCTACGGAGGCGTCGGGTAAGTCTATCGCGAAGTTGGCTACTTTGGAAACGACAATGACCCGCGAGCGTCCCGCTTTAAAGTCTGCGTAAATGCGCTCACGCTCTGGGTTCGGCGTACGCCCGGTGATGAGGGGAGCCTTGAGTTCTTTCGCGAGTCGATCGAGCTGATCAAGGAACTGGCCGATCACGAGTATGGGTTCATCAGGGTGGTTGGCGACGAGCTCGCGCACCACCTCGTACTTTCCGGTATTCTCGGCGGAGAGGCGGTGTTTATCACGGGGCTCTGACACCGAATAGCGCAGATGCTCCTCTTCGGGAAGGGGGACGCGGATCTCGCGGCAATAGGCCTCGGCGATGAAGCCGCGACGTTCGAGGTCCTTCCAGGGCACATCGTAGCGCTTAGGTCCTATCAGGCTGAAGACATCCTCTTCGCGGCCGTCCTCGCGAATGAGGGTAGCCGTAAGTCCAAGACGACGTACCGCCTGAATCTCAGCGACAACACGAAAGACGGGCGCGGGTAGAAGGTGTACTTCGTCGTAGATAATGAGGCCCCACTTCTCTCTTCGAAACAGGTCGAAATGCGGGAAATCGGAGTACTTATCGGGCCTCCAAGTAAGTATCTGGTAGGTCGCGATCGTAACCGGACGCACTGTCTTCTCGGCGCCCGTATATTCGCCCATAGCCTCGGGGGGGAGATCGGTCTTGTCGGCGAGCTCGTCCATCCACTGGTGGACTGCTGCAATATTGGTTGTAATAATTAGGGTTTTACGGCCTATGGCGACCATCGCGGCCATCGCGACAATGGTCTTTCCCGCGCCGCAGGGCATTACGACGACGCCATAACCTGAGCCGGGAAGCCCTCTGCCTATAAAGGCCCCTAGCGCATCGCTTTGGTAAGGCCTAATGACAAAGGGGCCGCCCGAAGCGCGGGAATCGCGCAAAGTGATCGCTAGGGGATCGCCGGGCGCGAGCGGCGCCTCGTCCTTAACGGGCCATCCGAGTTTTAAGAGTTCGCGCTTGACCGTCCCTCGCTCCGTAAGGCGAATCTCGAAACCACCGGGAACGGGGTCGAGCCACTTCTGGAGTTTCTTGGACGAGGCGAGCTCTCGCTCCGCCTTCGTGTCGGCGCAGGAAAGGAAGAGCCTGTCGGGGAAAGCCAAGCTCTGTCCCTCGCTTCCATCCTTCCCATACGGCAACTCCTTAAGAACTAGGCGGCCGAAGCGAGCCATCGTATCGCGGACGATGAAAAAAACATCGCGCGGAACTTCGTATCGGCTGTAGCGCGCGAGGGCGGCTTCCACGTCGGCCGGGGAAAGACCTGCGCTCGCGGCGTTCCAGAGGGACAGGGCCGATATCCGGTAGGTATGAAGATGCTCGGGGCTCTTCTCGAGGGCGGCAAAAACGCCTATGGCTGCCCTACCTTCCTCGAAGTCCGGATCGTGGACGTCGAGGAGTAGAGAAAGATCACTCTGCACGATTAGAGGCTTAGATTCGACCATATCCAATAAAGCATACTGCGAACAAGCCGAGGAAGCCAAGGCGCGAAGTCTATTCGCCCGCGAGCTTCTTAATGAATTCGCGTTGATCACCGTAGGACATCGGCGCTACTATTCACGTTGATGAAACGACGAAAGCCTCCGGCGCATAGTCCTTCCTTGAATCAAGTCCTTCTCAAAACGGGCATGATGCCCATCGAGAAAGTTATGGATATGGATTAACGGATGCCCGACTCCGCTTCCCGCCGCAACCGAAGCGTTCGGCTAAGCCTAAACGACAGAGAGCGCCTCGCGCCTAAACTCGAAGCGGCCAGAACTCTCGGTATTTCGGATTTGCCCATCGCGCCAAGCGAGGCCGAAGACGCGCTTTTCCTCGGCGATGCCCTCGCAGTGCTTCCTCGGCTCCCGGTTGCATCGGTCGATCTCCTCATCGCCGATCCGCCCTACAACATGGACAAGGACTTCGGGACGGCGCATGGAAAACATATGCGCGAGGACGACTACGAAAAGTACACGCGACTATGGGTCGAATCCGCCCTTCCGCTCCTCAAACCCGAATCGAGCGTCTATGTTTGCTGCGATTGGCGCTGCTCTTCGGCCGTGCAACGCGTCCTATCGGATTTTTTCGTGCTGCGGAATCGCATAACCTGGGAACGCGAAAAAGGACGCGCGGCTCCCCGCAATTGGAAAAACGTACATGAAGACGTCTGGTTCGCGACAGTATCGGGGAACTACCGATTCGACGCGAAAGCGGTGGGGCAAAGACGCCGGGTGCGCGCCCCATACCGAGATGGCGACGGCGCGCCGAAGGACTGGGACGAAAGCCCCGGAGGCCGCTTCCGCGATACGGCCCCCTCCAATTTATGGACGGACCTCACCGTACCCTTCTGGTCCATGAACGAAAACACGAGCCATCCGACTCAGAAGCCCGAGAAGCTCGCCGCCAAATTGATCCTCGCATCATCTAGTCCCGGAGATCTCATCCTCGATCCTTTTCTGGGATCGGGCACCAGCGCCGTGGTGGCGAAAAAACTGGGACGGCGCTACGTTGGGATAGAAATCGACGGGGAGCATTGCCTCGCCGCCCTCAGAAGGCTTGAACTCGCTGCAGCCGACCCGCGAATACAGGGCTATGAAGACGGCGTCTTCTGGGAACGCAACTCGAGCCCACGAAAAAGGTAAACCGCAGCGCGACAGGAATTCTTGTACTCAACCCTTATTCTCGAGAATGAGTAGGATGGGCAGGTGATCCGAGTAGCCCGTCGCCCCCGTACCGGGCCAAGCGAGGGGCGCGCCCTCGGCGTCCATGAGGAAGGACGCGCTCGCCGGCGCGAAGCTCGCAAACGAAAGTCCCGAGGCGTCGAGGAGGCCCGGGCTCAAGAGGAATCCGTCGAGGCGCTCGTGGCTGCCGCGGTAGGAATAGCTGTAGCCGTCCGATTCCGCCCAGGGGCTATAGAGAACGGTCTCGCCCTCAAGCGGCACGGCGAGGCCGGTCGTCGATGCGACGAGGAGACGGGCGGCCGACCTTCCTTGGGTCGTGGCCGCATCCTCGACGCTCATTAGCGCCGTCGCGTAACGATGATCCACCCTTCGATACTCGTCGGGACTCTCATTGAAGTCACCGCAAACGACGAGTTCGATCCCGGGGTCGGCGGATATTCTAGCGTCAACCCTGCCACGCACAAGGGCGGCCTCTTCGCGCCGCGCCTCTTCCGTCTCCTCGGCTCCACCGGACTTGGACTTCCAGTGGCAGGCGAAGATCACTAGGCGCCGGCCGGCGACGTCGAGGTCCAGTTCGAGAATGTCGCGACCGACTCGTCCCGCGGGCGTCGAGGCGGCGTGGCAGGCGGTGGAGAGAATGGGCAAGCGCGAAAGCGCGCAGACAGAAAAGGGACCGCCCTCGGCAGGGGCGATCGCGGCGTAACGGTAGCGGGACGCGGATAGGGGGCCGGTGCGGAGGGCTTCCAGCACTTTCTCGTTTTCGATTTCCTCGAGGCAGAGGACATCGGGCCCAGGAGGATTGCCCGACGCGGGACTTGCCGCGAGAATGGCGGCAGCTACGTTCGCGAGGCGTATCCTATATCGCGCCTCGTCCCACTTCCCCTTGGCAACTGAAAATTCCGGGAACTCGGTTCCGTCGTCTGTCGCGTCGAAAAGGCTCTTTACGTTATAGGCGACGATCGATAGAGAACGGTCGCTCGAGGACGATAGAGGCGAAGCGCAACGCGAAGCCGAGAGGCAGAAAAGACAAGCTGCGGCAAGCAACGCCGCGGAGGATGGGCGCATAGAACCTCCGAGAAGTCCGCCGATCATGGCTTACAAGCCATGATCCCACTCTGACTGTGCAGAGATTAGCGAAGCCGCTCGGTAATAATACGCTCCAAGAGGGTCGCTTCTGATTGAAGATCAGTCCCGATACTCTCGAAATTCTCGCTTGTGATTGCCTCGTATGCCTGTACGTAGCGCAAGGCGGTCTCGACACGGACTGAATCGGGGATCAGGGGGACAGAGCCCTCGCCGGTGAAGCCTCTTTCGGCGAGCCAGCGGCGAAAGGGTTCCTTGTCGAGCTCTCGCTGGTCCTCATTCCCGAAAAAGAGCCGTTCGTAGCTCTCTGCCCACCAATAGCGGCTGGAGTCGGGACTATGGAGTTCGTCGGCGAGCACGAGACGACCGTCGTCCATGCCGAACTCGTACTTGGTATCCGCGAGGATGAGGCCCGAGCGCGCGGCCAAGTCCTGGCCCCTGTGAAAAAGAGACAATGCCGCCGCCTCGACTTCGTGCCAAAGCTCCTCTCGAATCAATCCCGAAGAGACTATCTCGGCACCCGAAATAGGTCTGTCGTGGCTATTCTCTTCCTTAGTCGAGGGTGTAACGAGAGGAACAGGGAAACGCTCGTTGCGCGAGAGACCTTGGGGTAAAACGATGCCTGAGACGGTCTTTTCGGCGCGATAGTCGCGCCAAGCCGAGCCCGAAAGAAAGCCGCGGACAACCACCTCGACCGGAAGCATATCGAGCTTACGGACAAGCGTGGCCCTGCCGATGCCGAGTGATATCGGATCGCCGTCCGGCAGGATGTGGTTGGACACTATGTCCGAGCAACGCTCGAACCACCAAGCCGAGACACGGGAGAGGACCTCGCCCTTGAAAGGGACGGTCGAGAGGACGCGATCGAACGCGGATATCCGGTCGCTCGCGACGAGGAGGAGAGCCCTATCTCCAAAGACGACGTCTCGTACCTTGCCTCGGTATACCTGATAGCCGAGCGCGGAGACTTCACCCAGGGAAGAAGAGACACGACCTAAGGCGAGTTCGGCCTCGACCCTCGTCATGCGCCCATATCCCCCCGAACGGTCGCTACGCGGGAAATGAGCCCATAGGTAATCGCCTCCTCGGCGTTCATCCAGAAATCGCGATCGGTGTCCTTGCGAACTCGTTCGATCGACTGACCCGTTTCGTCAGCGATGACTTGATTTACCCGATCCCTCGTCTTCTCGAGCTCGCGGGCGTGGATTTCGATTTCAGTCGCGACGCCGCGAATTCCCGAAAGCGGCTGGTGGATGAGATAATGCGAATTGGGCAGGCCCAGCCTCCTATCTTTGGGGACGGCCAATAGAATCAAGGCCGCGGCGCTCGCGACAAGTCCCATGCCGACAATGCGAACGGGAGCCACCACAAAGCGTATCATATCGAATATGGCGTAACCCGCATCGACATCGCCGCCCGGAGAATCGATCAAAATGGTAATCGGCTCGCTGCCAAGACTTTCTAGAAGGAGAAGTTGGCGAATGAAGCGTTCGCTGGATTCTTTGTCTATCTCGCCCGAAAGAAGGATCGTCCTCGTCTTGAGAAAGCGTTCGGCGAGGGCATCTTCCGTTCGGAGAGGCGGAGCCTTGGGCTCATCGTCTTCCTCGTCGAAGCGGGGACGCAAGCTCTCTATCTTCATGGATGCTCCTTAGCTGTGGCGTACCGAATGATCGGCGAATCGATCGCCGGAATAAGAATATACAACGGCGGACAGGGCCGCGGCCAGCGGGAAGCACAAGCAACATGAGGGGACAGACCTCACACTAGCCTTATGCAGTCCCGACCCGGAAAGGGCGGCGAAAAAAATGGCGTCTCGCGCGTTCGAGCCATACGGCAAGGAGGGCCAGAACTAGCCTCGGCAGTGTAATCCAGAAAAAAGGGACACCGATTACTAAAAAGAGGGTAGTGTCCTCGAGGAGAGAGTGGCAGAGGCTGGCATGATGGTTGAAAAGATCTGCGTCCTTGGGCTTCATGTGCCCCAAATGGACTTGCTCCTCAATGATGCCCGCCCCATAGGCGTAGCCGACAACGTTTATCACGATCCAGAGGTAGCTCGCCTCCCTAGGTAAGCCGAAAAACTTCATTACGGGCGCTAAAAGACGCGAGAGGAGGTCCATGGTCTTGAATTCCTCGAGAATCCGTTGGGCTATCATTACCGCGAGAACGATGAGAACGATCTTTAGGGCGAGTTTGATGCTCGAGAAGCCCCAGGCTGCCAGCATATCGGGAAATGCGAGGCGGACAGCTCTCCCTGCCGAGGCTAAAGGCAAGGCAGCCAAGGAAGCCGGCAAGAGGAGGTCGAAGGCGAAGGCGGCGCCGAAGGCCGCAGCTATCCTCAACAGGACCATCTTGGCTCCCGAAGAACCAGTCTTCTTCATAACCGCGGTCTCGACGATGAGGTTATGCGCAGTTAGGCACATTATTGCGAGTATAGTCGCCGATCGCATGTCGAGATGCATTGAGAGAGCCACAGCGATGGCGCTATAGATGTTCAGGAATAATGAAGAGATAAAAACGAGAGCCGCTTCGCCGGGCAATCCGACGAGACTCATCACGGGTGACATCAACCGAGCGATCCACGCGAGGACACCGAGCCAATCGAGAAGCGTGATAGCGAGTGTGATGGGGATGATGATTCGAAGAAGAAACCAAAGTGTGCCTCGGGCCCCCTTGATTCCGGAGATCACCGCAGCCGCCATCCGCACGCCTATCGACCTTCGCTGGTTGTCCTCCATGTGCCAACGCACTTTAGCCGCGAGCAAGATAGCTGTCAAGGATGGGCCAAAAGGCCGGAGAAACGTCTTTAGGAACGATAGGGAGGCGACCTCCAGCGACGGAAGAGGGATTGTTCAAGCAGCGGAGAAGTGGAAGATAGACTTCGCCATCGATGGAGTAGACGGCATCGAGCTACGGCATCTGTACAGAAACATGGCGTGGCTTGGAGAACGGATAATCCAAATCGGCTTAGACCCTTTGTCCGCCCGCTGACGTCGCGCGAGCGTATAAGCAGCTCCTGATGGTTGAGGACGTGTTTCGCTCGGTAAAGACCGTTCTTGAAACGAGGCCGATCTACCACCTCCGTACTGATCTTCGCGGGTCGGCAGGAGAAGTCCTGAAGGCGGCTGTCGTGGCTACCCCTCCAAGTATCCGTTCCGGATAAGTATTTATTGTGTATAGACTTTAAAAAAGCAAAGTGTCGAAGATGAGCTTGGAGTAGGGGGCGAGGACTGGCCCTTCCGCGAGAGACCTGGCAAGCTGTTTTCCAGGCGGCATCTACGGCCTTTCCCATTGCCTCTCCTTTGCAATTCCCGTATCCTCCCTCCAATGTCCGACGAATCGCAGGGCCGTATGATGCGAGAAGGCTCGCCTCCTAATATGCTTCGTGAAGGCTCGCCTTCTAATATGCTTCGTGAAGGCGGCAAACTCTCCCTCCTTACCATGCTATCGCGAATCCTCGGCCTCGTGCGCGAAATGACCAAGGCGGCTTTCCTGGGCACGGGCTGGCTCGCTGACGCCTTCGCTGTCGCCTTCATCCTCCCAAACTTTCTCCGGAGGCTTTTTGCCGAGGGCTCCATGACGGCGGCCTTTATTCCCACCTTCACGGGCTACCTCGCCGAGGGAGACGGCCAGGAGACCAAAGAGTTCCTTTCCGCGATCTTCACAGTTCTTGTTTTCCTCGTCGGCATCGTCGTAGCCCTTGGCGTGGCTCTGGCGCCCTGGATCGTCCTCTTCTTTACCCGCGACCACCACGATGAGATGGCTCTCCTTACCCAAATCATGTTCCCATTTCTCGCCCTGGTGGCCATCGCGGCCTTCCTTCAGGGTATCCTGAATTCGATCGGTATCTTTACGCCCTCGGGAATGGCGCCCATCCTCTTCAACGTCTGTTGGATTGCCGTGCCCTACCTCCTCGGCGGTCTCACGGGCAATTCAGCGCGGGACATGGCCGTAGGCGTCGTTATCGGCGGCTTCGCGCAGGCTCTCTGCCAGTTGCCCGCGGTGCTCAAGGCGGGATACCGATTCGGCTTTATCGGTCTCGGCAAGGCCTTCCGAAATCCGGGCATGAGGCGGGTATTCGCCCTTATCGCCCCGACGATTGTGGGCATGGCCGCTTATCAGATCAACATCCTTGTCTCGACCTTTCTCGCCACAAACTCCGGGACGGGCTCGGTCGCGAGCCTCCAGTACTCTTTGCGGCTTCAGGAACTAGTCCTCGGCGTTTTCGTCGTCTCCCTCGGGACCGTCCTCCTTCCCGATCTGTCCGGCTCGGCGCGTGCCAAGGATTGGGACTCCTATACGGGCAGCTTGAGTCGGGGCCTCCGCGCCATGCTTCTCATCACGATACCCGTCGCCGTGTACTCGATGATAGTAGGAGAGGACATCGTTACCCTACTCTTCCGCCGCAGAGAGTTCGGCCCTGAGTCCGTGCGCCTCACTTCCTCGGTTTTCTTCTGGCATATGTCCGGCCTCGCCTTTATCGCCCTGAACCGCGTCATCGCTCCCGCCTTCTACGCTCGAGGCGACACGAAGACTCCTACCTGGGCGGGGCTCATTTCGGTCGCCATCAACGTCGGTCTCGCCTTTTCCCTTGTCGGTCCTCTTAAGGCGCCAGGCATCGCGCTCGCCCTCGCCGGGGCGAGCGCGGCTAATTCTCTTGTCCTCGTCATCGCACTTCTGCGCGCCCATATCCCCGGCGCCGCCAAAGCGCTCGCGGTATCGGGGCGTTACTCGCTCAAGCTCATTCTTTTCTCGGCACTAGCCGCCCTGCCCATCCTTTTCCTCAGGCCATTCCTAACGGAGCGCTTGGCCCTCTGGAATGTCAGTCTCGCGGCGGGCGGCTCGCTGGTCGCGACGTCCCTCGTCTTTGGCGGCATAGGCCTCGTTCTCCTTATGCTAAGCAGGGATGAGATGGCTTATACCATAGTATCTGCTTTTCGCCGTCGTCGAAACTCAAAGACATAAGCAATTCTCGTGCCCCCGATCCTCTACGGCTTCGCCTCGCTTGACAAAGCTTCGGTCGGATGCTAAAGTTCCGACGCTTCGTAGTATGCCCTTGTAGCTCAGTTGGCAGAGCATATCCATGGTAAGGATAAGGTCAACGGTTCGATTCCGTTCGAGGGCTGTGTGTCCATAAGTCTTATGGACCAAAGCGCAAGACGGGAACGCATAGCGTTATCCGTTCGAGGGCTCTACGCCTGTAGTTTTCAGATTGCTTCGAGGCAAATAGTTCGTTATGGGCGTAGGCTTTACTAGCCTCGTCGAAAGGATCGGATATGGCTGCCAAGAAGCAGAACGTCGAAATTATCGCCCTTGCCTGCACCGAGTGTAAGCGCCGCAACTATACCACGAGTAAAAATCGCAAGACCCAGCAGGAAAAACTCGAGTTGATGAAATACTGCAAGTGGGATCGCAAGCACACCCTCCACAAAGAGACAAAAGTAAAGTAAGATGCTATACGCAGTTACGCGTTGCTCCGCTGCGAGCCGAGTGATCGGATTACAGCTAGTCAGAGATAAGTTTTACGCGATTTTCGCTAGATGGGAATCGCGACGCAAATCATGAAAACTTGATGAGTTTTCATGATTTGCGAAGGCCAGTAGCTCTAATGGTAGAGCGCCGGTCTCCAAAACCGGATGTTGAGGGTTCGAGTCCTTCCTGGCCTGTCCTAACGTAAAGTCGAGGCTGACGGGGCTTGTACTCCCCGTCCGCGGCGAAGGAGCCGCTTATGAAGAAGATCGTTCAGTTCTTCAAGGACAGCTACGTCGAGCTTCGAAAAGTAGTTTGGCCGTCCAGGGAAGACGTCATCGCATCTACAAAGGTGGTACTCATCTCCACCCTCGTCATGGCCGCCGTGCTCGGCTTTATAGACTTTCTTCTCGTCGCCGGCATCGACGTCATCTTTAGGTAAGGGACGCGGGGCTCAAGTATGGCGAAGGCCTGGTACGTTCTCCACGTCTACTCCGGATACGAGAACAAGATCGAGCGCACGATCCGCATGCTGATCGACAATGGGGATCTCTCCCGCGATATCGTCACCGATATAAAGGTGCCGAGCGAGGAGGTAATCGACGTCAAGGATGGCAAGAAGCGCTCGACCTCGCGCAAGATTTTACCGGGTTATATTCTAATCGAGATGGACTTGCCCGAAAGCGATTGGAAGGCCACCTGCGCCGGCATTCGCAAGATTACGGGCGTTACGGGTTTTGTCGGGGCGACCCAGCACCACAAACCGCAGCCGATCAGCGCCGAGGAGGCGCGAGGGGTGCTCCAGCGCTCCGGCGAGATCAAGGGCGATCGAGGCGCTCGCACTCGCCAGACCTTCTCGCCGGGCGAGCAGGTCAAGATCATAGACGGGCCCTTCGAGTCCTTCACGGGCTCGATCGAGGAAGTAATACTCGAGAAGGCGAAGCTGAAGGTAATGGTGGGAATCTTCGGGCGCAACACTCCCGTGGAGGTCGATATGCTACAGGTCGAAAAGGTATAGTTGAGTATTGAGAATGAAGCGCCCAAGTGGCACGGAACTCCGAGGCGGGACATTCCTGTAGTTCTTTTAAAGCGGCGGCGCGAGGCTGGTTTTGCGGTCGCGACGCATCTCATAGAGGGGTATTAGCTCCGCGGATGGGAGTTTCGAGAATCGCTTCGTGATTCGCGCGCAGATCGCCTTCGCGATCTGCGTACGAAAGCGCAGGGACGTCACGGGACGCTATCCCGCGCGACGGCCGCCCTAGGGCGGACAAGCGACGGGTACACCACGAAAGGAGAACGGCAATGGCCAAAAAAAAGGTTACTGCGATCGTCAAATTGCAGTGCCCAGCGGGGAAGGCGACTCCCGCGCCGCCCGTGGGACCGGCTCTCGGCCCCCACGGCGTCTCGGCGCCTCAGTTCTGCCAGCAGTTCAACGAGCGGACCAAGAACTTGGAGCCGGGGCTCATCATCCCGGCGATCGTCACCGTCTACGGCGACAAGACATTCACTTTCATCCTCAAGACGCCGCCCGCTTCTGTACTCATCAAGAAGGCGCTCGGCATCGAGAAGGGCTCAGGCGTTCCGCACAAGCAAAAGGTGGGGAAGCTCCCTAATGACAAGCTCGAGGCGATCGCGAGGCAGAAGATGCCCGACCTCAACGCCAACGACATCGAGGCGGCGAAGCGCATCATCGCCGGAACCGCCCGCTCCATGGGCGTGGAGACGGAGAAGTAAGCCATGAAGCACGGAAAAAAGTACAACGAGACGGTCAAGAAGTATGACCACGAAAAAGAATACGAGCCCGCGGCCGCTTGCGCGCTGGTGAAGGACCTCCACTACGCCAAGTTCGACGAGACGGTCGAGGTCCACGTCAGGCTAAACCTGAAGAAGAGCCAGTCGGTGCGCGACACCGTCGTTCTCCCCAACCAATTCCGCGGCGAAAAGAAGATCCTGGTCTTCTGCAAGCCCGAGAAGGAGAAAGAGGCCCTCGAGGCCGGCGCCGCTTTCGTAGGCTCGGACGAGCTGATCGAGAAGGTCAAGGGCGGTTGGCTCGATTTCGACGTCGCGGTCGCTACGCCCGACATGATGAAGGACGTAGGCAAGCTCGGCATGGTCCTCGGGCGAAAGGGCCTCATGCCCAATCCCAAGACGGGCACGGTCACGCACGACCTGAAAGCGGCGGTCGCGGAGCTGCGCAAGGGCCGCACCGAATTCCGCACGGATAAATCGGGAATCATCCACCTCGCCATCGGCAAGGTGTCCATGGAGCCCGCCAAGGTCACGGAGAACCTCACTACCCTCCTCGAGGAGATCGGGCGTAAGCGCCCCTCCGACGCGAAGGGCGATTTTGTAGGTTCCGTGTTCCTCACCTCCACGATGGGGCCCGGCGTGCACATCGCCCAGGCAAAAAGCGAGAAGAGGTAAATCATGGCAATGCGAGCCAGCAAGATACAGTCGGTCAAGGCCGACGCAATCGTCGAGCTGAAGAATAAGATCGGTGCGGCGAAGGACTTCATCTTCACCGAGTACCGCGGACTCACGGTCGAGCAGATCTCCGCGCTGCGCAGGCAGCTGCGCGAGAAGAACGCCGAGTTCCACATCGTAAAGAACAACTTCGCGCGTATCGCCTTCGAGGATCTCGGGTATACGAAGGAAGTAGAGCCTGTACTAGCAGGACCGACGGCCGTCGCTTTCGCCAGATCCGACAGCAACGAAGTCGCCAAGGTTCTCATAGATTTCGCCAAGGAGACGCCTGCGCTCAAGGTCAAAGCCGGGCTTGTGGACAAGGGCTTTATGGGCGAGGCCGCGATTGCCGCCTTCTCCAAGCTGCCGTCCAGAAACCAGCTCATAGCGATGTTCATGGCCGGTCTCAAGAGCCCGGTTCAGAAGCTCGTCTACACCTTCGTCGCCCTTCAGGAGAAGATGGGCGCGGCAGTCCCGGCTGCCGAAGCTGCGGCTCCCGAAGCTGCGGCTCCCGAAGCTGCGGCTCCTGCCCCGGCTGCCGCGCCCGCCGAGACCGCGCCCGTGGAAGCGGCCGCCGCGGAAACGCCGGCAGCGCAGGCATAATGCGTTCATTAAGGCATTCAGGCTTCGGAGTAGCTGCCGTTCCTGTATGCCTCGCAGCTCCGCCCGTATGGGCGGACAAGTGTTTTTGAAGGAGAAGATAATATGGCAGCCTTAACCAAAGAGCAGATCCTCGACGCGATCGCCGAGATGAAGATCATGGAGATCGCCGATCTCATCAAGGCGATGGAAGAGAAGTTCGGCGTCACGGCCGCGGCCCCTGTCGCGGCAGCAGCTGCGGGTCCCGCCGCAGCTGCCGTCGAGGAGCAGACCGAGTTCACCGTCATCCTCAAGGGCGGCGTCCCGGCCGACAAGAAAATAGCTATCATCAAGGAAGTCCGCGCGCTCACCGGACTCGGTCTCAAGGAGGCCAAGGACCTAGTCGAGGCCGGCGAGAAGGCCATCAAGGAGAACATCTCCAAGGACGAGGCGGCGAAGATCAAGAAGCAGATCACCGATGCCGGCGGCACTGTCGAGGTCAAGTAATACGGCCTTCTATCGAACTATCAGGTTCTTTTGCTCGAGCGGAGCGCCATGCGGGGGGCTGAAGTCCTCCCGCGTGGGCTGCGCGAAGGTTCTGGGGGCCAGTCAGCAATGCTGACTAAGTCAGCTATGCTGACGACGTTGGCTAAGCCGACGACGCCGAGGCTCCCGGGGCCTTTCTTGCGTCTTTCGGCGGCGGCTTGCGCGACGACCAGGGGGTGACGGATGGCAATCGGCGAGAAGAAGATAGAGCGAGAGTACGTGGGCAAGGACTATCAGGAAGTGATGTCCCTGCCCGACCTCATCGACATTCAGCTCTCCTCCTACGAGCGTTTTCTGCAGCGTGAGAAGGTTCACTCCGGCGCAGGCCCCTCTTTAGCCGGGCTGGAAGAGGTCTTCCGCAACACCTTCCCCATCGAGAGTCCTAACGGCGATATGCTCCTCGAATACGAGCGCTACAACCTCGACGAGGACGCGATGAAGTACTCGGAGCTCGAGTGCAAGATGAAGGGACTGACCTACGCCGTGCCCCTCAAGGCCAGGATCAACCTCGTGTTCCAGAAGACGGGCGAGATACGGCAAAAAGAGATATACCTGGGCGACATTCCCCTCATGACCGACCGTGGGACCTTCATCATCAACGGCGCCGAGCGCGTCGTCGTCTCGCAGATACACCGCTCCCCGGGAGTCATATTCTGCCATGAGAAGGGCGTCTATTCGGCGCGCATCATCCCCTACCGCGGCTCCTGGCTCGAGTTCGAGATCGATCAGAAGAAAGAGCTCATCTACGCCAAGATCGACCGCAAAAAGCGCATTCTCGGCACGATGTTCCTTCGCGCCCTCGGCTTCGACAGCCGCGAGGACATCGTCGAGGCCTTCTATAAATCCGAAAAGGTGGCCATCGGCGCCGAGCGCTCCGAAAAAGATAAGGCGATCAACCGCGTCCTCGCCAAGGCCATCAAGGTCGATGTCAACGGCGAGAAGAAGAGGCTCTATCGCGCGGGCGAAAAGCTCCACCTCCACGACATCGATGAGCTCGTAAACCTCGGGATTTTCGAGGTCGAGGTCATTAATTTTGAGCATCCCGACTCTCTCCACTTCGACATGATCCTCAACTGCTTCGAGCGCGAGGACATAAAGCTCGTCAAGGAGGATCCTTCCCAGGATGAGCCCGCCAAGGCCGACGCCCTGGCGGCGGTCTATACGACCCTCATGCCCGGCGAGCCCATCACCGTCGAGAACGCGGAGCGCGACCTCGCGAACATGTTCTTCTCCGGACGCCGATACGACCTCGGCAAGGTCGGCCGCTACAAACTCAACAAAAAGTTCGACTACACGGTTCCCGTGAAGGAGCACACTCTCGTTCGCTCCGATGTCATCGCCACGATGAAGTACCTCATGAACGTGTACTACGGCGCTTCGAACGTCGATGACATCGACCACCTCGGCAATCGCCGCGTGCGATCCGTGGGCGAGCTCCTGGCGAACGTGATGAAGAGCGCCTTCGGCCGGATGGAACGCATCGCCAAAGAGCGCATGAGCCTTAAGGAGACTGACACTATCCGTCCCCAGGATCTCGTCTCCATTAAGCCGATAGTCGCAGCGATCAAGGAATTCTTCGGCTCTTCCCAGCTTTCGCAGTTCATGGACCAGGTCAACCCGCTCGCCGAACTCACGCACAAGCGCAGGCTCAACGCCCTCGGCCCCGGCGGCCTCTCGCGCGACCGCGCCGGCTTCGAGGTGCGCGACGTCCACTACACCCACTACGGGCGCATGTGCCCCATCGAGACGCCGGAAGGCCCTAACATCGGCCTCATCGTAAGTCTCGCGACCTATACGACGGTCAACGAGTACGGCTTCCTCGAGACGCCCTTCCGCAAGGTCGAGGGCGGCAAAGTCAGCAAGAATATCGAGTACCTCTCCGCAATGGACGAGGACAAGTACTACGTCGCTCAGGCCAGCGCGAAGATAGACAAAGCGGGCAACTTTCTCGAGACTTCGATCTCGTGCCGGCATCAGGGCGACTATACGACGCGCCCGGCGGAAGAGCTCCAGTATATGGACGTCTCGCCCAAGCAGATCATCTCCATCTCCGCGGCCCTCGTACCCTTCCTCGAGCACGACGACGCCAACCGCGCCCTCATGGGCTCGAACATGCAGCGCCAGGCCGTCCCCCTCATTTTCACCGAGCCGCCGCGAGTCGGTACGGGGATGGAGCAGAAATGCGCCTACGACTCGGGCGTCCTCCTCAAGGCGCGTAGAGACGGCGTAGTCGATTACGTCGATGCCTACCATATACTCATCAAGCCCGACGACGACAAGAAGGCGCGCGACGAGTACGTCCTCGTCAAGTACCAGCGCACCAATCAGGACACCTGCTATACGCAGCGCCCCGTTGTCGCGAAGGGTGAGAAGATCCTCAAGGGGCAGGTCGTCGCGGACGGTCCCGCCACCAAGGACGGGGAGCTGGCCCTCGGGCGCAATATACTCGCTGGCTTCGTCCCCTGGAACGGCTACAACTACGAAGACGCCATTCTTATCTCCGAGCGCGTGGTCAAAGAGGACATGTTTACCTCCATCCACATCAAGGAATTCCAGACCGAAGTCCGCGAGACCAAGTTGGGCCCCGAGAGGATAACCCGCGATATCCCGAATACGAGCGAGAAGAGCCTGGATAACCTCGACATCGAGGGGATCATCCGCATTGGCGCCAAGGTCAAGGCCGGAGACATCCTCGTCGGCAAGGTGACGCCTAAGAGCGAGACCGAAACCACGCCCGAGTTCAAGCTCCTCAACTCGATATTCGGCGAGAAGGCCAAGGACGTGCGTGATAGCTCGCTGCGCGTTCCGCACGGCATCGAAGGCACGATCATCGACGTGCAGCGCCTCAAGCGCTCCGCTAACGATGACCTGTCGCCGGGCGTAGAGGAAGTCGTTAAGGTGCTCATCGCCGCCAAGCGCAAGCTAAAAGAGGGCGACAAGATGGCCGGCCGGCACGGCAATAAGGGCGTAGTCGCCCGCGTACTCCCGGCCGAGGACATGCCCTACCTCGACGACGGCACGCCGCTGGACATCTGCCTGAATCCTCTCGGCGTTCCTTCGCGGATGAACATAGGCCAGATCATGGAGACCGAACTCGGATGGGCGGCGAGCACGCTGAACGAGTGGTACTCCTGCCATGTCTTCCAGTCGCCATCGCAGGATCAGATCGAGCAGAAGCTCAAGGATGCGGGGCTTCCCGTCAACTCCAAGGCTACGGTCCGCGACGGCCGAACCGGCGAGCATTTTCAAAACCCGGTGACGGTCGGCATCATCTACTTCATGAAGCTGCACCATCTCGTCGATGACAAGATGCACGCGCGGTCCACCGGTCCATATAGTCTAGTCACCCAGCAGCCCCTCGGCGGCAAGGCCCAGTTCGGCGGACAGCGGCTGGGCGAGATGGAGGTCTGGGCACTCGAGGCATACGGCGCCGCGAACACCCTGCAGGAGCTGCTCACCATCAAATCCGACGACATGACGGGCCGCGCCAAGGTCTACGAGGCCATCGTGAAGGGCGAGCCCCACACGGCGGCCGGCATCCCCGAGGCCTTCAACGTCATGGTCCAGGAGCTTCGCGGTCTCGCCCTCGACATTCGCGTGTACGACGCGAAAGGCAAGCAGATCGCGCTCACCGAGCGCGACGAGGACATCATCAATAAACAGGGCGCCTTTTGAGCTTCCGCCGCGCGGAAGCTCAAATTCGCAGTTCGCTGCGCGAACTGCTAGGTATCCAGGCGACAGCCTCGATGCCGAGGGGGAGATAGCATGCGAGATATACAGGATTTCGATAGCATAATGATCCGCTTAGCCAGCCCGGACATGATCCGGGCCTGGAGCTACGGCGAGGTAAAGAAGCCCGAGACTATCAATTACCGGACGCTGAGGCCAGAAAAAGACGGTCTTTTCTGCGAGCGGATATTCGGCACGACCAAGGAATGGGAGTGCTACTGCGGGAAGTTCAAGTCGATCCGCTACAAGGGCGTTATTTGCGACCGCTGCGGCGTCGAGGTCACGCACTTTAAGGTGCGCCGCGAGCGCATGGGCCACATCGAGCTGGCGTCGCCCGTATCGCACATCTGGTTCTACCGATCGGTCCCCTCGCGCATGGGCCTGCTCCTCGATTTGCCGGTCGCTGCGCTGCGTTCGGTCCTCTACTACGAGAAGTACATCGTCATAGACGCGGGCGATACCGACCTCAAGAAGATGCAGCTCCTCACCGAGGAGGAGTGGTACGAGGCCCAAGACCGATACGGCGGGGCCTTTACCGCGGGCATGGGCGCCGAGGCCATCCGCTCCCTCCTCGAGCAGATCAACATGGACGAGCTCGCCGCCGAGCTTCGCGTGCGCATGATCGAGAAGGGGCCTAAATCCGACAAGCGCCTTCTCAAGCGCATAGAGATCTGCGAGTCCTTCCGCAACTCCGATAACAAGCCCGAGTGGATGGTTCTCGACGTCATCCCCGTCATCCCCCCCGAACTCAGGCCCATGGTCCAGCTCGACGGCGGCCGTTTCGCGACATCGGACTTGAACGACCTCTATCGCCGCGTCATCAATCGCAACAACCGCCTGAAGCGCCTGATGGCGCTCAACGCGCCTGACATCATCATACGCAACGAGAAACGCATGCTTCAGGAGGCGGTCGACGCCCTCTTCGACAACTCGAAAAAGAAGCGCGTCGTGAAGGGCGCCTCCAACAGGCCGCTCAAGTCGCTGTCCGACATGCTAAAGGGAAAGCAGGGAAGGTTTCGCCAGAACCTCCTTGGGAAGCGCGTCGATTACTCCGGCCGTTCGGTCATCGTAGTCGGCCCCGAGCTAAAGATGTGGCAATGCGGGCTGCCGACCAAGATGGCCCTCGAACTCTTCAAGCCCTTCATCATGAAGAAGCTCGTCGAGAAGGACGTCGTCTACAACATCAAGAAGGCGAAGATGCTGGTCGAGTCGGAGACCCCCGAGGTCTTCGCCGTCCTCGACGAGGTAGTGAAGGAACACCCTGTCCTCTTAAACCGCGCGCCGACCCTTCACCGACTTGGAATCCAGGCCTTCGAGCCCGTACTTGTCGAGGGCAAGGCCATCAAGCTGCATCCCCTCGTCTGCCACGCCTACAACGCCGATTTCGACGGCGATCAGATGGCCGTCCACGTTCCCCTCACGAGCGCCGCCCAGACCGAGTGCTGGACGCTGATGCTCTCGAGCCGAAACCTCCTCAATCCCGCTAACGGCAAGACGATAGTCTTCCCATCCCAGGACATGGTTCTCGGCATCAACTTCCTTACGCGGCACAAACCCAAAGTGAAGGGAGAGGGCAAGCGCTACTCGTCGCCCGAGGAGCTCCTGATGGCCTGCGAGGCTCTTTCCTGCGACTACGAGGCAGTCGTAAAGGTTCCGGTCACGAAGCGGCCGATCTGGAACGGCGTAAACAAACCTATAGAGATCGGGTCCGACAACTTGCTAGACACGACCGCCGGGCGCATACTCCTCAACGAGTCGATGCCCGCCGAAGTTCCTTATATCAACTATCAGATGGGCGACAAAGAGCTGCGCGCCCTTATCGAAGCGATCTACAAAGAGAAGGGCCCCTACGTCACCGTCGAGATGCTCGACGAGATCAAGTCGAACGGCTTCCGTTACGCGACCTTCTTCGGCGCCACCATCGGCATGGACGATATCGTGGTGCCGACCGAGAAGCCCGAGATGATCGAGGCGGCGAACAAGCAGGTCGACTCGATCCAGAAGCAATACCTGGCCGGCCATATCACGCAGGAAGAGCGCTACAATCGAGTCGTCGAGGTATGGTCCAAGACGAACGAGGAGCTCACTGCGGTGATGATGAAGACCCTGGAGCGAGACCGGGCCGGATTCAACAACATATACATGATGGCCAACTCGGGCGCCCGCGGCAGCCGCAACCAGATACGCCAGCTCGCCGGCATGCGCGGCCTCATGGCCAAGCCCTCCGGCGACATCATCGAGCTCCCAATCCGATCCAACTTCCGCGAGGGCCTCTCGGTCATCGAGTTCTTCATCTCCACGAACGGCGCCCGCAAAGGCCTCGCCGACACTGCCCTCAAGACCGCCGACGCCGGCTACCTTACGCGCCGCCTGGTCGATATATCCCAGGACGTCGTCATCAATATCGACGACTGCGGGACCATCAACGGGGCCCTCCACATGCCTATCAAGGACGGCGAGGAGATCATCGAGGCCCTGCGAGAACGCATCGTCGGGCGTTATGCGCTCGATCCTATCCGGCACCCGATCACGGGCGACCTCATCGTCGCCGCGAACGAGGAGATCACCGAGGAGATCGCCGACAAGATCGACGAGGCCGGAATCGAGGAAGTCACGATCCGAACGGTCCTCACCTGCGAAGCCAAGCACGGCGTATGCCGGAAATGCTATGGCCGCAACCTGGCGACCGGCCGGACGGTGGAGATAGGCGAGGCGGTGGGCATCATCGCCGCGCAGTCCATCGGCCAGCCCGGCACGCAGCTCACGATGCGCACGTTCCACATCGGCGGCGCGGCCACGAAGGTGTCCGAGGAAAACCGCATCTACCTGAAGTACCCCGTCCTCGTCACGGACGTCGCGGGAACATTCGTCAAGATGCCTGAAGGCCGCTCGCTCTTCACTCGTAAGGGAGCGCTCCACGCTTGCAAGATCTTCATGAACATCGAGGTCGTAAAGGGCGACAAGATCCTCATCCAAGACGGCCAGCGCATCCTCAAGGGCGACGCGATCGTCCAGAAGGCCGACAAGAGCGTGTCCAAAGCGAGCGACATTTCTTACGCCAAGGTGATTCACGAGTCGAAGCTCGGGCCGGGACGCGTTCTCCTCATCGCTCAGGATCAGAAGATAGACGTGCGCAACGGATCCGAGGTCATCGTGAACCCGGGCGACATCGTCGCGGCCAATGGCACTCTCGCCACCTTCGATCCTTTCTCCGATCCGATCATCTCCGAGCACGACGGCTACGTACGCTACGAAGATATCATCCCCGGCTCCACCCTCAAGGAAGAGGTCAACGAGGAGACTGGCAATATAGAGAAGAAGATCACGGAGTTCGCGGCCGAGCGCGATGCCAAACAGCCGCGCGTAGTCATCACCGACGAGGCGGGCAACGAAATCGTGACCTACTTCCTCCCCGGAGGCGCTTACCTCAACGCCGAGGACGGCGAGCTCGTGAAAGCGGGGCGCACCTTGGCCAAGACGCTGAAAGAGAGCGCGAAGGCCATGGACATCACGGGCGGCCTGCCGCGCGTCGGCGAGCTTTTCGAGGCGCGCAAGCCCAAGACCCCGACCGTCCTCGCGACCGTCGCCGGCGTCGTGGCCTTCCGAGGCATCGTCAAGGGCAAGCGCGTCGTCGTCGTGAAGGATATCTTCACCAAGGAATATAAGCACCTCGTGCCGATGGGCCGCAGGCTCCTCGTACGCGACGGGGATACCGTCGAGGCGGGCGACCTACTCTGCGACGGAAACAAGAATCCGCACGACATCATGAATATCTTAGGCGAGCAGTATTGCCAGCGCTTCCTAATGGACGAGGTTCAGCAGGTCTACCGCCTCCAGGGCGTCACCATCAACGACAAGCACATCGGCGTCATCATCAGGCAGATGATGAAAAAGGTCGAGATCGTGGCTCCCGGCGATACCAAGTTCATCTACGGTCAGCAGATCGACAAGTACCGCTTCCACGAGGAGAATAAACGGGTTATGCAGGAAGGCGGCCAGAGCTCCGTCGCGCGGCCTCTCCTTCTGGGCATAACCCGCGCCAGCCTCAAGATAGATTCCTTCTTCGCCGCCGCCTCCTTCCAGGAGACGACTAGAGTACTCACGGACGCGGCAATAGCCGGAGCGACCGATACCCTGCGCGGCCTCAAGGAGAATGTCATCATCGGCCATCTCATCCCCGCCGGCACGGGCATGCGGAAATACCGAAACATCAAGCTCTACGACGCCGAGAACGAGGATCTGGATGCCTTCGTCGCCGAGGTTCTGGAGAAGCGCCGCCGCGAGAAAGAGCTCCAGCCCATGCCAGCTCTCGAGGAAAGAGCGGAAGCCGCCGCCACCTTCGAGGAAGACGAAGTATTCCAGAACGACGAAGGCTTCGAGCCGGTAGATACGGAGGCGGAAGAGGACTGATGTATTGACAGGGCTTTGGCCCCCGGTCTATTGTTCTGGTTCGTACCGGATTGTAATAGAAGGTTTTTTGCGTACCAATATACCGTCGGGCCATGCTGAGGCCCGGCACAATAGGGAGTCGAAGCATAGATGCCGACGATCAACCAGCTAATCCGCCTCGGCCGCAAGGCTTCCGTATGGCGGAACAAGGCCCCGGCGCTCGAAGAGTGCCCGCAGAGGCGCGGTGTCTGTACCCGCGTCATGACAGTCACGCCTAAGAAGCCCAACTCGGCCTTACGTAAGGTAGCCCGCGTCAGGCTTTCAAACGGGATCGAGGTTACCGCCTACATACCCGGCGTCGGCCACAACCTTCAGGAGCACTCGGTGGTGCTCATTCGCGGAGGCCGTGTAAAGGACCTTCCCGGCGTTCGCTACCACATTGTTCGCGGCGCGAAGGATACCCTCGGCGTAGAGGACCGCAAGAAGGCCCGCTCTAAGTACGGCGCCAAGCGGCCTAAGGCTTAAGGGGAGACTGAAAAATATGGGCCGTAAAAAGAAGACAATCGATAGGGGCCATCTCCCCGATCCCAAGTACAATTCCGTCATCGTGACCAAATTCGTGTGTCGCATGATGTGGCAGGGCAAAAAGTCCGTAAATACACGCATCATGTATGACGCTATGGACGCGATGCAGAAAAAGGCCAGCGTTCCCGCCCTCGAGGTCTTCCTTAAGGCGCTCGATAACGCGAAGCCTCTCGTCGAGGTCAAGTCCCGCCGCGTCGGCGGCGCTACCTACCAGGTTCCCGTCGAGATCCGCGACACGCGGCGCGAAGCTCTTGCGATGCGTTGGCTCATCACCGCCGCTCGCAATCGTTCGGGCAAGGCGATGGCCGATAAGCTCGCCGACGAGCTTGTCGATGCTTTCAACAACACAGGCACCGCGGTGAAGAAGAAGGAAGACACCCACAAGATGGCCGAGGCCAATAAGGCCTTCGCGCATTATAAGTGGTAAGCGCGAAGGCATCCAAGCCATAGCGCTCCGGGATTCAAAGCGCGTTTTGCGAACAAAGCTTTCGCCCATTATAAGTGGTAGGTTTAGTTTAAATTGAAGCTTGGCCCCGTCCGTATCGGACGGGGTTTTTTTACGTCTACGGTCGGCGATCATGGCCTCTGTTTGGGAGGGCTGTCATGGGTATTGAGATCGAACGTAAATTCCTTGTCGATACTTTAAAATGGAAAGAGGCGGGCGCGGGGACGCGCATCGTACAGGGCTATCTTAGCTCGACCAAGGAACGCGTCGTGCGCGTGCGGCTTATAGGCGATGAGGCGCGCCTCACGATAAAGGGCGCGACCGAGGGCATAGTTAGGCCCGAATACGAGTACCCCATCCCGCCCCAGGACGCGCGCGAGATGCTGGACGCTCTCTGCGAGAGGCCCTTCATCGACAAGACCAGGCACCTAATCGATCATGCCGGCCGCACCTGGGAAGTCGATGTTTTTCATGGCGACAACGAGGGCCTCGTAATCGCGGAGGTCGAGCTGGAAGACGCGGAAGAAACAGTCGAACTCCCTCACTGGGCAGGGAAGGAAGTGTCCGATGACCACCGCTATTCTAATTCGAATTTGGCGAAGCGGCCCTACTCGACCTGGGCGCATTAGCCGATCTTTGCGCCCCAGCTTTTTAACCTCGACTCGATAAAATCTAGGCATAGCTCCTGCTCAGCCTTGCCCCTTCCGCTTATGGCTATCGGATCTCCGAACTCGAGGTGGATGGCTCGGTCGCGGTGGACGGGGCCGAAGCCCCTGAAAATACCGCCGGAGCCCCAGTAGTCGGTCTTGAGGGCCACCGGCATGACTTCGACTCCCGCCCTAAGGGCCAGCTTGATGCCTAGACTATTGAAACCTGCGCGCTTCCAAACTTCGGTCCTCGTGCCTTGGGGGAAGACGATAACCGAAATACCCGAAGCGAGCCGGGCCTGGCCTTCCCGGAGGACGATTTCAAGATCTCCGCGGGGATCCTTCCGGGATACGACGATCGGATCGCGAGAGCGCATTATAGGTCCCCAGAAGAAACCATTGATCAGCTTGCTTTTTACTACATAGGTGACAGGCTTGAGGGGGCGTATGAGGCCGGGGAGGACGAGGGTCTCGAGGGTGCTCATGTGGTTCGAGACGAAGACCAGCGGACCCTTGGCCGAGCGAACCTTGTCCATGCCTTTTATGTGGAACCTGGCGGCGCAGCGCTCCAGGTTTCTGATGACCTCCAAGGAACTGCCCGACCAGGCGGCGTCGTCGTAGAGGCCGTGCAGGGCGAGAGACCTGCTTCTGAGGATAGTGCCGAAGAAATGGGAATACACGCTCCAACGCGAGCGCAGGAGGAAAATCTCGCTGAGGGCCTGCGGCAGATCCTCGCTCGTAGTGTAACCGTCTCCGGGGAACAGATCTGTCATGCGGCGCCCTCTGTCATGATCGTACGCGGACGGAAACGCCGCCGAATAGGGCGAGGCCCTCGACGACGATGGTCGGTGCGTAAGGGTCATCGACTTCGTTGCTGGTCCTGTCGAAGCCGCCAAAAATGCCGATACCCCGTACTTGGACGCGCATCCCGGGAGGGACGATGACATCGACGCCGCCGAAGAGGCAGAGGCAGTTGATCGTCACGCCTTCTTCGGGCACCACCGCCTTGCGGAGGTCGATGCTCGAGCCGCCGAAAATGCAGAGACTCGTCAGGGCGCGCGGAGCCTGCCAGACGCCCCTGTAATCGGAGCCGCTGAATATGGCGATCGCGAAATCGTTCGGCCTCGCATTCTTTGAGCTCACCCGCCATGTGTTAGGGCCGGTGGAAGTCCTTGCCTCGCGGCGATCCCTGCCTTCTAGGGGTAGATCGGGAAGGTCGGCTATCTGGGCGATGAGCTGTGCCTTTGTCGCGGCTTTCGAGACGAACTCTGTCCTGCGCTCGAACTCGTTCAGGTCTACTCGCTCGAGCGAGTACTGCTTAACCAGGTCGTCCATCACTTGATCGCGAAGCTGTTCGATGGGGACGGACTCATAGCGAGCCAATTCGTACATTTGTACCTCCCAGGCGGCATCCGGAGGCCGTTATTCGCGCGCCCGCGGTTGCCCCGCTAATGCTTGGGCGGCCCTAATGCCGCCTCTGTTCGAACTAATATAGTCTATTTTTGCCCGGTAGTGAACCGCGTTGCGCGGTCCGTAACGGGTATACGCCTTTCCCTCACCGCTATGCCTGGAAGAGATCTAGATCCCCGAACCCAAGTAATACATCCCGAGCAGGGCGACTATCATGCAATCGGCATCATCGAGCGAATCCAATCGAAGCGAGGCTTCGCCAGCGACCCATGCCCAAGCCCCAAGGCGCATATCGGCGCGGCCCGCGGCTTCGTAGAAGTCGGCCTTCTCGGCGAGGGTCCCGAAAAGCCGCAACATGAGCATGCCGTGGATTCGCAAGCAGGCGGATAAGGCTTCGCGGCCGCGCTCGGCCTCGATGGCTCGGCCGCAGTCCCCAAGGATCGACCTTGGATCTCCGTCGGCCTTTGGCTTGCCCGCCTCATCGAGGATAGGCTCGACGCGAAGCCTGAAGGAAGCGAACAGCGTGCGGCAGCGCGCCTGGCGCGACGAAGCCTCGCCCGTGATGAAACGGTAGAATTCCCCTGGATGCCCCAGGATGTTGCCGATGGCGATGGCGTACTGCCGCTTCAGGGCCGCGTTTTGCGAATCCGCCAGGCGGGGGAAGAGCTCCTGGACGGCCTCGAGGACTTCCATTGGAGCGTCGCCTTCCTCGGCCCCGGCCGCCTTCGTGACCGCCTCGGCAAGCATCGCGGCGACCGAGCGCTCCTCTTCGCCGCTCAAGGACGACGCCAGGGCGATCCGGGCAGCCTCGCCGCCTATGCTACCCAAGGCCTCGGCGCAGGCCGCCCGGAGCTCGGGCGAGCCCACGGCCAGGCAGCGAACGAGGGCGGGCACGGCCCTTTCATCGCCTATGCCGCCCAACGCGTGAGCTACGTCGATTCGTATCGGGCTCGATGGGTCGGAGAGCCTCGCCGTAAGCTCTTCGGTGGCCTCCCTCGATCCTATTCTGCCCAGCGCCCGTGCGGCCTCGCCGCGCAGTTCGGCTGAGGGGTCGTCCAGCCGAGCTATGACCTCGCGCAGGACGAGCTCTCCTCCCACGCGGTCGATGCGCCTAAGGGCCCGGGATACGCGCGGATCGCTTGAGTCCCGCGAGAGGGCGCCGAGTGAGGCGAAACTGCGGAACAGGCTCGCGGTCGCAAACTGTGAGACGAGGTAGGCGACGGGCCTCTCGCGGCCTTCCTTGACCTTTTTGATAGCGAGGACGGCGAAGCCGAGGAGGACGAGGCTCGCGAGCTGGCCCACGTGGAAGCCGCGGAACTCCATTGGGCCGAGCCGGAATCGGAAGTTCGAGAGCGCCACGCCGAGGTAACCGCCTGCGAGGGGACCGAGCGCGGAGACTGTGCCGACTATCGTGTTGTACCAGCTGATGTAGACGACGCGGCGCTCGCGCGGGGCTAGGGTCAGCATGAGCTGATTCGATCCCTCCCAGAAGGCCGGCCCGAAGAATCCTCCGGCCAGGGAGAGCAGAGGAAGAACGTAGGCGTAATTTTTTTGGGTCAGGAAAATATAGCCGAGGGTAGTCAGGCCGACGAGAAAACCCATGAGCACTGCCGGTTTGCGCCCGTAACGGTCCATCACGAAGCCCCACAGCGGCGCGATGGCTACCCATGTGAGCTGGGATATGACCGTCATGATGCCAAGCCACACGTTAGGCGCTCCCACCGCGTCTGTCGCTGTCACGAAGGGCGCCTGGAAGGGGCCGGCGAGGTTTAGGGCCAGTACGGCGAGGCCCATCGAGACCGAGAAGCGAAGGAAGTTGCGGTCGCGAAGCGGCGCGGCGAAATCGGCGGCGGTGAATCGGGGCCTCGCAGCTCGGGGCGGCTCGGGTATTGCCGAGTGCAGGAGTATGTCGACGACTCCGCCTACCGCGCCTACGCCGAAGATGAGGACATATGCCCATGACCTCGAACCGTCCGGGAAAAGGTCGAGCAGAACGCTCGCGAGGAAAAACCAGATGACCGTCACCGCTTGGAAGACGGCCGAGCGCCTCAGGAAAAAGCTGCCCCTCGTCGCCTCGGGGATGAGGTCCGCCATCCAGGACATCCAGCCCGAGGAGGTGAGGTTCATCGCAGCCCAGGAAACTATCATCGCGGCCGAGACCAAGAGAGCGGCCGGCGCCCTGCCAGCCCCCGAGGCGAAGAGGGCGGCCGAGGCGGCCACCGCCAGACCCGCGAAGCGGTGGATGAGATGACCCGTCATCCACAGGACCTTGCGCCTGGGTAAAAGGGAGTAGGCGACGATGGACAAAAGCTGAAGCACGCCGGACAGCTGCATGAGAGCGAGCAGGGTTCCCAGGAGCTCGGGCGATACGCCGAGGTGATTGAGCATGTAGACGTTAAAGATTGGTTGATTGTTGCAGACCGTGAGGAAGAGGGCGCCGGAACCCCCCGCCGCTATGGAATAGTTCATGGCTCGGGAAAGCTGGCGCGGACTTAAAGCCCCTCCGGCCCCCGCCTTCGGAGCTCTCGACATGACTCTACCATGGCGGCGAATCGCGCCGGGGTCAAGGAGGTGGAGGAGGCCGCTCCGCTAAAGTCGCACGATTTCGGGAACCCCTGCGCGCGCGCCGGGACAGGCCAGGGACGTCAGGCCCGCGAGGCGGCCTAGCTGGCTAAGGATGGGCTCCCGCGCGATGGCGGCCGGCGCATAGATGACGAAGAGCAGCCTCGCCGTGGCCGGTGCGATGCTCGTCCTTGCGTCGGGCCCGAGAAGGACGCTGGCGACGATGCCGCGGCCGTCGCGCATCACGAGATCGCCATGGGGCGGCAGCTTCTCGCTTCCGCCTAGGGTGGGCATGGGCTCCGAGCCCGAGGCCAGGTCGAGGCTCAGAGGAGGGTCCAGGGCGCCGAGATCGTGGCCGGCGGTAAGGAGCATGCCCTCGAGCTCGGCCGCGAACATCGCGCGGATGAGGGGGTCGCTCATCGCGATGCGCCTGCCCTTGGACGCGACTCCCTCGGCCTGGAGGAGAACCGGATAGGCCTTGCCGGAACGCGAGAAATACCCTTCATAGGCGATCGGAGGCTCCGTGCGCGCTATCTCCTTCCTGCTAAGGTTGCCGTATCTGGATTTAAGGCCTTCCTCGACGAGAGCGACTTCCGCATCGAGGACCCTTCCATCAGCCCTCGGAAGCAGGGCCTCGACCTCGAGGAGGCCGAGGCTCCATCCTCCGTAGGAGCTTCTCGCCGCCGCGGAGATTTCCACGGCGATCATAGAGCATCCTCCTCGACGCCTAGGAGCTCTGCCGGACGCACGCTTTCTCCGCGCCTCGCGTTGGCGCAGAAGGCTATGCTTGCGACGACGAGGGAGCAGCCGGCATAAGCCGCCGCCCTCGGCCTCTCTCCTAGGACTAGAGCGGAAAAGGCGAAGGACGAGAGTGGAATGCAGCTCGAGAAGACGCCCGCCGTCGATGCGGGAACTTTCGCTATGCCCGCGAAGAAGAGGATGTAGGCGAGGGCTGAGGCGAAAATCCCTTGATAAGCGAAGGCGAGGCCCGCTTCTAGTCCGATCGCGCCCCGCTCGACCTTTTCGCGAGCGGCCAGGGACAGGGCCGCGAGGAGGATGAAGGCGATGGCCATCACGGCGGCGCTCGCCCTCCTTGGGCCGATCGAAGCATCGAGCCTCTTGGAAATGACATTGAAGACGGATTCGGAGCTTGCCGCTCCGAGAGCGAGGAAGCAACCGGCCAAGCGTTCCGCGACGGCGACGGCGGGCAGGGCCCGGCCCGCGACGACTGCCCCTCCCGATTCGAGGACGCCGATCCCGGCTGCAGCGAAGACAATACCCGCTGCCGCGCGCCATCCGATCCTCTCCTTTAGGAATAGGGCCGATAGGAGGGCGGTGATCACGGGCGTCGCGCTTGTAGCGATACCCGCCTCGGAGGCGCTCGTCCTCGACAGCGCGGCCAGCATGAGGACGCGGAATAAGGCGACCCCGAAGAATGCCTGGACCGCAAGGAGGGGCAATGATCGGCGCAACGCTCCGCGATCGGGTCGAGCCTCGCCTACCGCGAGGGGAACGAGGACGAGCAGGGCTATGGCCGCGCCTCCCGCGGCGGCGAAGAATACGGGCAAGCCGGACAGCATCTTGCCAGCTACGACAGAGGAGCCCGCGAGAATAAAGCTTCCCGCGAGAGAGGCATAGGCTCCGATCCGAGCGTCCATATTTTTTGACCTCCGACCTGCGCTTGACTCCGAGCTCAGGTGGCCATACTGTAGCGGTCGAAGCGGCACACTTGAAGAGCCAATATTATGATTTACTAGTGAGCCACTTCGGGGATTCCATGCTAGGAATTGTTCTGGATCGTTTGGCCGCGCGGAGCCTGGGCAGCCAGCTCTGCGACCAGCTGCGCTCGCGGATACTATCCGGCGAACTCGCGGAAAGCATGCGCCTCCCCTCGACCCGCGAACTCTCCCGCGAGCTCGGCATTTCCCGAACCCTTGTCCTCGAGGCCTTCGAACAGCTCGAGGCCGAGGGCTATATCGAGGGGAGGAGGGGGACTGGCAGTTTTGTCCGGCCCGGCTCGGCCCTGATTAGGCAAACTGCGCCTAAAACTCTCGCTTGGAACCGAGCTCTGTCCCCAAACCGAGCTCTGTCCCCAAACCGAGCTCTGTCCCTCGGGCGGCCGCGGGCTGTCGATTTTAGGCCTGGAGTCCCCGCCCTGGATATGTTTCCGCGGGAGCTTTGGGCGCGCGCCCTCGCCGAGGCGGCGCGTTCTCTGCCCAGGGCGGCCTTAGGCTATGGCGAGGGCGCGGGATTCGGCCGCCTCCGGGAGGAAACGGCCGCCTACCTCTACCGCTCGAAAGGAGTGCGAGCGGGGCCGGAAGAAGTGTTTATCACCTCGGGCTGCTCCCAAACCCTCGGACTGATATCCCGGGCACTCCTTCGTGTGAGCGGAGGGGCTCCCCTGCGGAGGGCAATCCTCGAGAATCCCTGCCAACCGGCCTTAAGCGGCCTACTCCTCAGGGAGGGCGTCGATGTGATCGCGGGAAGGGTGGACGCCGAGGGCCTCGACCCGCGGCGGCTGCCTCGGGACAGGAGTGCGGTCGCCTTCGTCACGCCCTCGCATCAGTACCCCTTAGGCTCGGTCCTGAGCGCTCCTAGGAGGGCGGTCCTCATCGAGTGGGCGCGCGCCACGGATTCGATCATTGTCGAGGACGACTTCGACGGGGAATTCCGCTATGGAGGCCCGCCACTTTTGCCGCTCAGGGAATTGGATCCCTCGCGCGTGGTCTACGCCGGTTCCTTCAGCAAGGCCTTCAGCCCCGGCCTCCGCCTGGGCTACGCGATAGTGCCGCCCTCCCTGCGCGAAGCCTGGAGCAGCTGCCGCGAGCTTATGGACATCCACAGCTGCGCTTTCACTCAGGCCGCGATGGCGGCTCTGCTGTCATCGGGCGCTTTCGAACGCCACGTTAGGCGAATGAGGCGACTTTACGCCGCACGTCGCGCTTGCCTTCTGCAAGGGATAGAGGAGGCCTTTGGCGTCGAAGGGGTTGAGGTGATGGGCGAGGCGGCCGGCCTCCACCTCGCCCTCCGATTTGGGGGAGCCCGCTTCAGCGGTCTTTGCTTCGACGAAGCCGTTACGGCGCGCATCGCATCCGCGGGGGCGATCGTTTACCCAGCCTTGCGCTATGCCTTCGCGCCTCTCCCGGACGTCGAAAGGATAGTGCTCCTAGGTTACGGCAACCTCTCGGAACTGGAGATAAAGCTGGGACTGGCGGCCTTCGCCTCCGCCCTCGTTTCGCCGAGTGTATAATCCAGTAAGCAGAACTATGGATATCGGGGTATCCAGCAGGACATCTTTTTCCCGAAGGATGGAATAGAGTTTTTGTCGATAGGCGCGCATCCCGATGACGTCTGTCGACAAACGTTAGGCTAGGCTTCGCCTATCGCGGGAGAAAGGGATAGTCTGTTATTGGCACGGTTCTAGCTATAAAGTAGAACCGGTCCTAGAGCCGGATATTCCTCGCTAAAGGGAGCAAGTATGAAAAAGACGATCATCGCAGTCCTTGTCGTTCTCATGATCGCACTCGTCGCCTTCCCCGGCTTCTCGCAGGCGAAGCTGCGCGTCCTCTTCATGCCAGGGGTCGCCGATCCCTTCTATTACACCATGGAGAAGGGCATAAAGGCTGCCGCCGATAAGGCCGGAGTCGATCTCGTCGTGGCCGAGTATCCCAAGGCTTGGGGCCCGGAGAACCAGATCCCGATACTGCAGGCCACCTATGCCCGCGGCAAGTTCGACCTTCTCCTCATCGCCCCGACCTCGTCCGACGCCCTCAAGGCTCCGCTCAAGGCCATCTACGACAAGGGCACCGAGATCATCACTGTCGATACCTACATCGGCGACGGCGACTACAGCAAGGCCGGCACCGACTACGGCTTTCCCCTCTCCTACATCGGCTCCGATAATCGCCTGGGCGGCAAGCAGATGGCCGAGCAGCTCGCGAAGATGGTCGGCGAGAAGGGCAAGGTCTTCTGCGAGGCCACCAACCCCGACGCCTCCTCCGTCCAAGATCGCGTCAAGGGCTTCACGGCCGGCGTTTCCGAGTTCCCCAATATGATGCTAGCCGGCGTCGAGTGGTGCCAGGACATCCAGCAGAAGGCCCAGGAGCAGGTCCTCACGGCCCTGCAGATAAATAAGGACATCGTCGGCATCTTCGGCCTCAATGTATTCTCTGCCCAGGGCGCGACCCAGGCAGTCATCAACGCCGGCCTCTCGGGCGCGGTCAAGATGTGCCTCTGGGACGCCACCCTCGACAACATCGCCAACCTCAAGAAGGGGAACGCCGATCTCGTCCTTGCGCAGAAGCCGGGCGAGATGGGAACCTTGGGCGTCGAGTGGGGCCTCAAGTACCTCAAGGACAAGAAGAACACGAAGGTCCCGAAGAAGGTCATCCCCGGTTTCATGTTTTTCACCGCTCAGAACGTGAACGATGCGAACATGCAGCAGTACATCTATCAGTAGTGACTAGCGGATAGCAACCAAGCCGCGGTTCGGACATTCGCTCGAATGCCCGGACCGCGGCTACCATTCCGATGGGAGAGTAATCATGAACGGCGAAAGCGCCGCGAAGGACGGAAAAGGCTTCTTGGGAACGCGGACGGGACGGACTCTCGCCGCGAACTGGGCAGCTTGCTTCCTGGTCTTGATGCTGATCGTGTTCAGCATTACCGGCCGGAATTTCCTATCGATCGTCAACTTCCAGAATGTCGTGCACCTTCAGACCGTACCCTTCCTCCTGGCCGCGGCGGAAACCTTCGTCATCATCACAGGGGGCATAGACCTTTCGGTAGGCTTCGTGATGGGCCTCGCCTCCGTGGGAGCCGCGAAGCTCATGCAGATATTCCTGGCCGCGGGCATGCCCATCGGCTGGACTATCGCTTCCGCGGTGTTGATCGTTCTGGCCGGGTCAGTCCTGCCCGGGCTCGTGAGCGGCTTAGTCATCACTAGGTTCAAGGTGCCTCCCTTTATCGCGACGATGGGCATGTGGGGCATCACGAACGGCCTTGCCCTCAAGATCAGCCAGGGTTATCCCATGGCAGGCCTGCCCGACGTCCTGCCCAGCATAGGCAATAGCTATCTCCTCTATGTCCATCCCGGGGATTTTATCTCCTTCTTTGCGAAACCTGTCTCCTTCCCCGACAATCGCATCCGGGATCTCCTGCGCCTCGTGCCCATTTCGCTGCCCTTTATCATCATCGTTCTCGCCACCCTATCCTTCGTCCTCCTCCGGGGCCGATTCGGACGCCACACCTACGCGATCGGCGGCAGTATGGACGCATCGCTCCGCTCCGGCATCGCCGTAGACGCCCACCTTATTAAGATCTACGTCCTGTCTTCATTCCTGGCGGGCCTGGCCGGTGTCTTCAACATCTTCCAGACGGGCATAGGCAACTACACTACCTTCAACGCTCAGTACGAATTCTTCGCCGTCGCCGCCGTCGTGGTGGGCGGAGCGAGCCTGGCGGGGGGCAAGGGCCGGATATGGAGTTCAGCCGTAGGCGTCCTCGTCCTCGCCTTTCTCGAGAACGGGCTGGCCATATCGGGCGTGCAGCCTTTCTACCGCTATATCGCCGTCGGTTTTCTCCTCGTGCTCGCGGTAGTCATCGACAAGCTCTTCCCGGACATAAGGTGAGGGACGAAATGCGACATGCTAATTCACCGGCGCCTCGCGCGGCCTACGACGGCAAAGCCAGCGGCGGCAATGACCTAGCCGCCCGCGGGAAAGGTTTCGCCGCATTTTTCGGCGGACGATGGGTCCTCATCTTCCTTGTCCTCGAGACGGTCTACTTTTGCTTCAGGTCGGAGGGCTTCGCCAACCTCAACTCCCTGCAAATCCTCCTCTTCTACGGGGTGCTGGTATTTCTCCTCGCGACGGCCGAGCTCTTCGTCATAGTGACGGGCGGGATAGACCTCTCGGTGGGCTACGTTCTCGGCTTCGCCTCGATAGTGTCGATAAAAATCATAGAGAAGCTCATCGCGATGGGGCTCGACCCGGGCATCGCCCTACTCATCGGCGCGGCGGCGACCCTGGTCATCGGGATCCTGCCGGGGCTCGTGAACGGCGCCCTCGTCGCCTACCTCAACGTACCTCCATTCATCGCCACATTTTCGATGCTTGGAGTCTGCCACGGCATCTCGGAGCTCATCATCAACGGCGTCTACGCCATGGGCCTGCCCAAATTGGCCTCCGACATCGGCTCGGGCCACTTGCTCTATATCGCCCCCGGGGGGGCGGCCACCCTTTTCCAGAAGCCAGTGGTAGAGCGGGGCGTCTCGGTCCTCGAGATAGTGCCGAACATCGTCGTCGTGACCGCCATCGTCGTCGGCATTTTCGCATTCGTCCTCGCGCGCAGCAGGTTCGGCCGCCACGTCTATGCCATCGGCGGAAGCATGGACGCCGCGTTACGCGCGGGGATCCCGGTGAAAAGGCGCATCCTCGGCGTCTACGCCACTTCATCCTTCCTCGCCTCGCTCGGCGGCATCGTGTACGCCTTCATGTACGTATCGGGCAAGGCGGACGCGGGAGCCAGCCTCCTCCTCGACGCGATAGCCGCCGTCGTCATTGGCGGCGCCTCGATGTTCGGCGGCTCGGGCACCGTGGGCCGGACGATGCTGGGCGCTCTCATCATCGCCGTCCTCGACCTCGGCCTGCGCATGTCGGGGACGCCGACCTTCGACAAGTACATACTCGTCGGCGTGATACTCATCATCGCCGTCATTATGGAGCGCTATATGCAGGAGAAAGCGTGATGGACTACCTACTCGAAACCAGGAACATTACGAAGCGCTTCGGCGGCCTCACCGCCGTGGACCACGTAAGCCTCGGCCTTCGCGCGGGGGAGGCCCTTGCCGTGCTCGGCGACAACGGCGCGGGCAAGTCGACCCTCATCAAGATCATATCGGGCGTGCACAAGCCGGACGAGGGCGAGATTTACATGGGCGGAAAACTGGCGAGGATCGAGTCGCCGATGGACGCCCTCGCGGAGGGCATCGAGACGATATACCAGGATCTCGCCCTGGCCGAGAACCTCGACGTCGGAGCCAACATCTTCCTCGGCCGCGAACGCATGAGGCGCAGCCTCGGCATACTCAAGGTCCTCGACGACCAGTCCATGAGGGAGGAAGCGCAGAAAGTCCTCGATCGACTCGACATCCATATACCTTCGTTGAAGAAGACCATCCGTACGCTCTCGGGCGGCCAGCGTCAGGCAGTGGCCATCTCGCGCTCGATCTACTGGGACGCGAAGGTCCTCATAATGGACGAGCCCACGGCCGCGCTGGGCGTCGCCGAGCAGAAGAAAGTGCTAAATCTCGTTCGCACGCTTAAGGACCAGGGCATCGGCATTATCATCATCAGCCATCAGATGTACGACGTCTTCGAAGTCGCCGATAGGCTGGCGGTCATGCGCCGGGGCATTTTGGTCGGCGAGCGGATAGTCAAGGACACCACCGCCGACGAGGTGGTCGGCCTCATCGTCGGCTCGGAGACGGTAGGGAAGGAACGATAGGCGCCGCAAGCCCGGAGGGGACAGGGTGAAGCTTCGGACCCGGATGTCACTTATGACGGGAGTGGTCCTAGCGGCGCTTTCGATCAACCTGGCCGCCTACCTGTTTGTCATGGCGAAGAGCGCAGGACTCCAGGACTTGAAGGTCAGGACGCTCGCGCTGAACGCAGACATCTCCAAGTTCAGGTACCTTGCCGGCGAGCCCGTCTCGAGCGGCAACCTCGAGGCCGCCTACGGCGCATGGAGCAAGTTCGTGCCTGCGATAGAGCAGATCGGCGCCAACATCTCCTCGATACGCGCGCGGATAGAGGAGATGTCGGGGAGGCTAGGCTCGGGGAGCGAGGCCTCTGCGGCGATCGGCCGCGGAGTCGCGGCGCTTGATGACAGGCTGGCCGAGCAGAGCGCTGCCCTTTCCAGGTCGAGCGGCCTGGCCGATGGGATGAGGGAATCCGCGTCCATGGCCCAGGAGAATGCCGGGAGACAGGCCGCCGAGGCGATACGCCTCGAAGAGCTCGCGGTGGCGGAGCTCGAGCAGCTCGAGCAGACAAACATCCTCGCCATGAATGCCGCGATCGAGGCGGCCCATGCGGGCGAATCGGGCGCGAAGTTCAAGGGCATCGAAACCCTTACAAGGGCGTCGCGGGCCAGCATGCAGAGCACCCAAGAATTCGTTCGCGGCCTCAACGAGTCCGCAGTAGGTATGGCCGCCGATCTCGGGCGCGCGGCGGGCAACTCGACGGAGATCAAGAACAGGATCGGGGAGATCGAGACCGGATCGAGGGATACGGGCACAGCCATGCAACATCTCAGGGACGTAACCTGGAAGATCTCGAGTTCCGTCAAGGAAATCCACGAGTCCGTATCGGACTACAAGACCGCAAGCTCGGCGTGAGCGCTGCGCGAAAATGGAGTATACTCCCCCTGACATGACGCTGATTCGAACGCCCCGATCCAGTAGCCCGGTTACCGCGATTGACCTCGGGAGACCTCACCCATGAAGCTCTTCCAGCGGACCCTCCTGTCCTTCGCGGGGGTAATAGCTCTCCAGGCGGCCCTCGCCGGCGCGGCGCTCTCGACCATCTTCGGCTCGATGCAGGCCGAGGACGCCTCCCGCGAGATGGCCACGGAGGCTGCCAACGCCTTCGAGGCCTTCAACGCGTGGAAGCTAGCCTTCTGGAAGGACATCAACGAACTCGCCGAGGACGCGAGGTTGGCGAAGGCGATAGTCGCCTCGCCAGGCTCTCCCGCTCGGGACGAGGACGTAGCCAGGGAGCTCTCCCTCCGTCTGTTATCCTCGGTCGCCGCGGCGACGGTCGTCCGCGACGAATCCATCGGATTTTCCCGCTACATCGAAGCCGAGCCGCCCGAAATGAGCCTTCCCGACCCCCTGTCGTTTTCCTTTAAGAAGGGGCACCCCTACGTCGAGATCGTCTCGATTCGCGGCAGCCTTTGGTTTGTAGGCGCCGTGAGGATAGTATCGCGCGGCTCGGAAGCATCTATGCCGCGAGACTCCAAAGGAATCTCTCGCAGCCTCGATGTCTTCATCGTCAAGAAGATCGACGCCGACCTCTTAAGCCATCTCTCCTACGACCCGATGGTCGCCGTCGCGGTCTCGGTGTCCGGAGGGGGCCCAAGCGTGGCGGGCCGCTTCTCCGGCGCGGCCGGAACCGGCAAAGCGGGGAAGCAGGCTCTCGACTTCGCCCAGCACATCCTCGACCCCGCGAGAAGCGCGCCTGACGGGGGCGCCTACACCGCGTATCCGCGGCAAGGCTGGATGGGCGGCTCCTACTCCGCAGTCGTGCAGCGCACGGGATCGGTCGCGTCGAAGGAAGGCGAGAGCCCCATCCTCCTCGCGTCCGTCCTCTCTCTCGCCGAATACGGCGCGCGCGCGGCTAGGCTTCAGCGAGCCGTCCTCGCCGTCTCCCTGATCGTCGTCGCCATCACCATCGTCATCGCCCTCGTCCTCTCGCGCAGCATCGTGTCGCCCATCAGGCTCCTCTCGCGCGCTACGCGGCGGATAGCCGAAGGGGATTACCGCGCCGAGGTCCGCGGGCCAGTATCGGGCGAGATAGGCGAGCTCCTCGACGGATTCAACGGCATGGCCAAGAAGCTCGCCGCGGACAAGCTCGAGCTCGAGGAGTACATTTCGGAGATAGTCGGCCTCAAGGAAAGGAGCGACGGAATAATCGAATCCATCCGCGAGGGACTCGCCTTGATCGACGCGGAGGGACGGGTCGAGAGCGCGAACGGCTCCTTCCGGGGCCTCTTCGGCGAGGACTCGGGGCTGCGCGGCGCGCGTATCGTCGATATCGAGAGGGGCCCCTTCGACGACAGCCTCGTCGAGATCGCCCGCGACGCCTTGCGCCGCAGGGAAAGCCGCGGGGGAATAACCCGCCGCGCCGCCGACGGGCGCACCTTCGAGATCAAGCTCTACCCACTCGTCGCCGCGACTCGGTCCGAGGACGCGCGCTGCATCGTGATCGTGGAGGACGCGAGTGAGCGCCTCGCTTACGAGGAGAAGGTCATCCAGGCCGACAAGCTCGCGAGCATAGGCATGCTTTCGGCGGGCGTGGCCCACGAGATCAACAACCCTCTCTCCTCGATCCTCGCCAACGTGGGGAACGCCATCAGCGAGGCGAAGGACCCGGAGATGGTCGCTTCCCTTCGTGTGGTCGAGAACGAGACGCTCAGGATCGCGAGGATCGTGCGGCAGCTTCTCGACTTCTCTGCCCCCAGGCGTTCCCGCGAGTACTCGGGCGACAGCGCCCCGCGCTGCGACGCGAACGCGGTGGCGAAGGAGCTGGTCCTTCTGGTGGGCTATCCCTTCCGGGGCGAAGCCAAGGTCAAGTTCCGGGAACTATTCGATAGGGACTGTCCCGAAGCAGCGATAAGCGAGGACGAGCTGAAACAAGTCCTTCTGAACCTCCTCAAGAACGCCCTGCACGCGGTGGGTCGCGAGGGCGTCATACGCGTCGAGACGAGGGCGGCCGGCGGCGATGTAGAGATATCGGTCGCGGACAGCGGTCCCGGCATACCCGAGGGCGTCATGGGCAGAATCTTCGACCCCTTCTTCACGACGAAGCAGCCGTCTATCGGAGAGGGCGGCGCGGGGCTCGGGCTGGGCTTGTCCGTCGCCTACGGGATCGTGACGAAAAGGGGCGGGTCGATACGGGCGGCCAACGAGGAGGGCGGCGGGGCTCTCTTTCTTGTCCATCTGCCCGCCGCGAGGGAGCTGCGATGAGTGCCAGCGATAGGGCGATACTGATCGTCGATGACGAGGAAGGCATACGCGCGGGCCTGGCTAAATTCTTTCGCCGCGAGGGCTATGAGGTCTGCGCCGCGGCTACGGCCGAGGAGGCGATAGCCCTGGCGGAAAAGTCCTATTTCGCCGCCGCGGTGCTAGACGTGCGGCTCGGGGGAAGGGACCGGGGCGCCGAGCTCTTGTCGGAGCTGCGCTCCCGCGATCCCGATCTCTCCGTCATCATGGTCACGGGCTACGGCAGCGTCGAGTCGGCGGTGCGCGCCATGAAAGACGGCGCCTCGGACTACATACTCAAGCCCATCGAGAACGCGCATCTCCTCGAGACGGTTCGGCGGAGCATTGAGCTCGCGCGCCTCCGGCGCGACAACGCCTACCTTCGCCGCGAGCTCATCGCCAACGTGTATTCCCATGACATAGTGACGCGCGACGAGCGATACCTGTCCCTGATAGAGCTCGCCGACAGAGTCAAGGACAGCGAGGCCACCGTCCTCCTGTCGGGCGAGAGCGGAACGGGCAAGGAAGTGATGGCCCGCTACTTGCATTTTACCGGCAGCCGCCGCGACAAGCCTTTCGTAGGCATCAACTGCGCGGCCCTTTCGGAGAGCCTGCTCCTATCTGAGCTCTTCGGCCACGAGAAGGGCTCCTTCACGGGAGCGGTGGATAGGCGGATAGGAAAATTCGAGCTCGCCCATCGCGGCACCCTATTCCTCGACGAGATAGGCGACATGTCGCTTCAGGTGCAGTCCAAGCTTCTGCGCGTGCTCGAGGAATCGAGCTTTGAGCGCGTGGGGGGCGCCAAGCGGATCGATGTCGATATCCGCGTGATAGCCGCGACGAACAAGGATTTGCCCGAGCTCATACGGCGGGGGGAATTCAGGAGCGATTTGTATTATAGGATCAACATAGTCAATTTGCGGCTTCCTCCCCTTCGCGAGCGCCGAGGCGACATCACTCTTCTCGTGGACTACTTCATCGCGAAATACGCGGGCAAGTACAACAGACCCGTGACCGGGGCGTCGCCCGACGTAGTGGCGCTCTGGTCGGGGCATGACTGGCCGGGCAACGTGCGCGAGCTTCAGAACTCGGTCAACCAGGCCGTCCTCCTCTGCCGAGGGACGACGATAGACCTCGCCACTCTCGCGATCGCGCAGGGCCAGAACGGGGCTATGGCCGCTGAGTGTCCGGAGCCAATGGTCGAGGAAGAGGCCGACCTCGCCTCGTTCACGACCCTCAAGGCCCTCCGCGACGAGGTGACCGCGCGGCACGAGCGGCGGCTCATCAAGGCCGTCCTCGAGCGCAACGGTGGGAACAAATCGAGGACGGCCGCCGAGCTGGACGTTACGCGAAAGACCCTTGCCGAGAAGATGGCGCAGTACGGGCTCGGCGTAGTATGATAAAACCTATGAGCACGAGTCATTTCGATTGGGCCGCGAGGCCTCCCATGGGCTGGAACAGCTGGGATTGCTACGCCGCAGCCGTCCGCGAGGACGAAGTGCGAGCGAACGCCGAGTACATGGCCGCAAAGCTGCGGCCCTTCGGCTGGGAGTACATCGTCGTCGATATTCAGTGGTACGAGAGCGGGGCCGAATCGTCGCGGTATCGCAAGTACGTTCCCCTGGAGATGGACGCCTGGTCGCGCCTCGTTCCCGCCGCGAATCGCTTTCCCACGGCCGCGGGCGGCGCGGGCTTCAAGCCTCTCGCCGCCTTCGTCCACGGCATCGGGCTTAAGTTCGGCATCCACATCATGCGCGGCGTGCCCAGGCAGGCCGCCCATGCGGCGACGCCCATACTCGGCTCCTCGGCGACCGCGCGCGGCATAGCTCATCCCAATTCGATCTGCCCCTGGAACACCGACATGTACGGGGTCGATCCCGAGGCGGAAGGAGCCCAGGCCTACTACGACTCGCTCTTCGCCCTCTATGCCGAGTGGGGAGTCGACTTCGTCAAGGTCGACGATATCGCCGCTTCGCGGCTCTATGGTTCGCATCAGGACGAGATCGTCCTGATCCGGAGGGCAATCGACCGCTGCGGGAGGCCCATGGTCTTGAGTCTCTCGCCGGGCCCAACGCCCTTGGACTGCGGCGGCAATTACGCCAGGCGCGCCGATATGTGGCGGATCACCGACGATTTCTGGGACAAGTGGGAGCTCCTGAAGGACATGTTCGATCGCTGCGAGCGCTGGTATCCCCTCGTGGGGGAAGGGCATTGGCCCGACTGCGACATGCTGCCTCTAGGTCATATCGGCATCCGCTCATTCGAGGTCGGGGCCTCCGACCGTTACACGCGCTTCACCCGCGACGAACAGCGCACCATGATGAGCCTTTGGTCGATCTTCCGCTCTCCCTTGATGATGGGCGGCGAGATGCGCGACAACGACGAATGGACGCTCAGCCTCCTCGCAAACCCGGAGCTCCTCGCCGTGAACCAGGGCGGCGCGAAGCCCCGACCTGTCGGCATCCGCGCGCGACCCGAGGTCGTCTGGGCCTCCGACGGCCCGGAGGGCTCGACCTACGTCGCGCTCTTCAATGTCGGGGAGGCGCCGCTCGAGGTCGGGGCGACCTGGGCCGAGCTGGAGATCTCAGGCATGAGGACGGTCCGCGATCTCTGGGAGCGCGAGGACGCCGGCCAGGCGGACGGGCGAGTCGCGGCCACGCTGCCGCCCCACGGGTCTGCGCTGCTCAAGCTCTCGCGAGCGGGAAGCTTCGTCTAGCTTAGCCGAGGACAGGATCAGGACATCCCGCGCGAGAGAGCGTCGATAGAATCGAGCTCGCTCCTCGTCAGCTCGAATTTCATCGCGCCCGCGGCTTCCGCGGCTTGGGACGGCTTCGAGGCTCCGGGAATGGCGAGCACGGCCTCGCCCCAGAAGCTCACGAGCCAATTGAGGGCGACCTGGCTCGGCGCGGCAGCGTGGGCCGAAGCCACTCTCTTGAGCTCCGCGACGAGGGGGGCGGTTTTCGCGATAGTCTCGGGCTTTATCGAGCCTGACATCCGCCGCATCCGCGTGACAGCGCCGGCAGCCCCCGGGTCGTCGTGGAAGCGGCCCGTCAGTATGCCCTGGGCGAGGGGCGAATAGGCGATGAGGGCGATGCCGAGGCGCTTCGCCGCCTCGAGGAGGCCGTTCCTCTCGATCGAGCGGTCGAGGAGGCTGATCCTTACTTGGTTGGAGGCGAGGGGAATGCCGCGCTTGGCGAGGACGGAGTGCGCCTCCTCCATGGCCGCGGCGGAAAAGTTGCTCACGCCGACCGCTTTTACCTTTCCGGCCTCGACGAGATCGCCCATCGCGTTTATCTGCTTCGCCACCGGCGAGAGGCTGAAGGGCTGGTGGATCTGGTAGAGGTCGATCGGATAGGGCGCGAGGCAATCGAGGCGCTCCGCGATAGTGGCGGGGATGCTCTTCGCCGTCCTGAGGAAGGGCCACCACTTGGTCGCGAGGCGCACCGAAAGCGGCGGGATCTTTAGGGCACAGAGGGCGGCGGCGAGGCTTCGCTCCGAGTTGCCGCGTCCGTATATCTCGGCCGTATCGAACCAGTCGATACCTCCGTCGAGGGCGGCCTTTACCACCGCTTTCGTAGTCTCGTCGTCCAGGCTCTTCCAGAAGCCGCCGATGAATCCCTTCCCCTTCGAGAACTGCCAGGTGCCCAGTCCGATGGCCGTCACTACGATGCCGCTCTTGCCGAGTTCGCGTTTGTTCATCCTTCCAATATCTCGATCCGGAAGCCGAAAGACAAGCTTCGCCGGCATTTCAAGCGGAGGCGGACGATCTCCCCCTTGCGGCCGCCAGGCTCTCCGCGTTAGGTTTGCAGCGGACGCTATATGGATATAATCGAAGTAAAGGAACTAACGCGGCATTTCTCCTACTACGAGAAGGCCGAGGGCTTGTCGGGCTCGCTGCGCAACCTCATACGCCGAAAAAAGCTCGTACGCGAGGCCGTGAGGGGCGTTTCCTTTTCCATCGGCGAAGGCGGGATCGTCGGATTCCTCGGCCCCAACGGGGCGGGCAAGACCACTACTCTCAAGATGCTGTCGGGCATCATGCACCCCACTTCGGGCGAGGCGCGGGTGCTGGGCCATGTACCCTGGCTGCGCAAGAAGGATTTCCGGATGCGCATCTCGATAGTGATGGGACAACGGAGTCAACTCTGGCCCGATCTGCCGGCGTCCGAGTCCTTCAGGCTGAACAAGGCGATCTACGAAATCGACACAAAGGACTACGAACGGACTCTGGGAGAGCTCATAGAGCTCTTTGGCGTCAAGGAACTCCTGAAGGTGCAGGTCAGGCGCCTCTCCCTCGGCGAGCGAATGAAGATGGAGATTACCGCCGCCCTCCTCCACCGTCCGGAAGTCCTCTTCCTCGACGAGCCGACTATAGGCCTCGACCTTCTCTCGCAGCGCGCGATACGCGATCTCATCCGTACGCTTAACGAGGGCCAGGGCACGACGGTCATGCTCACGAGCCACTATCTCGCCGATATCGAGGAGCTCTGCGAGCGGGTCATCCTCATCAACCGCGGACTGATCGTGTACGACGGCGCGCTTTCGGGCGTCAATGCCGCGCTCGCCGAGCGCAAAGTCGTGCGGCTCGTGTTCTCCGAGCCCGTGGCGAGGGCCGCTCTCGAATCCTACGGAGGCCTGCGCGACCTCGAAGGCGGGGCGGGACTTCAGCGGATGGAGGCGATCTTCGACGTGGACCGCGCTCGCGTGCGCGACTTCTCTCGCGGCGTTCTCGGGGACCTGCCCGTGGCCGACCTAACGATCGAGGAGGTCCCCCTCGAGGAAGGCATCGCCCGCTTGTACCGCGGGGAGGGTGGGCATGACTGACGCGGCGGGCAAATACTTGGGCTCCTTTTCCCTGGGCCTCCGCGCCGCCCTCGAGTACCGCGCGAATTTCTTCTTTTCCCTTCTCGGAGCCGTCGCGCCCGTAATCATCCAGACCGCGCTGTGGACTTGCCTGTACGCGCCGGGAGCTCAGATGAACGCATCCGGAGCTGTCGCCGGCTCCGGAGACAGCCTTCGGCTTTTCGGCTTCAGCTACGCTCAGATGCTGGGCTATGTCGTGGTCGCCAACATCGTATCGCGCCTCGTGCGCACCGGCTTCGAATACGACCTCAACGACGATATCAGGTCGGGCGGGCTCGACCGCTACCTCGCGAAGCCGATCGACTACTTCGGTTTCCGCATGGCCCAGTTCGCCGGCTCGAAGGCGGCGGAGACGGTATTCATGGGCGCGGCCCTCGCCCTTGCCATCGTCGTTCTGTCCGCGGCGACCGGATTCTCAGTCGGCATCGCGGCCATCCTCGGCTTCGCGGCGGCCCTCGTACTCGCCTTCGTCCTCAACTTCCTCGTCTTCTGGTGCGTCGGCCTGCTCGGCTTCTGGTTAACCGAGATCGGCTTTCTCTTCGAGGCGGTGCGCATCGTCATCATCACGGCGAGCGGCGGCATTTTCCCCTTGTCCGTTTTCGGATCGGGCCCCGAGGCTGTCCTAGAGAAGCTGCCCTTTCGCTTTACTATCCAGTTCCCGACCGACGTCCTCTGCGGCCGCGTCGATGGGGCGCAGCTGGCCTCCGGGCTGGCCTTGGGGGCGGCCTGGTCTCTGGGCCTCTTCGCGCTGGGCCGCGCCGTCTGGGCGGTCGGCATACGGCGCTTTGTCGCCGTGGGGAGCTAGCCGTGAAGCACGCGATGCGCGAAATAGCCAAGCATTTTCGCGTCTATATGGCCCTCGTGCGGATGAACGTGATGAGCCAGATGGAGTATCGAGCCAATTTCGTCACAGGCATCATGATGGAGATCGGCTATCTAGCGGTGAAGATACTCTACGTCGTCGTGGCCTTCAGCGCGGGGAGGAGCATCGCCGGATTTGCTCCCGACGAGATGCTCGTCTTCGTCGGCACATTCGTTACCGCGACGGGTTTCTACGCCGGCCTGTACATGATGAACTTCTTCCAGCTCTCCGCGATCGTGAAGGACGGTTCCTTCGACACGCTGATGACTAAGCCAGTCTCGCTGCAGTTCATGGCCACCCTGCGCCGCTGCGATATAGGCATATTCCTCGTCGATACCCTCGCGGGCATCGCCATGACGATCATCGGCCTCTCGCGCCTCCCCGGCCTTCCGGACTTCTGGAGGCTCCTGGGCTATGCCTTTTTTCTGCTCTGCGGCTCCGCGGTAGGTTACGCCATCTACTTGATCCCCCAGACCCTCGTATTCAAGCTGGTGAACTCGCGCGCGCTGGCGGGCATTGTCGATTCTTTCTGGGACTTCAACAACGTGCCGATGATAGTCTACGACAAGGTAGGGCAGACGATAGGTTCATACCTCGTGCCGATGTTCGTGATCACGAGTTTTCCCTCGCTGTTCGCCCTCGGCCGAATGACCGGCGCACAGCTCGTCTGGGGGGCATTGGCCCCGATCGTCTTTGTAGCTCTCTCCCGCCTCGCCTGGACCAAAGGCCTTAGGAATTACTCGAGCGCGAGCGGCTAACGCTAAAACGGGAATTGACCAATAGGCAAGAAAGCGCAGTATACTCTTTTCGCATGAGCCTGCTTTGGCTGACCACAATATTCCTCTTCTCCTATGGCGTGCTCTTCGTCCATCTGGCGATCGCGGTTCTCGTCATTAAAAAGAAAAAATACATTCACTACGTGAGCGCCGCGCTATTAGCCGATTTCGGGACTATGTGCGTCGCCGGAGGCCTGTATTGCTACTCTGATCGCGCGGGCGTCGCAGTCAACGCCGCCGTATTCGTCCCTATGGTCCTTCTCGCTCCGATCGGCGCGGCCTTCGTCGTAGACTGCTTTGGCGCCAGGCTCAGCGCCCGGCGCTTGATGCTGGCACTAAAGGCCGGCACCGTGGCGGCCCTCGCCCTCGGCGCCGTCCTCGTCGCCGCGGGGGCTTTGTGGCGCTTCGTCTTCGCTGTGGCATACGGATGGCTGTTCGTCGCGTATACCGCAATCGCGGCTTTCGAGGCGCGCGAGCTTCGACCCTTGCGGGCCATGCCCACTGGCCTACGCACCTTCTTCGTCCTCTTCTTGATCGATATCATCCTGATCGGGGCCATGTTCGCGTTCCAGCTCATGGATTATTTCCCTGGGCTCAATATTCTCTGGATGATCCTCATCCTCTCCGTTTTCGCGACGACGCTCATCGCTTTCCGCTCTCCGGATACCTATCGCCTTATCGAGTCCCAGGCGGCGAAGATACGGTACGAGCGCTCCCGGCTCATGAACGTGAGCGTGGACCGGACGATCGCCGAGATGAAGCGTCTCATGGCCGACGAGGAGCTGTACCGCGATTCCGATCTCTCGCTCGAGGATCTGGCCGAGCGCCTGAGAATGAACGCGCCCCAGCTATCGGAGCTCCTGAATCTCCACGTCGGGCTGACCTTCCCCGTGTACGTGAACGGATTTCGAACCGAGTTCGCGAAGCGATGTCTCCTCAGCGAACCTAAAGACTCGATCCTGGATATCGCCTTCGAATGCGGCTTCAACTCTAAATCGACCTTCAACGCAGCCTTCCTAAAGGCGACCGGCCTGACTCCGAGCGAGTATCGGAAACGCGTCCTGCCGCCCCGACCGTAATCGGGCGCGTCTCACTCGGCGACGGCGTTATGCGCTATCACATCCGCATACCAGAGCGCGCTCAGCTTCGGCGTCCTCGCCATGGTCGCGTAATCGACGCGCACGAGGCCGAAGCGCGGCTTGTAGCCATAAGCCCACTCGAAATTGTCCATGAGACTCCACGCGAAGTAGCCGCGGACCTTCGCGCCGCCGGCGATGGCTTCGTGCAGGGCGACGATATGGCGGCGAAGGTAATTTACTCGGCCGCGGTCGGCAACGAAGCCCTTTGCGCCCGGCAGGTCCCGCATCGCGCAGCCGTTTTCGGAAATATAGATCGGCGTATCGCCGACGATGGGCGCGATGCGCGACAGCACCGACGAAAGGCCGCTCGGGTTGATCCCCCACTCGAGCTCGGTCGTTCCCATGCCGGGCTCGGAGCGAAAGCCCTGTTCGAGCTTGAGCAGGCCTCCTCTGCAGGAATAACGCGTCTCCTGGGTGAAATAGTGGTTCATTCCGAGGAAGTCGATGGGCTTCGAGCAGAGCTCGAGGTCGCCCGGCTCCACTCGGGGGGCCAGGGGGCCGAGCCATTCCATAAAGCGCTCGGGATACTCGCCGCGAAAAAGCGGGTAGAGGAAAACGTTCTGGGCGTTGTCCCGGGCGCGCTCGCAAGCGAGCGCATCCTCCTCGGAGTCGGAGGCGGGAACGATATGATGGATGTCGAGGACGATGCCGATCTTTCCCCCGTATCCGCCTTCGCGGAATGCCTGGACCGCGGCGCCGTGGGCCATATTGAGAGCGTGGATCGCGCGGTAGCCCGCGGCGGCGTTGGAAAGGCCCGGAGCGAAAACGCCGCCCCCATATCCTGCGGCCACGACGAATGGCTCGTTATGGGTGGCCCACATAGCGACTCGGTCGCCTAACCTATCGAAGACCGCGCGGGCGTAGTCGGCGAACCAGGAACTTGAATCCCGATTCTCCCAACCGCCGGAATCCTGCAAGGCCTGAGGAAAATCCCAATGGTTGAGCGTGGCGTTGGCCGCGATCCCGGCGGCTAGCAGCGCGTCCACGAGGCGATCGTAGAAGTCGAGCCCCCGCTCGTTGACGGTTCCGATGCCCTCGGGGAATATCCTCGTCCAAGCTATGGAAAAGCGATATGCCCCGAGCCCAAGCTCTTTCATGAGTTCGACGTCCGCCCTCATGCGATGGTAGTGGTCGCAGGCGATGTCCCCGGTGTTCCCGCCGTCGATCCTGCCGGGAGTATGCGCGAAGCGGTCCCATACGCTTTCGCCCTTGCCATCCTCGTTCCAGGCGCCCTCGATCTGATAGGCCGATGTCGCCGCGCCCCATAGGAAGCCCTCGGGAAATTCGCGTTCTAGCATCGCCCTAGTATACTCGACGGCAGGTCTTCGCGAATCGACCGGATGCGGGCATTTTTACTGTCTCGGCCGGAGCAAAGCCGCTTGGACTTCGGCTATAAGCCGCTCCGGCGTCGAGGCTCCGGCGGAGAGGCCGACGCTCTCGAAGCCGAATATCTCCCGCGGGAGCTCGGAGGCCGTCTCGACCAGCCATGCCGGCTTCCCGAGCCCCTTCGCCGTCGTAAACAGCCGCAAGGTGTTGGCCGAGTTGCGCCCGCCCACGATGACGACGGCTTCGACCTCGGCCGCCAGCTTCGCGAGGGAGCCGAGTCTGTCCTCCGTGCAGGGGCATATCGAATCGACCACCTCAAGCACCGGAAAGCGCCCGGCGAGGACGGCGCGGATGGCCTCGTACTCTTCTTTTTTGATGGTGGTCTGAGCGATGAGGGCTATGGGGCAGGGTGCCCCATCCGGCCCCCGCGCCTCGACCGACCGCGCCTCCTCGGGATTGCCCACGACGACGGCGCCGGGGGCGTAGCCGGCTATTCCCGCCACCTCGCCGTGGCCCTTGTCCCCGGCGATGACCACCTTCCAGCCCCGCGCGGCATAATCGGCCGCCTTCCTTTGGCTCGCGAGGACGCGGGGGCAGGTGGCGTCGACCAAGCGGGCGCCGAGGGCGAGGAGTTTTTCCTTTTGCGCTGGAGGGACGCCGTGGGCGCGCAACACGACCGTGGCCTTCGCGAAGCCCTCCGCGCCTGCGACGCGGCCGTCGAGCTCCGCCTCCGAGATGACGCGCACTCCCGCCGCCTCGAGCTCGGCCACCGCCTGGGGGTTGTGGATCAGGGGCCCGAGGGTGAATACGCCCCTCGACCCTTCCTCTGCGGCGGCGGCGAGGGCCATGTCCGTGGCTCGCTTGACGCCCATGCAGCGGCCCATGACGGCCGCGCGTCGTACGGTCACTCCAGCGTCCCTATCCCGCCTCGGCGCTGCGCGCTCCCGCGCAGGGCGGTGCCGGCGTCGGCGCTCGTCTGGATGCCCAGCCTCCAGCCGAAGCGTCGGTTCGTGTCCAACTCCGATAAGCGCGCGAAGGCTTCGGCGAAAACGCGGAGGCCCACTCCCCCTAGGTCCCCGACGCCGGCCGCGATATCCAGGGAAAGCCGCGCATAGCATGATTGCAGGTAGCCGCCCTCGAAATAGGCCCCGCGATAGCCTAGGTCGATGAGGAGCCTGTTGAAATAGAGATCGAGCAGGCTCGAATGGATCGCCTGGTCGGCGATCCGCCAAGCGGCATTGCCTTCGGCGATTAGATCGGTTTTATCCGTGTGCGTATCCTGATACTCGAAATACGCGGGGCGCCAATCGGCGGAGAAGACGGCGCTCGAAGAATCTAGGTAGAGGATGGGAAGGCTTGCCCAGGCTCCCCATAGATCCAGCCTCAGGGGCATAGCGTCGGAGGCGAGCACGAGCTGCGCTTCGGTCTTATACGTTTGCGACGCGATGTCCAAGTCGTGGTAGCTCACGATATCGATGCCGCGAGACGTGCTTTTCGCGGCGCCGGGAATGCGCCCGAACCAGCCGATGAAGCCCGAGAGCGAGGCGGACAAATCCTTGTCGTAGGCCCATGCGTAGGGGCTGCCGCTCGCGCCTCGGGCGCGGGCGAGGACGGTGCCGGCGAGGCCCAGGGCAGCATACCTGGGCGAGGGGAAGACGGGCAGGGCCAGCGAGGCGCTCAACGAAGCCGCGCTCTGGCGTTCCGGCGGCCCCAAGGCGCCGTAGACTAGGTTGTCCCCGAAATACGAGCTGAGGTTGACGGGAAGGCTTGCGTTGGTCCAACTGAGGCCAATGTCGGCGAAGGGATAGGTGAAGTCGTAGCCGGCGGTCAGGGTGGCGCTATTCGACTGGATCGGGTCCTCGAAGTAGAATAGGCCGAAGACCCGGGCGGACCTGCCGATCGTGTTCAAGTCGGGATAGACGAGCCAAGTATTAAAAGGATTGGCGTAGTCCAGGGGCCGGTAGGGCCGGATCGACGCGCTTATCGCGGCTTCCGCGGCTTCCGCGTCCTGGGTGGCGCGGAGTACGGCGGGATCGAAGGACTCGAGATCGGCTTCGATGATTGGCTTCCCGAGGCTGCCTTCGTCGATGGCCGCGCCGCCGAGAGGGCCCGCGTCGCCGGGGTAGCGGCACAGAGCGTCGCCCGCCGAAAAACGGCCGACGTAATAGACGCGGCCGCCGGACTCCCGCGGCATCAGAACTCCGCCCGAATAGTCCGTCGTCTCAAGCTTGATCGAGCAGACGCCCGCGGCGACATCCACGACGCCGAGCTTGTACATACGGTCGTCGGAATCGTAGTTGAAGTACAGCCGGCCCCCGGAAGCGGAAATTTGGCGGACGTAATCCAGGAGTCCCTCGTTCCCGGGGCCCCGCGGGCGCAGCAATCGCAGCTCGCCGGAATCGAGGTCGAAGACGCCGATCGTCCGCTTGCCCTCTACGGATACGATGAGGGCGATTCGCGCGTCGTCGAGGACTGCCGGCGAGGAGTACATCACTCCTTCCGAGCCCGAGAGGAGAAGCCTTTCGCCTTCTTTCGCGATCAGGACAAGATCGGTGTTGTGAAGATTCGATCGCAGCCCGACAAAGCCGCCGAGGAAAAAGCGCGCGTCGCGCAGGTCGGGCATTGCGCTATCCTCCGCGAAGCGCCGCGCGGCCAGGTCGTAGACGGCCGTCTCGACGCGTTCGCGGCCGTCGGGCAGGGAGAGAATCCTGCGGACGAGGAGGCGGCTTCCGTCGGCGGAAGCGTCGTCGATGACATCGCTTCCGCCCGCGTCGAAGAGCGCCGAGGCCGCGAGCGTAGCCGTATCCATTCGATAAGCCCGCGATGACCGAGCGTCTATCCAGAATAGGCCCCCGCCTCCGCTCGCGAGGCTCTGGATATAGGAGGGACCGGTAGACTTGAGTATTTCAGGCGGATCCTTTGTCCCGAGTATCGTGAGCGAGCTGCGGAAATCGGCCCAAGCCTTGGTGAAGGGAATGCCATACACCTTATGGAAGGCTTTGAAGAAGCCCTCGTCGTAAGGATCGAGGGAAAGCGATAGGATGAGGTTTCCCATAGCCTTCCATAGCTCGTCGTAGCTTTCCATACCGTAGGTCTTTTGGATGTAAGCGTTGAAAAGACCTCCGTACTCGTAGTAGACGCTGCCGCCCGGATACTCGTCGTATACGCCCTCCGCTTCCAGCGGCGTCTTGAAACGGTTCTCGATGATATCCTGCCGCAGCCTTTGCTTGACTAAAGGATCGTTGGCCCGTCCTCCGACCCCGTCGGCGCTCTCGAAGCTGACGGCCACCCCCTCGATCATAAACTCCGGCGCGTTGAGCAAGGCCGGCGCGACCCAGGAGCCGAAGATGCCGGACAGAAAGGATACCCAGGGGGCCTTGGATTGCAGCGAGACCGCGTGCGTCAGCTCGTGGAGGAAGAGGCCGCGGAAATTGTCCTTGAAGCTCGTCCATCCTACATCGAGGGGCGTATCGTAAAGCACTATGTGCATATAGGGGATGGCGTTCGTAAAGCCATTGAACACTTCTATATCGGGAGTGATGACCACGGGGACGCGGGAGGGCAAGGTTATGCCCAGCCTGCCCGAAGACTCGGCATAGACATCCTCCGCGATGAGGGAGAGGCGGAGAGCGCTTGGCTCGGATTTTTTAGGAAAGATGATATCGAAATGCTCCGTCTCGATGACGAATAAGCTCTGGCCCGGCGCGAGAATAGGCCCCGCTCCGGCGGGAAGGGCGAAGAGGGAAAAGACCGAAGCGAAAACGAGGGGCAGAATCCTTTTTCGATCCTTGGTTTTAGACGGCATATTCTCAGTATATTTTGATATTCATTTTTATGCAAAAGAATTGCATGCGCTCTCAGCCTTGTATTTGATGGGCCGCGCTGCATATAGTATCTTTCTTTCGGAAGGGGCAAAAGCATGAGCAGAAAGACCATCGTCGTCGCCTTGGGCGGCAACGCTATTATAGAAGAAGGCAGCGAAGGCAGCATCGCCCATCAGTTCGAGAATACCCGCAAGAGCATGGACGCCATCGTCGGCCTCATTCGCGAGGGGCATCGAGTCGTGCTCTCGCATGGCAACGGCCCCCAAGTCGGCGTTCATCTTATCCGCCACGAGGCGGCCTCCGCCCAGGTACCGCCCTCGCCGCTAAACGTCATCGTCGCGGACACCCAGGGCTCGATGGGCTACATGATAGCCCAGTGCCTCGCCAACGCCCTCATCAAGGCCAAGATCGAGAAGGACGTCGTCACCGTGATCACGCAGGTGGTTGTCGATCCATCCGATCCCTCGATGTCCAATCCCACCAAATATGTCGGGCCCTTCTACAAGGCCGAGCAGGTCGATAAGCTCCGCGCGCGCGGGTGGATCATCAAAGAGGACCCGGGACGGGGCTTCCGCCGCGTCGTGGCCTCGCCTCTGCCCCTCGATGTAGTCGAGAAGGGCACCATCAAGGACCTCATCGACGACGGCAAGGTGGTAATCGCGGCGGGCGGCGGCGGCGTACCCGTCATGCGCCTAGACGATGGGACCCTTTCCGGCGTGGACGCCGTCATAGACAAGGACCGCGCCTCGGCCCTTTTGGCCAATCTTATCGGGGCGGACGAGCTCTGCATTCTCACGGGCGTGGACAGGGTCGCCGTCAACTACAAGAAACCCGACCAAACATACTTCGATGCGATGACCGTGCCTGAATGCGAACGCTACCTCGCCGAAGGCCAATTCCCCAAGGGTTCGATGGGCCCCAAGATCGAGGCTGCCTGCGACTTCATACGGCGCGGCGGGACGAAGGTCATCATAACCAGCATGGCGATGGCTCTCGCCGCCATCGACGGCAAGGCGGGCACGATAATCACCGCCTAAGCACAGCGCCCGGGTCAAACTTGACGGTCTCTCCGTAATCGTGCTACCTTTCCGCGAATCCTCTCTTAAGGAAACCACATGAACAAGCTTTCGTCAGGGCTCGCTCTGCTCCAGGACGCTCCCAAAGCCGGCGGCAGTCCGACCGGTTCGATGATCTCCACCCTCGTTACTTTTGGCCTCGTCTTTGTCATCTTCTACTTCCTCATTATCAGGCCGCAGAGTAAGAAGCAGAAGGAAACCCAGCGTATGATCCAAGCGGTCAAGAAGGGCGACAAGGTCATCACCGCCGGCGGCGTGCACGCCATCGTGTACACCGTTAAGGAAAAGACGGTCATCCTCAAGGTGGACGACAACACCAAGATGGAATTCTCCAAGTCCGCCATAGCCTCCGTAGTCGTCGATTCCAAGGGCGAGGATAAGCTTGAGTCGAAGGCGGATCAGAAGGCCGCGCTCGAGAGCGAAACCGGCCAGGTATGCGACATCTGCACCGAACCCAGTTCGGGCACTAAATTTAACAAGGTAGAAAACAAGACCTTTAAGAGGATGGTGCAGAAGGGATTTAATCCGTTCTCTGGCAATATCATCCTCCCAACGGGCCTGGACCTCTCCGAGTTGGGTACGGCCATGGGTTTGTCAAAACAAGCCCAATATGAGCAATGGAAAGTTCAAACGATGAGCGACTCGAAGGATTGGTGTCTATGTCCTCGCTGTTATAAAGAAGCAAGCAAGTATATATAGGCGCCGCGTAGCACAGGGTCGGCTCGTAGCGCCCGCTTCCCTGCGGGTAGCTTGGTTTCCAGCCCCATTTCCTCATCTGGAGAGACCGGAATGAGTAAGATTCAAAGGTTATTAATCGTACTGGCGGTAATCGCGGTCTCCTTCGTCTTCCTGTGGCCGACGGTAAGTTGGTATGGGCTCACCTCCAAGGCCGACCAGGCCCTGGCCGTCGGCTCTCGCGAGCAGATACGCGACTATTCGCGCAGCATGGCGATCACCGACCTCACCGCGCTCAAGGCGAGCGCGGCGGCCGGAAGCGATGCCAAATTGGACGCCCAAAAATTCGCCGTGGACATCCAGGCCGCGTCCAATACCTACAAGACGGCGCGAAAGGCGATGCCCTCGGAATGGACGGCCACGTCGGCCCTCGCCGCCTTCGTGAGCGAGAAGTCGGCCTACGACGCCGTCGAGAACATCTACAGGACCCGCGTCCTCAACCTCAAGGCCCAGCAGAAAAAGGCAGTCAAGCTCGGCCTCGACCTCTCGGGCGGCATGAGCGCCGTCATACAGGCCGACCTCGACGCCCTCGCCAAGAAACTAGGGCACAGCCTCTCCTCGGCCGAGAAGGCCGACGCGATGAAACGGGCTATAGAGAGCCTTAACTCGCGCATCGACAAGTTCGGCCTCACCGAGCCCACGATCCGCCAGCAGGGCGACGACCAGATCTACATCGAGGTCCCCGGCGCCGCCGACCCAGAGAACATCAACTCGATCCTCATGGGCCGCGGCAAGCTCGCCTTTCATATAGTGGACGACAAGGCCACCGCGAGTCTCGCGACCTACCTCGAATCGAACCCGCTCGGCGTCGACGAGAAAACCATGACCGTCGCCGACAAGACCATCGTCCCGGCCGGCTTCGTGATCCGCAAGTTCTACAAGAAGGACTCCTACGGCCTCGATGAGTTCACCGGCAAGTACATGGTGCTCAACGAGGTGCCGGGCCTCGACGGGACGCACATCACCAACGCGACCACCTCCTCCGACTCTATCACCGGCCAGCCCGAGACTAACTTCCAGCTGGACAAGGAAGGCGGTGAGATCTTCTATAAGATGACGAGCGCCCACGTCAAAGAAACCATGGCCGTCGTCCTCGACGACAAGGTAAAGGCGGGGGCCACGATCTCCGAGGCCATCCGCGACTCGGTCCGGATGACGGGATTCAGCGCCGACGAGTCGGCCAACCTGGCCCTCGTGCTGCGCACCGCCGCCCTGCCGGTCGAGCTCGCGCCGGTCAACACCAAGGCAGTCGGCTCCTCCCTGGGAGAGGACGCGGTCCGCGCGGGCGTCATGGCCATTACGATCGGTTTCGTGCTCGTCATCGTCTTCATGCTCCTCTACTACAAGGGCTCGGGCATCAACGCGGCGGTCGCCCAGGTCGTCAACCTGATCATCATGATCGGCGTACTCTCCGCCTTCGGCCTTACGCTTACCCTGCCTTCCATCGCGGGCTTCGTCCTAACGATCGGCATGTCGGTCGACGCGAACGTCCTCGTCTTCGAGCGCATGAAGGAAGAGCTGCGGGCGGGCAAGGGCCGCGTCGCCGCGATACGCGCGGGCTTCGACAAGGCCTTCTGGACGATCATGGACTCGAACATCACGACCCTGATCGCCGCCCTTTTCCTAGCTCAGATCGGTTCCGGCCCCATCCAGGGCTTCGCCATCTCGCTGTCCATAGGTACGATCAGCTCCCTCTTCACCGCCCTTTTCGTCTCTCACCTCATATACGACTTTGAGACGGACGTCCTTAAGGCGAAGCATGTGAGCATTTCCTGGAGGGTCAAATGACGCGGGTCATCAACTTCGACAAAGCCTTTAAGTTTACCGTCCCCGTCTCGGTCGTCATCATCCTCGCGGGCCTCGTCGGCCTCGGGATTTTAGGCTTCAACAACGGCGTCGATTTCCAGGCGGGCCTCAACTCCGACGTAGCCTTCGTTCCCCCCTCGATCAGCCTGAGCTTTAAGGGCGATGGCACGATGACACTCCAGAACGTCACCAAGGCCGACATCACCTTTATTTCCCACGCTCCCTCGGGCGAGTCAAAGTCCTATACCTTTGCCTTCGCCCAATACCCGACGCTGCAGGCCCTTGCCGATGTCTTCAAGACCATCCCAGGCGTCTCGGTCGAGCTTAAGGCCGACGGCGCCGTCGATTCCAAGCTTCTGCGCGGCACTTCGCAGACCGACTCCCAGCTCGGCGAGACGCCCGCCATCCTTCACTACGCCGCCCAGGGCTCCCAGGCGGTTTCGGTGGATATCGAGAAAATTCGCTTAGCCCTAAAAAGCTTCGGCGACGTCTCCATTCAGCGCACCAGCGACGAAAACTCCCACGAGTACATGATCCGCCTCCAGGATTCGGGGAAGGATCCCGAGTTCTCGAAGAAAATCATTCCCCTCCTCAGCGGCGAGCTCGGAAAGTCCTTCGGCGCGGATAATGTTCTGGTGAACAGCTCCGATTTCGTCGGCGCCCGCTTCTCCAGGACCCTCGCGACGCAGGCCGTGTGGCTTACCCTGGGAACCTTCGTGCTGATCCTTATCTACTGCTCTTTCCGCTTTAAGCCCAACTTCGCGATAGGCGCCGTCCTTTCGGTAGTCCACGACGCCCTCATCATGGTCGCCTTCATGGTCTTCACACGGATGGAGTTCAACACTTCGAGCATAGCGGCCATCCTTACGATAGTCGGCTACTCGATCAACGACACCATCGTCATCTACGATCGTATCCGCGAGAAGATCAAATACAACCCCGGGGCTCCCTTCCGCGAGAATATGAACAGGGGCATCACCGAGACACTCTCGAGAACCTTCATCACCGTCGCGACCGTCCTCCTCGCCGCCATATCGCTCTTCCTCTTCACCACCGGCAGCATGAAGGACTTCTCCCTCGCGATCATCGTGGGCCTCATCAGCGGAACTTACTCTTCGGTCTTTATCGCCTCGGCTTTCGTCGATGGCTGGGAGATCCTCGAGAGCAAGCAAAAGGTCAAGAAGCAGGCCGAGCAGGCCCATGTCGCCATGGTCGCCAAAGCCGCCTTAGTCGCCGCGAATCCCGGCAAGGGCGGGAAGAAGTAATTTTTCGGATTAGTATATGGACGGCCGCGCTTGCCAAGAGAACCATGGATTGGCTATATTCTGCATCGCGAATGGCGCCGCGCGACGTAGTCGCGCGGCGAGAGGTAAAAATTGTAGTATTCGCTATCGCGAATGGCGCCGTACCCAAGTGGGAAGGGAGAGGTCTGCAAAACCTTTATGAGTCGGTCCGACTCCGACCGGCGCCTTAATTTGAGAAGCCACCCTCGGGGTGGCTTCGGTTTTTAAATATTGCTTGTTTTCAATACTGCCTCAGTTTATAGTTCAGAATATGAGTATACGGCTCAAGATAATTCTAGTCGTACTACCCTTAATAATCGTGGCCGTCGTCTTGGTCGGGATGTCTTCCTATTTCGTCGCGGCTTCCGCCGTCACGCGAGACGCTACGGACTCGCTTTCGTTCAAGGCCTCCGAGCTGGAAAAATACGCCAACAGCCAGTGGAGCCTCTTGGCCGAGAACGGATTGATCGGAAGAGCGGATATGGAGATCGCGGCCAAGGCGGCGGTGGAATCCTTCGCGCTTTCCCTTCTGCGCAGCGATACCGAGGCGATAATCGCGGTCGATTCCCAGGGTAAGACGGTCATGCGCTCGGGCCCCGCGGAACCCAGGGACGATGAGATGCCGACTCTGGCGAGCCTGGCGAAGGCCGATAAGCAAGGCTTCGAGACCATACGCATAGGCGGCCAGGACAGGGTCGCTTCCTTTTTTCCCTTTCATCCTTTTGGATGGTTTGTCCTAGTCACCGAGGCCAAATCGGCATTTTATGGGGCTGTCGAGAACATTTCCCGTACCTCGCTGGAAATACTCGCCGTCGCAGGTCTGATATCCGTACTCCTACTCCTTTTGCTCGCGCGCTATCTTACCCGGCCCCTCGAGGAAGTATCGGCGGCCATGGGGCGAATAATCGAATCCAACGACCTCTCCGAACGCGTGCCCGTGGAGTACAAGGACGAGATCGGCCAGCTCTCCCATACCTTTAACCTCATGCTCGGCGAGCTGGGCAATGCCTACGAGCAGATCAAGCACTTCGCTTTCGGGCAGGCGGTCGCGCAGAAGAAGGAAAGGAAAATTCGCAGCATCTTCCAGCTCTACGTTCCCAAAGATGTGATCGATCAAGTGTTCACGAATCCGGAGAGCATGCTGATAGGCACCAACAGGACCGTTGCCATCCTCTTTTCCGATATCCGCAGCTTTACCACAATCTCCGAGAGCATGCGGCCCGACGATTTGGTGGAATCGCTCAACCGGTATTTCTCCGTCATGGTCGATGCGATAGATACGCGCGGCGGCGTCGTCGATAAATACATCGGCGACGCTATCATGGCGGTCTTCGGCGCGCCGATCAATCACGAGGACGACGCTCTGCAGTCCGTCTTCGCCGGCCTGGAAATGGCAGAGGCCCTGGATGGGTTCAACGAAGGCCAAGCGAAGAGAGGCAAGCCTTCGTTTTTAATCGGAGTGGGGATAAACTACGGCGATGTCACCGTCGGCAACATAGGCTGCGACAAGAAGATGAATTATACGGTGATCGGCGATAATGTAAACCTCGCTTCCCGCCTCGAGAGCGCGACAAAAATGTATAAGCAACCGCTTATAATCTCCGAGGGCGTCCACCTTATGGTCAAGGGGAAGTTGCCTTGCCGTCACATAGACACTATCGCCGTCAAGGGGAAAACCAAGGGCGTCAAGATTTTCACGCCCCGGCGGAGTCTATCGGTCAAGGAAGAAGAGCTCTGGGAAATCCACGACAAAGCCATGGCCTCTTACTACCGACGCGACTTCCGGTCGGCCGGAGCGGATTTCGGAAAGATCCTCGAGCTATCGCCCGAGGACATCCCGGCGAAAATATTTATCGAGCGGGCGATCGGGTTCTCGAAGAATGCCCCGCCGGCCGATTGGGACGGCGTGGAGATCCTAACCGAAAAATGAGGCGGGCCAAACGATCCTCCCCGGGAGCGGCCCCTATCCTTGTCGCCGCGATCCTTATCTTTTGGGCAAGTCCTCTTATCGCGGATGAAGGCGGCTCGGCGCCGACGATCGACAAGGACTCGGTACTCCTCCTCCAAACCGCGATCCTCCCCGGGGCGCTCGCGAAAGGATCGGACGACTCCCTCGCGTCCTATTCGAGCGCGCTGCTCTCTTCCTTGGCCCGTGGGCTCAGGGAGGCCGGATTCACCGTCAAGCTTGGCGAGGGTACCGTGCGGCCGGGAGTTTCGGAGAATGAGGCGGGGTCGGCGATGGCGGCCTCCGCCGGATGCGGCTGGGCGGCCTATTCGGTTTTGTCGCTTAATGGGTATCGCCTTTCGTATCGCATTTCATTCTATGAATCGGAATCGGGAGGCCTCGCGGCCGCGGACTCATTCACGGCTGTGGCGGGCTTGGGTGTTTTCGCGCTTATCGACGAATCGACGGCCCGAGTCGCCGCCAGGGCAAAAGAGGCAAAGAAGGGGCTTGCAGCGCCGCGACGAGCGGTGGGCTATAGGGTGCGCATCGCCTCTAGCGACGAAGGGGCCTCGGTCAGCATGGACAACTCGGTCGGAACCGACGCGTTTCCCCTTGGTACGATCGCGGGCGGCGAGCTAGAGCTCCCCTATTTCCCTTTCCTCATAGGAGACAAGCTGAGCCTTACGCTGAGCGCTCCTTCGCGCCGAGCGCAGAGAGTCGAGATCGTCCTGGGAGAAGAAGCACCCATCCTTCGCGCGCCCGCGCTTCCGCTGTCGGTGCGCGCCGCGTTTTATGCGAGCGCCCAGCAATGGGAGCGGCTCCTTGGCGCGGGCGGCGGCTATCGGCTCTACCTGGAACGCGATTGGTCTTATTTTTTTGCCGAAGACCAAATTTTCGCGGATGTCGATTTCCAATCCGGAGCGATTCCCTTCGTTCACGACGAGCTCTGGTCCGGTTTCGGATGGTACTTGATCCTGCCGCCCGAATCGCGGCTCCGTTTCGGCTTGCAGGTCGGAGTCGGCTATCTTTCAACTCTGGCGACCAGCGGGGGAGCCGCACAGGTTTTCTTCTCCGATCTCGCTCTCAGGCCCGCGGATTTCTACGCGGAGTGGGAGCTGAATTCGGCCCATGCGATTAGGCTTGGCTTGAGCTCCTCCTATTCCCTCGGAACAGGGTCGGCCGGATTGCTGGGGCGAGGCTGGGTGTTCGCCGGCATTCCCGCCATATCCTTAGCCTGGATGTGGGAGAGATGAAGCGCATCCTCGCCCTCGTCGCGGCGCTCTGCCTGGCCTCCCTGCTCGCACTTCCGGCCGAGGCTCCGAAGCCCGTGCGCGTGCTCGTAACCCTGAGCGGCCAGGACGCGGGGGCAGTGGCTGATGCCTACGCCTCCCTCTCGACGGGTCTAGCTTCCTCTCCCCTCGTCCTCGCCGTCTACGTTTCCGGCCAAGCCGCGAGCGAGGACGGGCAATCGATCGAGGCCATGTGCAGATTGTTCATCGACCTGCGGCTGACGAGAACCGAAGAGGGCGAGACAGCATCGTGGGGAATAGGCTCGCGCGTCGATGGAAACGAGCTGATCCGGGGCGAGGCCGTGAGGAGCTCATCCAGCCCGGCATGGAGCGACGCTTCCTTCTGGCAGCCGCTAGTCGACGCCATTCCGGAGGCCCTGGCCGCCATTCCGGCGGACACGATCATCGTCAGGGCCAAGGCCGGAACCGAAGTCTCCGGGATAGGCGTCGATTTTTCCATGCCCCCGAGCGGCGAGATCGAGCTGCCGGTGGATATCCCCGCTTTGTATTCCTGGAATGCGCGAATCCCCGGCGCTTATCCCGAAAGCGGGTCTGCCTATGTGAAAGAAGGCGGCACCAGCCTCGATATTCCCTACAGGCCCCTAACGCCCGCGAAGCGCTGGTCGATCGATTCCTCGTTCTACAGCTTCGCTTTTCCCGCGGTGAGCGCAAGCTATTCGCCCTCTCCGTCATGGTCGCTTCGGGCGACGATCACGCAATTCTTCATCGGACTCTCATTGACCGACGCCGCGGCTGGATTTTATCCTTCGCTGACGTATTCGACAGGCCTCGTGCAAAGCGGACTCGGGGCGCTCTGGTACCCGATCGCCGGAAAGGGAAAGCTTCAGCCCTACTTCGGCCTCGACCTCTTCCTGCGGCTCATCTTCCCGGACGGTGGAGGAATCGCCATCGAGCCCATCGCGCCTTTTGGGGTCGCGCCCTTCGTCGGGCTCGAATGGTCGCGTATCCGCGACCTGGGAGTCTTCCTCGAGCTCGGTGCCGCTATCTACCCGGTCGCCGATCGCGATTTCATGCTCGCCTCCGCCGGCGACGCTTCGGGCCGGCTCCTCTTCGGGGGCGGCGGCTTATTTCCCGGTCACCCCGGTTGGTTCGGGGAATTCCCGATCGCCCGATTCGGTCTGAGGCTTAAACTATGAAAACGAGATTCCCCGCCTTCGCCGCCCTGCTCTTGGCGCTTTCCTGCAGCCATCCCATCTACAACCCGGTTATTTCCGCCGCGTATAAGGCAGGCCACACTCTCGACGGCAAGGCGATCGCGGCCTTCGGTTTCACGACGCCGGCGGCCAGCGGAATCATCTCGGAGGCGGCGCACACGATCGCCGTCGCCCTGCCCTACGGGACGGATGTCACGGCGCTAAAGCCGACGATCGTCCAGACGGGCGCGAGCGTGAGTCCCGCCTCGGGCGCCGCGCGGAACTTCACGCTCCCGGTGGCCGTTATACGGTAACGGCCGTCGATTCCTCGACGCAAGCCTACACGGTGACGGTCACCGTCGCGCCGAGCCCGGCCAAGGCGATCACTAGCTTCACATTCACTCATGCCATAAACTCTGGCGCGGGGGTGAGCTCCGATTGCCCGGCTACGATAGTCGGCAACGCGATCAACGTCACAGTACCCTTCGGGACAAATACGGCTAATTTGAAGGCGAGCTTTGTTACGACAGGGGCGAGCGTCACGGTCGGCGGAGTCGCGCAGCAAAGCGGCGTCACGCGCGTAAACTTCTCGTTGGGGCCGGTGACATATATCGTGACCGCGGCCGATTCGACGACCCGGAACTACGTTGTCACCGTCACCGTCGCTTCGAACACGGCCAAGGACATCACCGATTTCAAGTTCACCTCGGCCTTGAACGCGAGCCTAACCATCGACTACACGGCATCGATTGTCGGCACGAACATCACCGTCACGCTCCCCTTCGGGACGAGCTTATCAAGCCTGGTTCCGACGGTCACCATCACGGGTGCGAGCGTGAGTCCGAGCTCATTGGCCGCCCAAGCATTTACGAGCGCAGTCCCGTACGTAGTGACCGCGTTCGACTCGACGACGAAGAGCTACCTCGTGACGGTTACCGTGGCGCTCAACTCGGCCAAGGACATAACGAGCTTCGTCTTAACATCGGCCTTGAACGCGAGCCTTCCCTCGGATTGCACGGGTTCTATAGTCGGGACGAATATAAGCGTCTCCGTACCTTACGGAACGAGCTTATTAAGCCTGATCCCGACGATCGCCATCACGGGCGTGAGCGTCAGCCCGACCTCGTTCGCTGCGCAGAACTTCACGAGCCCGGTCATCTATACGGTGACCGCCGCCGATTCCACGATACAGACCTATGTGGTAACCGTCACGGCCCTGCCTAATCCAGCCAAGGCGATTACGGCCTTTAACTTCACTACGCCGGTCGCGTCCGGCGTCGTCACCGAGGTTTCGCATACCGTCGCGATCACCGTGCCGAACGGGACGAATGTAACGGCTCTTGTGCCTACGATTACGATCACGGGTGTGGGCGTGAGCCCGGCTTCAGGGGTAGCAAGGGACTTCACGAGCCCGGTCGTGTATACCGTATCAGCCGCCGATACTACGCTGCAGAATTATACAGTGACCGTGACGGTGGCGGCGGCCTCGAGTTTCAGGATATCCGCGGACGTTTATAACGGCCCCATCTGGTCTTCCTCCGACGGCGGAGCGACCTGGTATTCGGGCGGGCCGACGATGAACTGGACAAGCATCACGGGCTCCTCGGATGGGACAAAGCTAATGGCTTCCGCGGGGGGCTATCTCACGAGTTCGAATATCTATCGTTCTACGGACGGCGGAGCCAGCTGGAACATTCTCCCTGGCGCCGCTGGGCTTGACTATTCGGGCTTGAGCTCCAACAACAGCGGGACCATCCTCGGCGCTTCCGTCTACGACGGCTCGCAAACATTCTATTACTCCATAGATTCGGGGACTACATGGAATTCAACTACCATCTCGGGCTATCAGTGGTGGTCGCCCGCGTACTGCTCCGCTAATGGGCTGAGCTGGATTATAATGAATGGAGGAGACGCTAATACTAATGTCAAGATCTCCAAGGCTACCTTCGATGGCGCCTACTCCTGGAGCTGGACACCCACGCCGTACGGCACTACAGGAGGAGTCGACTATCCGAACGGTTACTCCATTTCCAAGGATGGACTAAATATTCTCATCACATTTGCGACCCATGCCCATATATCTACGGATTTCGGCAGCACGTGGAACCCGCTCCCCGTCAATCCGGGAACGCCGATGACCGGATCCGTCATGTCGGGGGACGCCACCAAGTTGGTCGTGGTTGTCAACCAAGCGAGCGTGTATACCTCCACGGATGGCGGATCGACCTGGTTCATCGCGGCGGGCCTGCCGGGCGCGCCCTACCTCATCGGGAGTCCGGTCTGCTCCTACGACGGCAGCAAGATAGCCGTGCTCGCCCTATACAATGGGAGCCCCGCGAACAGCTACATCTACATTTCGACCGACGGCGGCGCGACCTTCGCCGCACAGACCGGGCCGGGTGCGGGCGGCCAGGCATACTGGAACGGCCTGTACATCCAATCGCAGTAGATGACTCACATCACAGGACGCCTCTGAGCTGCTTGGGCCATAGCGAGCAGAATCCTGAATCGGCTACTGCGAAACGATTTTTGAAGCGTATCCGCTCCACACCGCGGTTGCCTTATAGATATCGACGTACAATGTACTTGATGCGGAATCGGTGCCTGCCGGGACTTTGATCTGGAGGCCTGTTTCGTCCATTGAAAAAAAAGCATCCGTCCCAAGCGTCGGCGGGCTTGTCGCGTTTACGATTACGCTTGAGAGCTTGCAATCGTAAAAGGCCTTCGAGCCGATGTTTGTTACGCTAGCGGGGATCGAAACAGTCACGAGAGGGCACTCCATAAACGCCATTGATGCGATAGTTGTAACGCTGGGCGGAATCGTGACGCTAGTAAGGCACCAGTCATGCTCAAAGGCCTGCCACCCGATCGTCGTGACGCCGTCGGGGATCGTGACGCTGGCTAGCTTGGGACATCCAAAAAAGGTGGCGTTGCCTATAGAGGTGACGCCCGAAGGGATCGTGACGCTTGTTAGGCCCGTGCATCCTTCAAAGGCCTCGTCCCCGATCGATGTGACGCCCGAAGGGATCGTGATGCTAGTTAGGCCTGTGCATCTGTAAAAAGCGTTCTTCCCGATCGATGTGACGCTGGCAGGGATTCCAACGTTTGTGAGGCCTGTACAGCCGCTAAATGCGCTATCGCCGATCGCCGTTACGGTCGAAGGGATCGACAATGAGCCGGTTAGGGGAGGTGAATAGCCGCCGGAAGGCGCATTAATGGTGATTCCCGTGCCGGAGTTCGTAATACTCAGCGCGGAAGGAATCCATGCCGCATAAAGGGTGACATCGACTGATCCCATCACGAACGTTGCCCCGGCCGAGTAGCCGGTCCCGCTTCCATCTTGATTCGTAGTCCAGCCTGTCAGGCTATTCTCCGTCTTCGCGAGGCTCCCCGTCCCAAGGATCGTCACCGTAGTTCCATGCGTATAATGAATCGGATCGGTCGGGACTTGCCCGGTCCCGCCGTTCGCGTCGTAGGTGACGGTATATTTGGAAACGGTCCAGGCGGCGTAAAGAGCGACATTAGCCGATCCCATGATGAACGTTGCCCCGGCCGAGTAGCCGGTCCCGCTTCCATCTTGATTCGTAGTCCAGCCTGTCAGGCTATTCTCCGTCTTCGCGAGGCTCCCCGTCCCAAGGATCGTCACCGTAGCCCCCTTGGCATAACGGTTCTGATCTGTGGGGACGGAGCCGCTCGTCGAGCCGTTCCCGTTATAAGTCACAGTGTAGGTTGTTGGTACTGTTGTAGAAGGTGCCGCTGGGTTCGAGCATCCTGAGGTGAGCCCAATAGCCCCGAGCAGGATAGTCACGGAGCTGGCGAGAAGAAAAACGCTTCTGACGCTATTTTTTAGTTCGAGGCGAACCAGACGGCGGCTACTCATTTGCGCCCTCCCTCTCTCTTCTCGGCTAGCTTGTCGGATATCTCAATAAAGCGCTATTTGTGAGGATCTTGGGATAGTGTATCTTTGTAAAGAATCGATAGAACTATCAGGCCATTTTGGCGAGAAGTCAACTGCGAAGTGTTGGACCTAAATCGAGCGAGGCGGAAACGTTACTGCATTCCCCTGAACTTCTCGATGAAGTCCCTAAGCTGAGGGTTGGCCTTCGCGTAGCGCGAGGCCTGGGCGTCCAGATAGTCCTGCCTCTCTTTCGCGGTCTTGAGCTTAGAAGACTCGATGGCTATCTCGGCGGCGCCGAGGAGGGTCTCGGAAGAAAGGCTCTTCTGATAGTCCTGCAGGAGGCGCCCGATGCGGTCGTTCATGCGCGGGAAGGATTGCTGGATGGCGGGATCGCCCAAGAATATGTCGAGGCTCGCCCTGGCCGCTATCGCGGCGCCGGTGCCGGATCCCTGCCTCGCATGGTCTTCGGCCGAGGCATAGGCGGAATAGGCGCCGAGGGAATCGTTATAAGAGCTCTCTATCGATTGCAGCCGCGCGACTTCTTTCTTGAGGGCGGCGATGTCGCCCGCCTGAGCGGCGCTCGAGGCAGCCGCCGATGTCGATCCTCCCGCGGCGGCGGCCTTCGCCGTCTCGCTTCGGGCTTTCTCGAGATCCCTTTGCAGCGCCTCGGAGCGGGCCAGGTTGCCGTCGTTGCTCTTGCGCAGGTCGGCGATGGTTCTCGCGTCGGCCGCGGCCTTTTGCTCGGCGTCCTTGAGCATGCCCGCTCGAGCGCCGTCTATTCCCTTGACGGCTTCCGGGGCTTGGTCTGCCGCGGGGTAGGCCGCGATAAGGCCGAGATAGCCGGCTATCGCTTCCTGCCAAGCTCCCGCGGCGAGGACTTTGCGCGCGGCCTCCATCGGATCGCGCGCGGCCTTCGTGTCGGCGGCCCGCTTCGCCTTGTCGGCTTCCGCCGCGCCTGCCTGGGCGAAGCGCCCGGCGATGGCGGAGCGCGTGCGCTCGTCTAGCGGCAGATAAGCAAGCGCTTCCGCGTAACGCGCGGATACGGCCGCAAGGTCGCCGGCTTTATAAGATCGCTCCGCCGCGGCGAGCGAGTCGTTGAGCCTTGTCGCTTTTGCCGTTTCCTCGTCGCGCGCCTTGTTGATGAAATAGTCGTGGGCAGCGAGTATCTCGGGGACGGCAGCGAGGGCCTCCTGATATCTCGCCTGGGCGCCAGCCTGATCGCCCGCGCGGAGCGCCTTTTCCGCGGCCGCCACGGAGAGCTTTACCGCCGAGAGAAGCTCGGACTGCCGGAGCAGGAGGCTTGAGTCTCCGCTCGCTCGCGCGATCTCGCCACGGGCCAGGCCGCCCAGAGCGTCCGCGATAAAGAGGTCGGCTTCGCGGCGCCCCTGGAGAGAAGGCATGGACGCTACCGTCGGATCGTTTAGATAAGAGACGAGGGCGGTCGTTCCGACGGCAGCGTCCTCGAAGCGCCTGTCCCGGAGCGAAGAGCGGATATTGCCGTACAAGCCAAGGATCCTATCCTCCGCCGACTGGGTCGCCGCCTTCTGATCCTGGAGCCGGGCGAGGTCGGCCCTGGCTTTTTCCATTCCCGCCTTGGCCTGCGCCGTCTGGCCTTCCAGCTCTTTGGTTTTCACGTCGAGGGAGGCGCGAAGATCCTGTTCGCGTTGGCTCGCCTCGTCTTGTATCTTCTTGCGCTCGACGCTCAAGCTCGAGATGTTCTTCTGATACTCGTCGCGCAATCCGGCGAGCTGGGCGTCTTTGGCCGCCTTCTCCTCGTCAGCCTGTTTCCTGAAGGCGGCGAGTTCGCGGTCGAATTCCGCGTTCTTCTCGGCTTCGAATTTCTTAAGCCTCTCATTTACGGCGCTCTCGGAAAGGCCCAAGGCCAAGAGGCGCTTTCGCTCCTTCTCGAGCTCTAGCTGAAGGGTGGTCTTGAACTCCGCCTCCTTGGCCTTGACTCGGTCTTCGAAACTAGCGGCTAAGGCGCTTCGCTGCTGATCGATGACGCCGAGCCTGCCTTGGATGTCGGCTATCGCCTTGTCCTTCTCGAGGAGCTTCGATTCGGAGTCTTTCTTGATCTCCTGGATGAGCTTCCCCTCCGCCGTGGCGACGAGGGCCTGGCCATCTTTGATCTTGGTCTGACGCTGGCCGGAGAATAGGGAAAGGCCAAGAAGGCCGCCGGCGATCAGAATCGCGGCGGCCACGTTAATGGCAAGCGGAAAAACAAAACCCTTGCGCAGGGGGTGTAGCTTTTTAAGGTCGCTGCCGACGGTAATCCTGTTACCGCGGGCAACGCCTTCGATCGCGAGGAGTATCTCCTCGCGGTCCTCTTCGCTGATGTCTTCTTCAAAATCCCCCTCGGCCGCCTCGGCGGCTCGGGTCGGTTTCCTAGGCTCCTTGATCGGTGGAGAGAATCGAGAGGAGGGGCGTCGTTGCCGACGAAGTGCGGTGGCGCGCTCTAGCAGACTGTTGCTTCTCATGGTCCTAGATACCCCTATGTCTTTTCTCATTGAAATTATCGACAATTTCAGACGGAAAAGATATCGAGGTAAGAGGTTTTCTCGCGGTACTACTCGATAAGTTCTAGCTCAAGTCCTTTGAAGCGCTCAAAAGCCTTATCCGCGGTCACGAAGACCGCGTCCTGCCTGATCGCGAGGGCGGCGAGATATGCATCGGGAATATCGTTGCCCGCTGCATCGGCAACGAGGCAAAGATGCTTGAAGATGCCGAAGGCCATAGGGTCCATGTCCGCAAGGAGGGCCGCGGGATGGGATTCGAGGGCATCGACGAAAAGCCATGCCTCCGAGATAGGGGATGGCTCTTTGAATATTCGAGAATTAGTGACGAGCCGAAGGAAGGTGGCGGCGACCCCCGGCGTGAATACGAAGGATTCGCGCCTGTCTAGGGAGCTTTGCATCGACGCTAGAGTCCTAGTGTGGAGGGGGCTGTCTGAGCGGAAGGCGTAGACCCAGAGATTGACGTCCCAGAGCCTCATCGGTAGCCGTCTCCTTCGCTTTCCGCGGCTATGAGTGTATCCCACTCTACGCCTTCAGCCAGGCCGCCGGAGAACTTGGAGACGGGCAGGGCCCGTGCAAGCTGGATACGCTCCAGCCTCGCCTTTAGGCCCTGGACGAGGATGTCCGTCAGCGTCGTGCCTTCCTCTAAGGCTCGTTTTTTCGCCTGAGCCGCAATAGCATCGGGCAGGTTTAGGGTGGTTCTCATGCATAAATACTAATAATGATACAGATGTATGTCAATACTATTCCTTTTAGCTTGACATTTTATCAAGGGGAAAGTAATCATTCGGGGTAGTTAACTTTGCATTGCAAAGTAACTTTGTGAAACGAAGTTAGTTCACACATGAGTAAGGGGCAGAAGAATGATGGAAGAGAAAGAAGGCGAGTTGGAAAAACGCGTACAGGACATTAGGGCGATACGAGAGCTGCTCGCCGAGGGTAAGGATATACCCCTTATACAGCCCTGGGCATTTTTCGCGTGGGCCCTCCTCGCCGGAGCGGGCACGCTTGCGCACTACCTGCTCTTCAGGGATAACGCCATCGGCATCAGGAGCGCCCTCGCATCGGTTTGGCTCCCGGCTCTCGTCATCGGTTCGATTGTGGAGGGCCTATCGTTCGCCATTAGGGCGAGCAAGGGAGACGCTCCGCTTTTCAATCGCAGATTAGGCGGCGCTATCCTCACCTGCATCGCCTCGATGATAGTAATAGCCGCCATTGCCATTCGCCTCGCCCCAATCGCCATGACGCCGGGGATAGCGATCTTGCTCGCGGCGCTTCCCCTCGTCTTCTATGCGCAGATCTGCTATGCCTCGCTCTTCATCGAGACCTTCGTCGGCATAGCCTTAGGGCTTGCCTTCGAGCTCGCGGGCGCGAGGGGGGCGGGATTCTACCTGTTCGGCGGAGCCTTCATTGCGGTTCTCTATGCAGTCTCGGGTATCCACACGATGTCGATGGAGAAGCGGCGCCGTGGCTGATCCCTTCGCTCGTTTCGACCTGATCTTCTTCGAGAAGACCCGCCTGGCGATCGTGGCCCTTCTGTATCAGGACGAGTATGCGGCCTTCACGACCCTACGCGAAAGGCTCGGCGCGACTGACGGGGCTGCCTACTCCCATCTCGAGCGCCTGATCGAGGGCGGCTACGCGGTCAAGCGAAAGGAAGTGGCGGGCATGAAGGCTCAGACGGTGTATCGCCTGACCGACAAGGGAAGGGAGGAGTTCGACGCCTACCTGAAGGCGGTCGAGGAACTGCTGGTCGCGAGCGAGGGAAAGGGAAAAAAGGAGGACTGAATATGGTGAGCTTGATCTATCTCGGCATCGTACAGGTCGGGACGGCCATCGCCCTGCTGATTCCATCCGTTTTGCCATGGCTCGGCATGAAGAATCTGTCGGGGGAATTCATGCTCTACCCTTGCTTTCTCGCGAGCCTGTACTTCGCTCTGGGCGCCCTATATATCCTAGGAGCCGCCTGGACAGATTTCCGAAAGGCGGCGATGACGATCGCCTGCGTAGACGTCGTCCTGGAGACGGCCTCCTGCGTTCTCGGTCTTCCCGCCGCCCATGTCGCCTATTGGCTGGTCGCGCTCTTCAGCGCCGCCCTCCTCGCGCCGGGTATCGTCTGTTTCGTGAGGCTGATGCAAGGCCCGAGGAGGGTGGAGCGAGGGGGAGACGCGACCTCGCCCCCCTATAAAAGCGCCACCGGCTCGGCTATATGGTAGCCCTGCGCGTAGTCTACTCCGATCTCGGCGCAACGGCGCTTGATCTCGGGGTTCTTGACGAATTCGGCGATGGTCTTGATTCCCATGACGTGTCCAATCGAGTTGATGGAATCGACCATCGTGTAGCTTACGAGGGACTCGTCTATCGTCTGCACGAAGGAGCCGTCTATCTTGAGGTAATCGACCGGGAGGTTTTTGAGGTAGCTGAAAGACGAGAAGCCCGAGCCGAAATCGTCGAGGGCGAAGGTGAAGCCTTCGTCCTTGAGGCGCTTGATGAAGCGCGTCGCAGCCGCGTAGTTCTGGATAGCCGAGGTCTCGGTGATCTCGAAGCAGAAGCTCGAGCTCTCGAGGCCGTTGCGGCGCACTTCGTAGAGGATAAGTTCGACGAGGGACTCGTCGAGGAGGGAGGGTCCCGAGAGGTTGATCGAGACGATGCGATTCGCGAGATCCGAGCCCCGATCGGTCAGGGTCCGGTAGGCGGCGATCGAGTTTTTGATGACCCAGTGGTCGATGAGGGGCATGAGGTTGTAACGCTCGGCGGCGGGTATGAAGTCTCCAGGGCGGGCGATCGTCCCGTCCTCGTTCACGAGTCGGAGGAGGATCTCGGCTTTGGGCTTGAGATCGGCCGAGTCGGAGAGGGGGACAATCGCCTGTTGATAGAGAACGAAGCGATTCTCCTCGACGGCCTTGTTGATCTTGGCTATCCATTCCATGTCGCCGTGGCGCTTCTGGTACGTGGAGTCCTTTACGTGGAAGATGTTGATCCTGTTGCCGCCCTCTTCCTTGGAGAGGTGGCAGGCGTCGTCGGCCGCGGCGAGAACGGCATGGGTTTCCTCGCTGTCTTGGGAGAGAGGGACGACCCCGATGGAGAGGGTGACCGGGAATACCGAGGTCTGCCACGAGAATTTTCGCGCCTCGACGGCGCCCTTGAGGCGCTTGGCCACGTTGATGGAATCCTCGGGCTCGCAATCTTTGAGGATGATGGCGAATTCGTCGCCGCCGATGCGGGCCGATATGTCCTTGCGCGAGATGTTGGCCTGGACATGCGAGGCGATCTGCCGCAGCAGCTCGTCGCCGGCCATAGTGCCGCAGGTGTCGTTGATGGTCTTGAAGCGGTCGATGTCGATGACGAGCAGCGCGTGGCGGGCATCCGAGGTCCTTAAGGAGGCAAGGAGCTCATTGAGGGTGAAGGAGAATTCCTCGCGGTTGGAGAGGCCGGTTAGGTTGTCGTGGCTGGCTTGGTAGGTGATAGTCTCGGACATTCGCTTTATCTCGGTGATGTCCCTGAGCGTTATAAGGAATCCGTCGGCCTCGTTCTCTTTTTCGTGTATCCGTGTTATCGACCCGTCCACGAGAAGGGTCTGGCCGACCGCGTTCTTTATGACAGCCTCGTTGAAGAAGTAAGGTTTCTCGTCTAGGTTGGGCGGCAGGTTCGCGAGCAGGACGCGTTGGGTCCTCTGGTCGAGGATCGAGAGGATGCCCGCGGCGTGGCGGCCTTTCGCGGCGGCCTCGCTCCAGCCCGTGATGCTCTCGGCCACCTTGTTCATGAAGCTGACGGCCATATCGATGTCGGTCGCGATAATGCCGTCGTTGATGGAATGGAGAATGGCCGAAAAGAGGCGCTCCTGCTTGTGGAGCTTCTTGTCTATGTTGTTCTTGTAGAGCGCGATGTCGATGGTCGTGTAGAGCTCGCGCTCCTTGAAGGGCTTGAGGATGTAGCCGAAGGGCTCGACTTCCTTCGCGCGCTCGAGGGTTTTCTCGTCGGTGTAGGCGGTGATGAAAATGATCGGGATGTCGAGTTGGGCTCGGATCTGTTTGGCGGCTTCGATGCCGTCCATGCTCCCAGCGAGCATGATGTCCATAAGAACGATATCGGGCAGGCGTACCCGCGCGAGAGCGATCGCTTCCACTCCGTCGCTTGCCATGCCGACGACGGAATACCCGAAGCGTTCGAGGCGGCGCTGTAGGTCGAGTGCGATGATTTTTTCGTCTTCGACGATCAGTATTTTTTCGTTGTTCATACGGCTTCTACCCATAAGTATAGGCAGAGGGACGCAATCCGCAAGGCAGGACGCAACGCTTTACCGCCAACGAGGCAAGAACGGGGAATTGAGTGCCTAGTATCAAGTTAGCGATCTGTAAATTAAAGAAACATGTTAATATATCACTATAGTTTCATTGTATATCGAGGTAATCGCCGAAGCATCGTGCGCTGTTCGGCTCCGGGTCGGGAGCGTCTTCCAGTCTAGGCGCCGATCCGTCTTCGTCCACGAGCACGGCCCTCCCGCCGCCGTAGAGATAGAAGACCCAAGCCTCGGCTCTTAGGCCGAAGATCTTCGCTCCGGCGCCTTTGTACGCGGCCACCTGGAAGTCGTGGGCTCCCGCCGTGATCGAGGCATCTGTCTTGTAATCGACGACGACGACTTTGTCTCCCTCGACGAAGGCAAGGTCGATGCTGCCCCGCGCTCGCCGCGCCGCGCATCGCGGCGTTTCCGCGCTCGTCGAATTTTCGACGCGTAAACCGATAGCGATTTTTAGCTCGACGTAGCGCTCCTTCGCGGCCAGGGCGCGTCGGCCGAGTTCGGAATCCAGGAATACTTCCGCGAGGCGCGAGGCCCTCTGCATCGCTTCTTTTTGAGCCTTGCCGTCGAGAGCCGACTCGAGGGCGGTTTCCAGTCCGGGCGAGAGGCGGAGTCCGCCGGCCCGAGGCTTGAGTCGGGATTCTAGTACGGCGTGGACGAGGGTCCCCCAGATATCCGCGTCGAGGCCCTCCGGCGCGGCGAGTTCGCTTCGGATCTCGAGGTTTTCGCCGAGGGGAGGCGTAGACTTCTCGAATCGCGCGGAGAAGGAACTCACCGAGGCGGAGAGCTGCCATGCGCGTCGATCGACGAGGGGAATCGTCGCTATGGCGGCGGCGGAGAAATCGCCCGCCGACGCGCCGCGGCGCTTTGCGCCGCGCACGAGCGCAAAGTACTCATGGTCGCTCCGCTCGGGGATGAGGCCGACGAGGGCCCCCGAGGGAAGGGACGCGAGGAGGCCGAAGGGAGGCAAGGAGAAGGTCCCGGCGGTCGCCTTCGAGTCGGCCCTCCCCTTGGCCGCGGCGAGGGGGGAGGGTTCTTCGAAAAGCCCCAATGCGGGCGCGAGGAGGGAGCGGAAGCTCCTGCCGGCGGCGTCCTCGCGGTAAGGAGCCGTCGAAGTGACCACGATATGCGATTCCGCCCGCGTGAGCGCGACGTAGAGCAGGCGCTTGAGCTCGGCGCCCTCCATGGCCGCGCGATGTTCCCTGGCGCCTTCGAAGAAGGCGTTGCGCGACCTCGAGCCGACGGCGGCGGGCGGCTTGAAGGTGGGGCCGAGCTTTTCCTCCCAATACCATGAGTCTCCAGCGCCCAGGTTGCGTCCGACGTTGTTCGCCTGGGGGATTATGACGACGGGGAACTCGAGGCCTTTGCTCTTGTGCACCGTCATGATCCTGACGCCCCGCGAGCTTTCGCGGGGGAGCTCGATCTCGAGCTTGTCGGGCTTGCCGATATAGCCTTCGAGCTCGGCTACGAAGGCCGACAGGGATTCGCTCCGCGCGTCCGCCTGGACGGCGAGGGTATGGACGAGCTCGAAGTGCTCCTCGAAGGCCGAGGCCACCGGGTCGCGCAGGAGACAGGCGCGATAACCGGTCTCGAACCAGAGGAAGGAGAGGCAGACGGCGATGGGCGCCTTATCGGCCATCGAGGCGACTCTACGAAGCGCCGCGACGCCGCGCTCCCAGCCGCCGCGGTCGCGCTCGGGAAGGAGGGCCGCGGCCGCGCTTCCGAGGGGGTCCGTCTCGGAGGCCAGGAGGCGGACTAGGGCCTCGTCGGAAACGCCCGCGAAGGGTGAGCGGAGATAGGCCGCAAGGGAGTTGCGGTCCTCGGGATAAATGGCCAGCCTGAGCGCATAATAGAGGTCGCAGGCGACAGCCTCGGAGAAGAGGCCGCAGGCGTTCTCCGAGCCGTAGGGCACGTCGAAGAGTCGAAAGAATTTCTCGAAGTGCACTTGGTTGCCCGTCGAGCGCAGCAAGACGGCGAAGTCCTCGTAGCGAGCCTTCCGCGAACGTCCCTCCTTCCTGTCGGCGACTAGGAAGTCGCCGCCCTCCACCGCGTCGCGCACGATGCGCGCCACTTCCCAGGCCTCGGCTTCCGCCGAATCGCGGGAATCATCCGCTGAATCGCGCCTGCCATCAGGCTGGTCGTCGCGACGCGGCAGCTCGAGGTAGACGAAGCGAGGCTCGACGCCGGGTATCGGCGGCCTCGACTCGAGGCTCTCGAAGCGGGCCTCGAAATCCTCTAGCTCGACCGATTCTTCGCGCGCTGCCATCACCTCGGAAAAAATCGCGTTTATCATGTCGATCAAGGCCGGTTCGCTGCGGAAATTGCGGGACAGGGAAAGCGCCGTGCCTCCGGTGCCTGAAAGCTCGCCTGCGAGCCGGCGGAAGACAGAGACATCCGCGCCGCGGAAAAGGTAGATGGATTGCTTCTCGTCGCCGACAAAGAAGAGTTTATCCGCCATTGGGATTGGCCGGGCGAGTAGAAAGAGCACGCGCTTCTGCAGTTCGTCGTCGTCCTGGAACTCGTCGATCATCACGTAGCGATAGAGTCCCTGATAGTAGCTGCGTATCACGGGGTCGGCCTCGAGCAAGTCGTGGGCTAGCTGGGCAACGTCGCGGAAGGTGAGAGTCTTCTCGGATCTCCTGACGGCGTCCCATTTTCCGCGGAAGTCGTCCAAGAGGCGATAGAGGGCAAGCCTGGACGGATGGGCTAGCCGCGTCGCGGAAATGTCGCGGTAGGACGCGGCCGCCTTTTTGAGACCGGGGACGCAGTCGGACAGGAACAAAGAGGTTTCGTCGCGCGAATTCGAGGAGGGCTTGCGTAGGCCCTCGAAGCGGGCGAGGAAGGAAAGGAATTCGCCCTCATCCACGCCGGGTTCTTCGGCGAGGGCATCGAGCCAGGCCTTGGACGTAGGCGTCGTCTCGGCGCCCAGATAGTCCAGGACGGCCGAGCGCATCGCGAGGATGCTTTCGCGCCCTTCGGCGGCCATCTCCTCGAGGCGCTCCGCCTGCCGCGCGTGGAAGGCGGCGAAGTCAGGCGGAGAAGAGAGGCTCATGCGGCGCACGGCGAGCTCGGCGAGGATTTCGTCGCGCGCGCCTTCGAAACCGGCGGCCGAAACCAGGTCGCGGACAGCGTCTTCTTCACGGCGCTCGAGGAGGAAGGAGAGGGCTAGGTCGCTCGCCATCTTAAGGGCCCTCTCCTCATCGACGGCGAAGTCGGGGGCGACGCCGAAGCGCGAGGATCCCGAGCGGGCCGCTCGGGCCGCGAAAGAATCGAAAGTGGATATCTGCGCCTGCGAAAAATCGGCGAGGCAGGCGGCCAGGTGCGTAGCGAGCGGTAGCTCGCTCGCGAGCGGTAGCTCGCTCGCCATACTGGAGGCTTCCGCCAGGGCGCCGTAGATGCGCGCGTACATCTCCGCGGCCGCCTTGCGCGTGAAGGTGAGGACGAGGATGTTGCGAACGTGGACGCGCTCGCCCGATGGCATCCTGGCGGTTTCGAGAAGGCGCACGTAGCGCGCGGCGAGAACGGTAGTCTTGCCCGAGCCAGCGCCGGCGGCGACGACGACGTTGCCCTGGGCCGTCGCGGCGGCGCGTTGCGCGCCTTCGAGATCCTCGACCCGTTTGTGTCTTCGCGTCGTACTCATGCGCCCTCTCCGCTAAAGTCGAAGCGCAGGGCGTAGCGTTCGCGGCAGATGCCCCTCGCGCCGCAGTTCCCGCAGACCGTCTTCTGCTTATCCTTGGACGCGAGGGGAAAGGCGCCTGCGAAGATGCCTTCGACCGTTTTTCGCAAAGCGCCGTCGAAGGCCTCGAGGAAGGGCTCCAGGGCCGAGCTCGGGACATAGGCTCCGGTCGCCTCCCCGAAGGCGCAGGCGGCGGAGCCGGCCTCTCTCCTCGAGTCGCCTTCGATCGAGAGGTACCAGGCCGAGTCTATCGCTTCGTCGGCGCCGACGAGGCGGAGATAGCAGGGGATCTGGGCCTCGGCGATGTCGCCGCCTTCGTCGGGCGCGACCTGGGCCTTCGAGGGGAGGCCTCCCTTTTTGTAATCGACGACGACGTTTCCCTTCTGCGAACGCGATATGCGATCGATACGTCCGCGGAGGACGACGCCGAGCGCGACTTGGGGATATTCGAGCTCGAGCTCCTTTTCGAGAGGCCCCACTTCGAGTCCGGGAAAGAGCCGGATTTCGCTTTCAACGAGGTTTTCGAGGAAGCGCTCGAGCCGGCCGCGGTAGGCTTCGAGCACGACGCCTACGAAGGCGCCGCGTTTCGTCGCGAGCTGGGCGAAGGCCTCGCCCAGGCAAGGTCCTACGAGGGCGCGATACTCGGTTCCATGCTCGCTCCTGAACCGGCCGTCGGCGTCGCGGATGCGCGCGAAGAGGAGGGCGAGGGCAGCGTGATAGACCTCGCCGATGAAGAGCGAGTCGATGAAGGCTATGCCCGATGGCTCGGGGCCGGCCCCTAGGAGCCTGAGGTAGAGGTAGGCATAAGGGCATGCGATGTAATAGTCGATGGCCGTCGCGTCTATTCCGGGGCGCGTCTCTCCCTCGCGGTACAGACGCTTTCTCGCGAGGGCGGCGGTCGCCGCCTCTAGGAAAGCGCCGTCGATGGCCGCGGCCGGGATCGCCGCGGCCGCCGCGGCGAGGCCCAGCGCCTGGATACGGTGCAGCCGCAGCGGCCGGCTGCCTCGACCAGAGAGCCACGCGGCCTCCGTTCCATAAGATGAATCGCTCGTTTTTCCCTCGGCGCCTTCCATCGACATGGATACGAGGAAGCCGTGCGCCGTCTCTTCGCCGCCGAAGCCCGCTTGGGGACAGGAAAAGGAAACGGAGCTCCCCGAGAGAGCGTAGGCCGCGATGAAGGCGCTTGCCGCGTCGCCTACGGCGTCCGCGCTTGCGCGAAGCTCCTCGCGCGTCGCCTCGCCCAGGAAGTCGAACTCTTTGGAGGGTACGGCGAGGGCGTCCTGCGAGGCGTGCAGGACAAAGTGCCGCTCGGGGCAAATGCCCGCCGCCACGCGCCATTCGTAGACGGGAATGCCAGCTGGACCCCCTAGCCTTACGTAGGGCGTCGCCTCGAGGCTGCGCATAAAAAGGCCGAATGCGTCCTTTACTTCGAGCCGCGATTCGGCCTGGGCCTTCACGAGGCCCTGGAGCTCGACGACGCAGCGAGCGAGGGTGAGGTCGGCGCCGCTGTCCCAATCGTCCCGCTCCTGCGAGAGGAATTCGGATTTGAACGCGTTGTACGCCCTCAATAGCGACTTGAAGTCGGGAGCGGCCGCGATCGCGGTCACTCGCGATTTGAGTTTTCGGTACTCGGCGAGGAGCTGTCCTCGGAGGCTTCTCTCCCATGCGTCGACGACATGCCCCCCTTCCCGCCACGGGGCGACGGCATGCAGCCTCTGGCCCTCCTTCATGATACCGCGGCCCAGTTCGGGGTTCTTCCAGGGCCAGGCGGGCAAGAGAAGGAGATCGCGCAACGCGTCGAAGGAGAAACCCGAGGCATAGGCCTCGCGGAGGGCGGCGAAGAGACGTCCCCCCGGCGTAGCGGTAAGGCTCGAGCCCGAGCGCACCGCCAAGGGAATAGAGAGAAGGGCGGCTTCGCGCTCGAGGTAGGGTCGGTAGCGGCCTAAGCCCGCCACCGTGATGGCGATCCTCTCCGCCTCGAGGCCCGAGTCAAGGAGCTCGCCGGCCTCGGCGAGAACGAGCCTCAGCTCGGCCAGCGCGGTCTCGGGTCGGCTGAGCCTTGTCGCGATCGATTTGCGCGGCAGGCTTGCCAGTCTCAACGAGGGACCGGGCTCGAGAACGGCCTCGTATTCCGTAAAGTCCTCAATGAGCTCGGGGAAGAAGATGATCGTCGTTCCCTCGATCTCGCGCAGGGCGCGCGGCTCATAGGAAGGCTCGAAGCGCCCTATCCCGCGCAGGAAGGCTTCGTATCGCGCGCGGACCGCGAGCCAATCGGCCGCGGCCGAGTCGTCGCGAGAGGATCGGCTTGCCGCGAGCATCGCGGAGGGCAATCGGCCCAGCGAGGCCAGTCTCGAGGCCATGTAGCCGGCGAAGGGCTGCCAGAGACCTGCGTAGGCCGGCGGAACTATCGAGAAGAGAAAAGGGAGGTCGGCGTTCTCGGCGAGGAGGTTGGCGGCGAATATGCGGCGCAGACTGTCGTCCGCGGGAACGCGGCCATCGACGAGGGCGGCCAGTTCTTTAAGCCTATCCCAGCCGAGGAAGCGGTCCGCCTCTAAAGCGCCGGCCCCCGTGCGCAGGGACTCCGCGAGCCAGGCTTCGGCGCATATCTCGCTGGGGAAGACAAAGCGCGCTGAGCGGTCGCGCAGCGCGGCTGTGAGTATCTCTTCGACGCCGAGGGACATCGCGTTTATGCCCGCCTCCAAACCTTAGCCTCGAATCCGCGCTCGCTCACTTCTTGCTCTTTTTGGGAGCTGCTTTCACGGGTTTTTTCACGGCCGGCATAGTCTTCTTCGCCACTCTCGCCAGGGTAAACTTCAAGAGCGCGGCTTCGAGGGCGTCAACGCAATAGCCCGCCTCGGCGCCCGCTTCTATGATCGATAGCGCGCAACGCGCCGATTCCAGGCTAGGCGCCGCGGCGACCTTCCCGTCTTCTCCGGTCCCGCGCAAGCCTCGGACAAGTGTGCCGAAGAAAGCGCCCAAGCGGACCGCCTCCTCGAAACGCTCCTTGTTGAACCAGGCGAGGCCGTCGAATACGTTGTAGCCGAGGAGGGAGCGCAGTTCTTCGTCGGCCGCGCAATCCTCGACGAGCGCCGCGGGATCGAGCGGAGGCATCTTGCCCGAAGAGGCCGGGCCCACGTCGGCGATCCTAGGCAGAAGGGCCTTGGCGAGGGCGATGCCCTTGTACGCCTCGTCGCCGTGCATGCCCGATGCGCGCAGCGCCTCGCGGAGCTTGCGGTCTAGGCAGTAGCGATCGACGATCCGGCGGGCGCCTTCCGAGGCAGTGGCTTTTGAAGGGGCCTTAGCGCCCGAGGCGCAGAGGGCCTTCAGGCCGTCGAGGACGATGTAGCAGAGGGCGAGCTCCGTCCTGCCGGGCAGGGCTATCTCCCGCGCGAGGAGTAAGGCCCCCTCGTCGTCCTTGGAGAGAGGCTTCGTCGAAGGTTTACGGACGCGTTTTACCGCGGCGGAGCGCGAGAGGGAGGCGAGGGTCGAAAGCGAGAAGGCGAAGCGGGCCGCCGCTTCCTTTGACGCGGCCATGTCCTTTTTGGCCAAGGCCGCGCGGATCTTTTCGGCTTCGCCCGCCCCGCTCGCGGTTCCCGGCATGCGCGGCGACCTATCCCCGGACAGTCCCTCCTCGGCGGCTTGCTCGCGCATGAGGGCTCTTGCGATGGAGTAGAACGCCAAGGCAGTCGTGCGCGCCGCCTTGAGGATGGCCGGCGTCGGCGAGGCCTTTGCCGGCGCGGCGTCGACTCGCGCAGCGGCGAGGCCCTTCGCCCAGGAGACAAGCTCGGGGGTCATGAGGGCGGCGAGAGCGGCGTAGAGTTCCCTGAGGGCGACATCCTGGACGGCGGCGGAAAAATCCGGAACTCCGGCCCCGCCCAAGGCCTCGTGCACGGCCGAGTACAAGCCGAGCTCGTCGTCCTCGACCTCGAAGAAATCGAGGAAGACCTGGCTCTGGTAGCCATTTAGGATAAGCTTGAGGCCCACTTCGGCGATCTCGCGTGAACGGCGAATAAACCAGAGCTGGGAACGCTGTTCGCGCATTACGCAGAAGCGGGCGTGGGCAGTACTCGCGGGTCCGCCGGCGCCGATGTTTAAACCGAGGGCGGCGGCGAGGCTCGAGCGCGTTATGCGCTTTTGTCCGTCGGGGAACTTCTCGGCGTATGAACAGGAGTCGCGTAGCGTGCCTTCGGCTCGGGCGAAGCTGTTATTGTAGGCCACGAGGGCGCGTTCCTCGCCGTCGCCGTTGGCGTAAGCGAACACGTTTTCGTCGACCGAAGCGTCGGGACTGAGGAGATCGAAGAGAAGGAAGCGATCGACTCCGGAGAAGAGGCGGCGCCTTTTGAGCAGCGGGAAAATTTCCCGCTCGTGGCGCTCGATGAGCTCGCGGTCGGGCGACTCGTCGCGGTAGGCGCGGCGGTACTCCATTCCGTATTTTTCTTCGAAGCCCTCGAGCTGGCCGTGGCCGAACATCGGGAGCCCCGGCATCGTCGCCATCATCGTGCAAACGCCGAAGTACTTGTCCCCTTTGCCGAATTGCGCGACGGCGGGCTCCTCGTCGGGGTTGTTCATGAAATTGACGAAGCGCTTGAGCACGTCCTTGTCGAACTCCTGGGTATTGCGGATAGTCTCGCGGTACTTGGCGTTCTCCTCGCGCTTGAGCATGTTCATGAAGGCCGAGTTGTAGACGCGGTGCATGCCGAGGGTGCGGACGAAGTAGCCCTCCATCATCCAGAAGGCCTCCGCGAGGAGGAGGGTGTCCGGCGCCTCCCTCGCGCAGAGATCCACCACCCCTCTCCAGAACTCCTCGGGCATCGCGCGGTCGAAGTCTTCGCTCGATAGGGCATGCTCGGATCGCGAGGGGATGTCTCCGCCCTGGCCAGGCTCCGGGTACCACAGCCGCTTGAAATGCTTGCGCGCCAGGATCATCGCGGCGTCGAAGCGGATGATGGGGAAGTTGCGCGCGACGTGGAGGATGCGCTCCATCACCGCCTCGCGAGCGTCCTTTCGGAGGAAGTCTATCTGCGCGGTGTCGCTCCAGGGCAGGCCCGTCCCGTCGTTGCCGTGGTAGACGAAACTGACCCGGCCCGAGGCGCGGTCGAGGCGCTTGAAAACGACCGCCGCGTCCGAGCGGTCGTAGTAGTGGTCCTCGAGCCAAATGCCCACGCGACCGTCGCCCGAGAGGTCGCCGCCCGAGAAGCTGTAGCCGGGAAAGGGGCAGGCATCTGACTGGACGAAGAGCTCGGGTCTATCGCGCATCCAGGCCGAGTCTATGCCGGTGTGGTTGGGCACCATGTCGGCCGCAAGGCGTATCCCGCGCCAGCCGCAGCGCTCGCGCAGAGCCTCGAGGGCGGGCCAGCCGCCGAGCTCGGAGGCTATCTCGTAGTCGAAAAGCGAGTAGGCGGATGCGGCCGCCTCGGGGTTGCCGCAGCGGCGCTTGATCTCCGCGCTCGCGAGGCTTCGCTCCCAAAGGCCTATAAGCCAGAGACCGTTAAAGCCCCGCGAGGCCAAGGCGTCGAGTTCCTCGTCGGGTATTGCGTCTATCGTGCGAATATCCCTGCCGTAAGTCTTCGAAAGCTGATAGAGCCAGACGAGGCTCGATTTGGCCATCATGACGACATTGGGCATCCAGTCCTTATCCGGGCTGAAGCGTTCGTACTCGCGCTCCATCCCTGAATAGACATAGGTCCGTGTGGGCCCCGGTCCGGGGAAGCGGGGTTTCTCCTCCTCGCGGATCAGGTCGAGGGACCCGAGGAGGCGGAGGAGCCTGTCGCCCAGGACAAGCCCCCAATGGCCGCGTATATAGTCGAGCTGGCCGGGTAGGGAATAGGGCGCAGCCTGGGCCGGGCTGCGAAGCATTGATAGAAGGTCTTGATCGTCGGGCCCGAATTTTGGCATGGCGGCAAAACTCGCGCCTAGGACGCCTATAGCCTCCCCATAGGCCTCGGCCTCGGGCGTGCCGGGTACGGCCAGTACGGCTTCGTCGAATAGGAAGCGGAAAGGCGCGAAGGCGGGGTTTTCGTTAGCTAGGCGGAGGAGGACAAGCTCCTCGATGGCGAGCTCGCGGTTCGGAATCCCTAACGAAGCGCCGGGGCCATCCGCGGTTTTGCCGGCAAGCCAGTCGGCGGCGTTTTCGCGGCCTTCGTAGACGGACAGGGGCGGGAAACGCTCGACGAAGGCGAGGAGGAGGCCGTCGAGGGACCGAGCGCCCATGGAGCGCTCGAGCTGGGCGAGGGCGCGGCTAAGCGCGTCCGGGGCGGCCATCTCGCGGAAGAGGCGTGCGACGTCGTGGAGTATCTCGTCGATGAGGGCCATCGCGTTGAGCCTGCCCGCGCGAACGGCTTTCTCGGGGAGCAGGGCAGCGTCCACCGCTTCGTTGATGCGCCGGGCCAGAAGGCGGGCGGCGCGGAAATCCGGAAGGATCACGTTGCCCGTGCTCTGGAATAGGCTGCCCTCCAGCCTGAGCTCGTCGCGCGCCGCGCGTGAAACGTGGAATTCCATGAAGCGGTCGCCTCGCCTCGCGACTAGGGGTCCCCGGCCCTCCAGGGCCTCGAGTCTCATAACGAGCACGCCCCCGATCAAGTTCATCGCCACCTCCACCGATTTAATCGATACTAGCCGAGGCCGGGTCTCTATACAAGATTGTCTATCTCTTCCATCGAATGGCAGAGGAATGTATACTAACACAAAGACGGAGGCAGTGAACTTGTCAATCACGATCGAGCATGAAAAGCGCAAGCGCGAGATATTGGGCAAGGCCCTCGATGTCTTCATCGACGAAGGCTACGAGGACACTACCTTCCAGAAGATCGCAGAGCGCTGCGGCATCACGCGCACAATCCTCTATCTCTATTTCAAGAATAAGCGCGAGATCTTCACCTTCAGCATTAAACTCTTCATGGAAAAGCTCGAAGGCGAGATCCGCAGCATCGGTTCCGATCCCGCGCGAAATCAGGCGGATAAGCTCTCAGCCATCCTCGTGATGGTCGTGGAGGCATGCGCCCTGAATCGCCGTCTCCTCTCGGTCATCCTGGATTATCTCGGGCACATTCGCTCCGCAGGCGGCGACCCCGACGAGCGCGTACGCAGGCGTACGATCAGGATGGGGCACATCCTCTCCGGAATCCTCATCGAGGGTCAGAAGAAAGGCGATTTCCCCGCCTTTTCGGTAAAAGTCGCCGGAGACCTCATCTACGCCCTCATCGAAGCAGCCATATTCCGCATCGCCGTACTCGGGAGGGAGGATGTGTCCGGCCTCGTCGAGGCCGCCGGACTCCTCTCCTCCTCGCTCAAGATCAAGGAGTCTAGGCCTCGCGGAAGGCCCGCTCGCGAAGGCAAACCCTCCCTATGATCAAGGCGGCGCCCGTGCGCCTGCCCTCCTGGCTAAGGGTGGGCATCCCCTCGGGCGGCAATTGGCGCCGAGTCTCGGCTATTCTCGAGCGGCGGGGCCTCGCGACCGTCTGCGACTCCGCTCGCTGCCCGAATAAGGCCGAGTGCTGGGGAGCCGCCACGGCCACCTTCATGGTGCTCGGCTCGACATGCACACGCGGCTGCCGCTTCTGCGCGGTCTCCCACGCGAAGGCGGGCGAGAGCCTGCGGCCAGAGGAGCCCGAAGAGCTCGCCCGCGCCGTCGCCGAGCTCGCCCTCTCCTACGCCGTCATTACCAGCGTGGACCGCGACGACCTTCCCGACCGCGGCGCCGCCCACTTCGCCGCCTGCGCTCGGGCGATAAAGGCCCTGGATCCTCCGGTGCGCGTCGAGCTCCTCGTGCCCGACTACCGCGAGGGCGAGATCGAGGTCGTCCTCGACGCTCGCCCCGACGTGCTGGCGCACAACGTGGAGACAGTGGAGCGTCTGCAGGGCCTGCGCGACGCGCGCGCCTCCTACGTCTTGAGCCTCCGCACCCTCTCCCTGGCCGCGGCGCGATCGCGCGCAAATGGCGGTTTCCCCGTCGTGAAGTCCAGCCTCATCCTCGGCCTCGGCGAGGAAGACGCGGAGGTGCTGCGCACGATGGACGATCTTCGCGCCGCCGGATGTTCGAGCCTCGTCCTCGGCCAATACCTCAGGCCGAGCGCCCTCCAGGCCGGGGTCGCGCGCTACCTCGAGCCCGCGGAGTTTGCGCGTTATGCGAAAGAGGCCCGCGCGCGCGGCTTTGCAGCGGTAGTTTCCGCACCCCTGGCGCGCACGAGCTATCACGCGCGGGGCAGCTTCGAGGGCCCGTCTCCTTCGGGGGCAGCCGAATGATAGCGCGGCACGACTATAAAATCCCCGGCGGCAAGCTCCTCAGGGTAGAGGTAGAGGTCGAGTCGGGCGTCGTGCTCCGCGCGATCGTCCGCGGCGATTTCTTCGCTCACCCCGAAGAGGCTTTCGAGGCGGCCGAGGCCGATCTGACGGGGCTGCCCGTCGATCGCTTAGGCGATGCGGCTCTCTCTCTCTTTTCCAAACCGCCCTTGAAACTCTTCGGAGCCACGCCCGCGGATATCGCCCAAGTCTTAACGGAGACAGCCCATGCGGCTCAGGCTCGTTGACTCCAGACCTCTATCCAAGGGACCTAGCTCTTCCGGGGCCGTCAACATGGGGATAGACGAGGCCCTCCTCGGCTCTGTATCCTCCGGCGAATCGCCGCCAAGCTTGCGCCTGTATCGCTGGTCTCCTCCCTGCGTCACCGTCGGCTACTTCCAGTCCCTCGATGCGGAGATCGATCTCGATGCCTGCCATGCAGCGGGCGTCGATGTCGTCCGGCGCTTAACCGGGGGCGGGGCGGTTTTTCACGACGCGGAGATCACCTACTCCCTCGTAGTGCCGCTCGGACACGAGCTTGCGCCCGAGGATATCCTGGAGTCATACCGCCTCATCTGTTCTGGGCTAGTCGTCGGCCTAAGACTTCTCGGCGTCGAGTCCTCCTTCGAGCCTATCAACGACATCGCCGCCAGTGGCAAAAAGATTTCGGGGAATGCCCAGACCAGGCGTCAAGGCTGCCTACTCCAGCACGGCACCGTCCTCCTCGCCCTCAACCCCGAGCTCATGTTCAGCCTCCTCAGGGTGCCCGCGGAGAAGCTGAAAGGGAAACTGATCGAAGACGTGAAAGCGCGGGTGACATCGCTGAGCTCCATCCTTGGCCGCGAAGTCGCTTTCGAGGAGGCAGGTGAAGCCCTTAAAAAAGGCTTTTCGGCCGCTTGGGGCGCCGAGCTCCAGCCAGGCCCTCTCACACGAACCGAAGCGGCCGAAGCCCAGCGTTTCGCCACCGAGCGCTTCTCGAGCCGGGAGTGGAACCACAGGCGCTAACAGCCAGCGGTAAACTACGGGATTCATGCTCCCATAAGCCGACCGAGGGATTCATCTATACTGAAGATGTTTTTCAGTCTTTTCTCGCCGTCGCGTTCGAAACCAGACCTACGCTCACGCTCTCCGCGAACAATCGAGCAAGGCCGGGTGCCGACGGGCGAGATACGGCCATTACCTTGGCGGCGAAGAGGCTCGAGATATTGTCTTCGTAGGCGAGGATGCGCGAGACGTAGTTTAGGGTCTTCTGAGGGGTCGCTCCCCGTTCGACGCGGCCATTCCCCGCGTTGTACATGGCCAAGGCCGCGACCTCGTTTCCCGCTTCCGAGAGGCAGCCCTTAAGATGCGAAATGCCATAGCGGGCGTTGGTGGACGGATCGTAAAAATCCCGGATTTCCAGTTTCGGGTAGGACTTGGAATTGAGCTGAAAGAGTCCCCGATCCACCGAGTCGCCGTTCTTGTTCATGGCATCTACGTGAAAGTCGCTCTCTTCGAGGGCTAGGGCGAAGGCGAGGGAAGGCCGAACGCCGAACTTTTCGGAATTATCCAAAATGTCTCGAGCCACTGTCTCGGATTGAGTGAGCGAGGTGAAAAACAGTAATGTAGGCTCTCTTGTCGAGGCGTCGCGATAGAAGGGAGCGATAGGATCCTTGCGCTCGAGGCTTTCTAGATATCCGGGTATTGCCTGCTCGTCCAAAGAGCCGAGCTCAGCTAAAGCGTCTTCTACTTTCGTTCGGATAGCAGGTTTTGAGCAGGAGAGGGAAAGTAAAATCGGCAGTAGAGAAAATAAACAAATAATGGCGAAACGATGCTTCATGCGTAATATGCTCCTATACAGTAAAGAACTCAGGTTCGGCAGAATGAGACGGACATTTTACCGATATCTGTAAGACCGTCAAGTGGGCCGCCGGCAATGGGCGCCCTTGTCCAAATGCAAGTTCAAAGGCATAGTTGCGCCATGGTTTCCAAACCCGTCCGAGTAATCGTCACCGGAGGAACATTCGATAAAGCCTATGATGCGATCAAGGACAAGGCCCTCGGGATCTTCCAGGATGTTTAGCCATGGCTAGAGAGAAGGACGAGGGCAAGCGGCTCGCCATTCTCGCGGCCGCCAAGCGGCTTTTCGCCGCTCGAGGCGTTCACGGCACGTCGATTTCCGACCTCGCCCGCGAGGTCGAGCTGCCCGTCGGTTCGATCTACACCTATTTCGAAGGCAAGGAAGCCATCGTCCGAACGGTCATCGAGGAAGGCTGGGGCGCCTTTTTCGCCGCCATCGCCGCAGCGGTGTCCGGCCCCGGCCGCCCGGAGGACAGGCTTGCCCTCGTCGTCTACCGCTTTCTTCCCGAGCTTTTCGCCGATATCGATTTTATCTCCATAATCCTCGCGGAGGCCGACAGGGGCCCGGGACTCGAGGACAAGCTCGAGCGCCTCGCCTCTCTCTTCTCGAATCTGATCGCCGAGTTGGCGGCGGCCCGCGGCCTGACGATGGATTTCCCGCCCAAGCGCGCCATGGCCGCGATCAGCATCTACTTTCTGGGCAGCCTCGACGCTGTGCGCATTTCACGCGATACCGGCATCAGCGTGGGGCCCGAGGACGTGATCGACTTTATTAAACTATCCGTAGAAAATAGCTTCGGCGTCGTGCTTGCCAAGCCATCGAATTAGCTCCTGGAGCTGTTCATCGCCAAGCGGTAATAGGGGCTTCCCGCCAGCATCCGAAGCCGCACCAGGGGCGCTGCCAAGGCCGCCAAGGGCTTGATGAAGCGCATCTCCTCGGCCACTTCGGCGTAGTAGTCCTCGAGGCCTTTGCTCCTGAAGCCCAGCCTCTCCTCGGCCTCGTCCGAGTCGGCGTACCAACCGCAATGGAAGCCAGACAATGCGAAGGCCTTCGTTGGAAAGTGTGCGACGCCGCCTAAGCCGATAAGGCCGAACATCCTGTCCAGGAAGCTCCGGTAATCGGTGCGGCAGCTCTGACCCCCGCCGATATCCAAAGTCCTGCCGAGTATTCCCTCCTGCCGCGCCGCCTTCGCGAAGGCCCTGCCGGTGTCCTCGGTATGGCAGATCTCGAGCTTGGTCAGGAGGGGCATAGAGAAAAGGAGCGGATCGGGATCGAGTTTCTTGCGCCACATGATGGCCCCTAGGCGGAGAATGACGAAAGGCAGCTCCGATGAGCGCAGAAGGGCTTCCGCCTCTACTTTTGTCCGGCCGTATTCGTCGTCCGGGCTCGGCTCGAGAGCGTCGCCTGTTCGTATCCAGTAGTTCGAGAGGCGGTCGCCGTAGGCGGCGACGCTCGACGCGAAGACAAAGCGCGGATGGGTAGGCAGCTCGCGGCAGGCGGCGATCAGATTGGCCGTACCGCCCACGTTCACGGAGTGGGCCAGTTCGGGGAAGCGGTCGGCCGCGGGCGGTATCAGGGCGGCGAGGTGGAGCACCGCATCCTGTCCCGCTGCGGCGCGCCGCCCCATTTCGGGGTCGCGCACGTCGCCGAGGACAATTACCGGCCTTCGCCCCAGCCTAGTCCATGAGCGTTCAAGATGATGGGCGAGCCTTCTGGTCCGCTTCGTATCGGCCTCGAGGATTGTTACTTGATCGCCTTCGGCCAGACAGGCGGCGACTGTGCTTCTCCCTACATTCCCGAAAGCGCCCGTAACGAGGATATTCAGCATAGGCTATTCTCCCGATAAAGAATGAACATTCATTCATAATATACCTCTTTCCCTTGGGCTCAAAGCGCAAAAGTGAATTACTCGACGAGAACTGGTAAATTGATAAAAATGAGCGATTCATATACAGTAGAAATAGGCCGAGAATTATTGCGGAGAGCCAATGTCGCCCAAGAAACTGGATTACCGGGACCTAGTGTTCAAGATCGACGCCGAACTCGGCAAGATCCAAGACGCGGATATATTGCTCGAGCGCATACTCATGGAGGCTCGCCGCTTCCTAAATGCCGAAGCCGGAACGATATATGTTCGTGAAGGCGAGCAACTCGTCTTTAAATACAGCCAGAACGCCACTCTCGAGAAGCGCCTGCCTCCGGGGCAGAAGCTTCCTATGAGCAATGCCCGCATCCCGATCGACGATTCGCGCGCCGCTGGTTATGCGGCCAAGAATCGTATCGTTCTCCGCATCGACGACGCCTATGCGATTCCCGCCGATAAACCATATAAGTTCAATCCTTCTTTCGATAAACAAAATGGTTGGAAGACGCGCTCTGTCCTCGCGTATCCCCTTATCACTTCGTCGGGCAACCTCATCGGGGTAATCCAGGTATTCAACGCCCTCGACGAGTCCGGCGAGGTGGTGCCCTTCAAGGCCCAGGACGAGAAGATCATCGGACACTTCGCGTCGAGCGCGACCAACGCCCTCGAGCGCGCCTATATGACTCGGGCGATCATACTCCGCATGAACCGCATGGCCGAGATGCGCGATCCCAAGGAGACGGGAGCCCATGTCAACCGCGTCGCGGGCTACGCGGCCGAGATATACGACCGCTGGGCCTTCAATCGCGGCGTGCCGGATAAGGAGCGCGAGCGCATCAAGGACACGCTCAAGATGGCCGCCATGCTCCACGACGTCGGAAAGGTCGCCATTTCGGACCTCATTCTCAAGAAGCCCGCGCGCTTTACGCCCGAGGAATACAAGATCATGCAGGGTCATACCTGCTTTGGAGCCAAGCTCTTCGCGGATACCCAGTCCGAGCTGGACCTCATCTCGGCGGAAGTAGCCCTGCGCCACCACGAGAACTGGGACGGCACGGGCTACCCCGGCATCGTGGACATCTGGGCCGAGGACCCGATTTCCTCGCCCTTGGAGTGCGGGGAAGACGGCACGGCGCGCAAGCTCAAGGGCGAGGAAATACCCTTGGGCGGCCGCATAGTCGCCGTTGCCGATGTCTACGACGCTCTCATTTCCCGGCGCGTGTACAAGGAGCCTTGGGACTCTGGCAAGGTGTACGACGAGATCCGCTCGATGTCGGGCACCAAGTTCGATCCCGAAATCGTCGTCGCTTTCTTCGAGATACTTCCACGCATCGAGGAGATTCGCAGCCGCTACCCCGACGCCGAGGCCGAGGAAAAGGCCGCTCACCCCGCTGAGGCGAAAGCCTGCTAAAGAGAGGCGCGCTTGACGGCAGGAGCGGTCGGGCCAATCGCATCGACTGACCTTCTCGCGCTTCGCTTGCCGCAGGTCTACCCTCTTCGTCCTTGACCCGCGTCGGCCCCTCGTCTTACACTCGCCGCCATGATCACGATTCACGAGCTGCGGCGCAAATACATCGACTTCTTCAAGTCAAAGGGCCACGCCGAAATTTCCGGCAAGTCCCTCATCCCAGAGAACGATCCGACCGTGCTGTTCACGACGGCTGGCATGCACCCCCTCGTACCCTACCTCCTCGGCGAGCCTCATCCGGCGGGCAAGCGTCTCACCGATTACCAGAAGTGTATCCGCACCGGCGACATCGATGAGGTCGGCGACGAGAGTCACCTTACCTGCTTCGAGATGCTCGGCAACTGGTCCCTCGGCGACTATTTCAAGAAGGAGTCCATCGCCTATTCCTGGGAATTCCTCACGTCACCGAAATGGCTCGCCCTCGACGCGCGGATGATCTCGGTGACGGTCTTCCAAGGCGACGAGAACGCCCCGCGCGACGATGCCTCGGCGGAAGCGTGGAAGGGTCTAGGCGTACCATCTGATCGCATCGCCTTCCTTGGCGCCAAGGACAATTGGTGGGCGGCCGGCCCGACTGGCCCCTGCGGGCCCGATACCGAAATCTTCTTTTGGGTCGGCGACGGACTTCCGCCACCGGGCTCTAATAAAGGCACGGAGCCGAAAGGCTGGATGGAGATCTGGAACAACGTTTTCATGGAGTTCAACCGGGTCGACGAGAAGACTCTCGTGCGCCTGCCGGCGCAGAACGTCGATACGGGCATGGGCCTCGAACGCACCGTTTGCATCCTCCAGGGCAAGAAGTCGGTCTACGATACCGAGGCCTTCGGTCCCATCATCGAGGCGATCGAATCCGTGGCCGGCTATAAATACCGGAGCGAAGCTGAGAAGGATCGCTCGGTTCGCATCATAGCCGACCACATTCGCACGGCCACATTTATCCTCGGCGACCCAAAGGCGGTGATGCCGTCCAACGTGGGCGCGGGCTACGTCCTGCGCCGCATCATTCGCCGCGCGGTGCGCCACGGCCGCAAGCTGGGTATCGAGGGCGCCTTCCTCGATAAGCCCGCCGCCGCGGTCGTCGATAACTTCTCCGGCCCCTTTCCCGAGCTCGCCCAAAACCGCGCGCGCGTCCTCGAGGAGCTGTCCAAGGAAGAGGAAAAATTCCTCGAGACTTTGGTGAAGGGCGAGCACGAGTTCGAGAAGATGCTCCCGAACCTCCTCAAGAACCCGCAGAGAATCATGTCCGGCCGCCTCGCCTTCAAGCTCTATGACACCTATGGCTTTCCCATCGAGCTCACCGAGGAGCTGGCTGACGAGAACGGCATGAAGGTCAACAGGCCCGAGTTCGACGAAGCCTACAAAAAGCACCAGGAGCTCTCCCGCGCCGGATCGGAGCAGCTATTCAAGGGCGGCATGGCGGATCATTCCGAAGTATCGACCAAGTACCACACGGCGACCCATCTTTTGCAGCAAGCCCTGACGATCGTCCTCGGCGACCACGTCGCGCAGAAGGGATCGAACATCACGGCGGAGCGTCTGCGCTTCGATTTCGCCCACGGCGCTCCCATGACTAAAGAGGAACTCGAGCGAGTCGAGGCTATCGTCAACGAGCAGATCGGGCTCGACCTCCCCGTCACCATGACGGTGATGAAGCTCGACGAGGCGAGGGCGTCGGGCGCCAGGGCCCTCTTCGGCGAGAAGTACGAGGATACGGTCAAGGTCTATACGATGGGCGACTTCTCCAAGGAAGTCTGCGGCGGGCCTCATGCGGAGCGTACGGGAACGCTCGGGAAGTTCCGGATACTGAAGGAGCAGTCCTCGAGCTCGGGTGTGCGGAGGATCTATGCGGTACTGGGATAAGTTTGGTCACTGTTCCTTGGAGCGTCGCTTCGCCTCGTACATGCGCCTGTCGGCCAAGGCGATGAGGGCCTGAGGCGTCGGCGCGACCTTGGTAGAGCTTAGCGCGGCAGCGGCCGCGCTAGGCTCGGCTACTGCCGCGCTAGGCTCGGCTACTGCCGCGCTAAGCTCGCTGCTGGTGGCAATGCCCCTGCTGAGCGATACGAAGAAGGGCATCGGGACGGCGTTGGCCGCGGCTAGGGCCGCCTTAATCCGCCCGTCTATAAGGGCGGCGCCCACCGCGTCGCAATCAGGTAGGACTATCAGGAATTCGTCGCCCCCGAGCCTGCCCACCGTGTCGCTGTCGCGAAGCGAGTCAAGGATGGCCGAGCAGGCGATTTTTATATATTCGTCGCCGGCTGCGTGTCCTTGGTTGTCGTTCACTCCCTTGAGGCCGTCGATATCGCAGAAGATGACCGAGAGGTTTTCGCCCTTTCGCGAGGCGAGGCTGAACTGCTTCTCGAGGACGACTAGGACCGTTCGCCGGTTTTCGACTCCCGTGAGGGCGTCTGTCGAGGACAGGAGCATTAGCTCGGCCTGGACGCGCTTGAGGCTCGAGAGCGAGCCGACGATCCTCGCGTAACGGACGAGCAGTTCGAGGGAACCGCCGTCGATCGAGCGCTTGGTGATGAGGTTGTCCACCCATATCTCGCCGAGCACTTTACGCCCATCCCATAGCAGGGCGAGCGCCCTCTCGGCGTTGCCGACGACCTCGTGGCGCTCGTTGAAGCACGGCCCCTGGCCCATGTAATAGATAGGCTCCTTGCCGTCGTAGAAACCCTCGGGAATGGCCTCGACCGAGCGCCGGTAGCGGATGCCGCGCTCGTCCCTGACGCGTCCCGATTCGTCCGTCCCGTAGCTCCCGAGGAGGAGGCCCATGTCGGCGGTATCGACGAACCAGATGCCTATCCTGTCGTAACCGAGGACGCGTTGACCGAGAACCACCGCCCGACGGCACAGATCGTCCACGTCGTCGGCGATCGAGAGATCGAGGGAAAGATCGTGGAGCGCTGCCATCTTGAGGGCGAAGGCGTTTCTGGCGGCCTCGAAACGGCGCTGCCTTACGTCTGCGCGTATTTTCTCGGCCCTAGCGGGGTCGGGAATTCCCGGTTCGTCGATCGTGGCCATCTCAGTCAAGTATAACGCGTCGGTCGGCGCCGGACTATCACCTTCCGCGCTTGGGTTGTTTCCTTGGAGCTTCGCCGCTAGAATTAAACCGTATGATTGAAGGATCGCGCAAACAGCGGATACTCCTCGTCGAGGACGAATCCGTTATCGGTCTCGACGAGAGCCGCCTTCTCACCGCGGCTGGCTACGAAGTCGAGCTTGCCCAGAGCGGCGAGTCGGCAGTAGGGCGGGCCTTTTCCTCGCGTTTCGACCTCGTGCTCATGGACATAAACCTCGGCCAGGGCATGGACGGGGGCGAGGCGGCTAGGCGCATTCACGGAGGCGGAGGGCCCCCCGTCGTCTTCCTCTCCTCTCATTCCGAAGAAACGGCCGTGGATAAGACGAAGGACTCGGGCGCTTACGGCTTCATCGTGAAGGGCTCGGGCGAACGCGTTCTCCTCGCCTCCATCCGGATGGCCCTCGGCCTCGCCACGGCTCTGCGCGACCTCGCCGAGAGCGAGGAGAGATGGGAAAGTCTCGCGAGCACCGCTCCCGATTATATTTTTTCCATCGGCCCGGATCGTAGGATATTGTTTATCAACAAGGCGATCGAAGGCGGGAAAGCCACCGACTATCTGGGCTCCGACATCGCCGATTTAGTCCTGCCCGAGGATCGCGCGGATTTTGTCCGCGAGATAGAACGCGTCTTCCGCGAATCGACCAGGGTGCGTCACCACATGCGCGCGCCCGATCCGACAGGATCGCTTCGGCAATACGACGCCTATCTCGGGCCTGTTCGCGAAGGGGGACGCGTAGTCAGCGCGACCGCCGTCATTCGCGACGTCACCGACGAGAATCGCCTCGCGATGGGCGGTCTTTTGGACGGCGCGCAAAAAGAGGCGGAGATCAGAGCCGCCATGGCCGCATTGGACTTCGCGCCGGTTCGCGAACTCCTCGAGTCGTTCCACGACCTCACCGGCCTTCAGGTGTCGCTCGTCACGATAGAAGGCGAATTCTATGCTACGACGGCATTCGCCCGCGCCTGTCTGTGCTATCACTCGACCAACGACGAGACGCATGCGACCTGCTTGGACGCGGGACGTCGCATCGAGGCCTTCCTCTCCGAGCCGGGAAGAGGAGGCTTCCTCGATTCTCGCTGCGAGAACGGTCTGCGCGACATCGTTCAGCCGCTCTTCGTCGAGGACGCGCATTGGGCCAACCTCTTCCTTGGACAGTTCCTCTACGACGACGACGAAGTGGACGAGGCCGGTCTGGTCGCTCGAGCCGAGCGCCTTGGCTGGAACGCCTCGGACTACCTTGAGGCCTTCCGCGAAGTGCCTCGCTACTCGCGCGAGAGGATGGGAAAGCTTCTCGCTTTCTTCGGATCCCTCGGTCGCATTGTCACGAGCCTCGCCTACGGGGCCTTCAAGGAGCGGGTTCTTTCTCGGCACAGCCTCGTCGCCGCGACCGCGCTGAGCGAGAGCGACAAGCGCTACCGCCTCCTCGCGGAGAACGTCGGCGATGTCATCTGGACTCTCGACATCGCCACTATGCGTTTTTCCTATGTGAGCCCCTCGATCCTGGCCCTCCGCGGCATGAGCGTCGAGGAGGCTCTCTCAGAGCCCCTCGAGGCTTCGATGTCGGCCTCTTCTTTCGAAAAGGTCCGTGCCCAGATGAACGATGGCTTCGAGCGCTTGGCGCGGGGCGATCCCGCGGCGCAGGCAGTCCTCACCGACCTATACGAGCAGCCCTGCAAGGGCGGCGGAATGAAGTGGATCGAGGTCACCACGAAGCCTGTCTTCGACGCCGAGGGCCGCGTTATCGAGATCGCCGGCGTGTCGCGGGACGCCACCGCGCGCGTTCTCGCGGACGCGGAGCTCAAGAAAGCCATTGTCGACAAGGATCACCTCTATGCGGAGCTTCAGCATCGCGTGAAGAACAGCCTTGCCCTCATCGTGAGCCTCCTTTCCCTCGAGGCCGGCTCCATAGAGGACGAGGAGGCGAGGGCGCCGCTCGAAGAGGCACAGGTGCGCGTACGCTCCATAGGCCTGCTCTACGAACAGCTCTATAGGACGCGCTCCGTCGGCGACATCGAGCTCGCTTCCTATCTTGCCGATGTCGCGCGGGCCGTCGTCGATTCCCCGCTCAGCCATAGGGGCATTAGGCTCGAAACGGACTGCGAAAGTTTTAGGGTAGCCACGGACCGCGCCGTCTCAGCCGGTCTCCTTCTTTACGAGCTCGTTGCCAACGCGGTCAAGCACGCGTTCCCGACGGGGATGAACGGAACGATAAGGCTTGGCCTCCGCGTCGAGGAAGGATCCATCCGGCTCAGCCTCGAGGACGACGGAGTCGGTTTGCCCGAGGGCTTCGACCTCAAGCTCGGGAGAGGCCTGGGATCCCTCCTCATCGTCCAGCTCGCCGCCCAGCTGGGCGGCGTCGTCCAGGCCGGGCTAGGTTTGGGCGGCGAGGGGGCGGGTTTCGCCGCGCTCTTCCCCCTAGGTGACCGAAGATAGAATTAACACAAAACACTTAAAATGCCCCTTTCACGTTTTGGAATTGCGGGATATTCTAGCGGCATGAAAAATATGCCTAAGGATCGAAACCTTCGGCGATCGATCCTGGGACACGGAAAGACCCTAGCTGTCCTCGGCATTTCGAGCGGCGACGCCCTTGAAGTCGATCCGGGGATCAGCCTTGTGCGCGGCGACTGGGATGGCGAGCCGGCGATCGCCGTCCTCGAGGCTTCCGGTTTGCCCCTTTCCCGCGATACCTACGAGAACGACCTTAAATCACTTCACGAAATTTCCTTCGAGCTCTCGATGTGCCAGTGCGTCGATGATGTCTGCCGGGAGGCCGTCCGCCTGGGCCGCGAAAGGCTGGGCTTCGACCGTCTTGGAATTTGGCTGATCGATCAGAACGACCCGCACTGGAAGCTCGGGACCTGGGGTACCGACGAGTACGGCGAACTTCGCGATGAGCGGGGTTCGAGGCTTCAGCGCAAGAGGGGCGACGTGCCGGCGTCCTTCTATGAGGGTCGTATGCCCCTCTTCTTCGCCGAGGACGCCGTCTGCCGCGATCATGAGGGACGCACGATAGGCCGAGGGAATAGGCTACTCGTGCCGCTCTGGGACGGGCATAGTCTCATAGGAGAGGTCGCAGGGGACGATCTCATCGAGCATAGGGGATTCAGCTCCGAGAAGCGGGAGTGCCTAGTCATATTCGCGCGCATAATCGCCCACCTGGTCAGCCTAAAGCGAGCCGAGTCCGAGCTCAAGCACCTCGCCTCCACCGACTCGCTTACCGGCACCGTCAACCGCCGTACGGCCCTCATCATTCTCGAGAAGCATATTGCCCAGTCCTGGCGCTCTAGCGCGCCGCTAACGCTCTGCCTGGCGGATCTCGACGGCCTCAAGATAGTGAACGACGCCTACGGTCACGCGGCCGGGGACGATTATATCCGCCGCGCCAGCTCCATTCTCGTAGGGGCGGTCCGGGGCTCGGATACGGTGGGCAGGATAGGCGGCGACGAATTTCTCATAGCCTTCCCCGACTGCCGCGGCGATGTGGTCACCGCTATCATGGAGCGGGTGAACGACGAGTTGTCGATGAGCGCAAAAGGCCCCCGCGGCGCTATGGCCGGCTATGTTCCGCGCCTGTCTTGGGGCATGGCCTCGCTCAGCGAGCTTTCGGAAGCTGAGGATGCTGAAAGCACCGACATTCAGCGCTGTATCGACATACTCCTCGAGCTAGCCGACCAGCGCATGTACGACGACAAACGTAATAAAGGCCGCGCGCGGCCCCGAAGCGCCGGCGAGGCGAAAGTGGCGCTTTAGCTCGTTCTCCTCAAGGCCTGTGTGGCGAGAGCGCCATCCTCGCGCAGGCGGCGAAGGATATAGGGGCCCTTCACGGCCGCTCTTTGCCACCATGCTTCCCTCGCGAACCACTCGAGGCCCTCGAAAAGCTCGTCTTCGTCGCGAGGCCGCCACTGGAGGAATAGGTAGCTTCCCGCCGCTAGCAGTGCGGCGGGCGTCCTCATTTCTTTCGGGTCGAGCCGACCGTAGAATCGAGGTCTTGGGTGAGGGCGGCGCAAAACGGGGCCCTCGTCTGGGTCGAAGGCGACGAGTTCCTTCTCGTCGAAGAGGAAAATCTCTTCCTCCCCCTTCTCTATGCCGTCGCCGAGACTTACTTCGGTAAGGGCGCCCGAATCGTCAGGTACGAGGGTTTTACCGAAGAGAGGGGCTCCCGAGAGGGGAGGGTTCTCGAGGCCGCGGTATGCGAGGGGGGATCGAAGGTCGAGCCTGAGGAGCTCCAGGGGCGCCATTGGAGACATTCTGCACTGCCCCTGGAATACGTAGCAATAGGCGTCGGGCTGTGGTATCGTATTTTGAGATGGCACTCTTGGATTCTATCGATTCCCCGGAGGATTTGAAGACACTTGGGCCGCCGGAGCTCAGGGCCCTCGCGGCGGAAATACGGGAAAGGATAGTGGCCGTCGTCGGTAAAAACGGCGGCCACCTCTCTTCCAACCTCGGAGTGGTCGAGCTGACCCTCGCTATCCATCGCGTCTTCGATTCTCCTCGAGACGCGATCGTATGGGACGTCGGACATCAGTGTTACGCGCATAAACTCGTCACGGGTCGTCGCGCCGAGTTCGAGAGCATCCGAAAATCGGGCGGCATCTCAGGCTTCCCAAAGCGCTCCGAGAGTTCTTACGACTCCTTCGACACCGGGCATGCGTCTACCTCCATCTCCGCGGCCCTCGGGATCCTCGAGGCCCGCCGCGTCTTAGGACAGGGCGGCGTGGCGGTCGCCGTAATCGGGGACGGTGCGCTTACCGGCGGGATGGCCTTCGAGGCCCTCGGCCACGCGGGACAGTTAGGGTTGCCCATCGTCGTCGTACTCAACGATAACAAGATGTCGATATCGCCTAACGTGGGCGCGTTATCGGGCTATCTGTCGAGGCTTTCCGCCACCGTTCGGTATCAGGGTATCCGTTCGCGCATAGACCGGATCGTAAAGGGCGTCCCCATCATCGGCGGCTTCCTTTACGCGAGCATGGTCAGGGGAAAAAGGGCGGTCAAGGCCCTCCTCTTCAAGGAAAACCTCTTTTCGGACCTCGGCTTCGAGTACGCGGGCCCCATAGACGGGCACAACATCCCCGCGATGACACAGGTGTTTCGCGAGGCCCGCGCCCTCCGCAAGCCCGTCGTCGTCCACGTCGTTACGAGGAAGGGAAAGGGCTATGGCTTGGCCGAGCACAACCCCTCTGGCTACCATGGCGTCGCGCCCACGCGCTGTCTCGACGGGATCGCGGAAGAGGGCTTCCCGGCCACTTTCACCGAGGCCTTCTCGCAGGCGATGGTGCGCCGCGGATGCTTCGACGAGCGCCTCGTCGCCGTTACCGCCGCGATGACGACTGGCATGGGCCTCGATGCGTTCAAGGCAGCCTGCCCGGGCCGCCTCCACGACGTGGGCATCGCCGAGGAGCATGCCGTCACTTTCGCGGCAGGCATGGCGTCGGCTGGCCTGCGACCCGTAGTGGCTCTCTACTCCACTTTCGTCCAACGCGCGGTCGATCAAGTTTTCCATGACGTCGCGCTGCCCGGTCTTCCTGTCGTTTTGGCCCTGGACAGGGCCGGGGCGGTGGGGGAGGATGGCGAGACTCACCAAGGGATTTACGACATCGCCCTTTTCCGCTCCTTCCCCAATCTCGCGATCCTCGCCCCCGCGAGCGCCGTCGAGCTCTCTCTCTGCCTCGAGTGGGCCCTCGACTCAGGGCGGCCCGCGCTGGTGCGCTATCCTAAGGCATCCTGCCCTCGCGAGGAGGAGTCTTACGCGGAGGAACTCGTCCTCGGCAAGGGCGTCTTCGTCCGCCGTTCGGGGGCCGAGACTCTCCTCGTCGCTCTGGGAGGCCTCGTCGCTCCGGCGGTCGAAGCCTCCGACGCTCTCCTGCGCGGAGTCGGTGCCGATGTCTACTCCTTGCGCTTCGTAGCGCCCTTCGACGACGAATACTTCCTCGAGGCTGCCTCGCCTTACGCCCGAGTCCTGGTCCTCGAAGAGGGCGTCGCGCGCGGCGGCTTCGGCGAGTACTTGGTTTCGCTCATCGCGACCCGTCTTCCACGCGTCGCGGCCATGGCAGCCGGTTTCCCCTCGATGCCTTTTCCACAGGCTTCTCGCGGCGAGCTTCTCGCTCTCGCGGGCCTGGACGCCGCGGGCATTGCCGCTCGCGTGCGCGGCGCGGAGTCTTCCAATTCAAAGCGGATCTTCGTTTTCCGCGCAGAGCGGGAGGACGCATGACGAGGGCGATGCCCCTTCCCCGCGGCCGATCGCTGCGCCTCGACTCCGGCCCCCTCGTCATGGGCGTCGTCAACGTAACGCCCGATTCCTTCTATCCGCTCTCTCGTAGCCGAGGCGCGGGCGAAGCCGTCGAGGCGGCCCTAGCCATGGAGGCCGCGGGCGCCGCCATCATCGACATAGGCGGCGAATCGACGCGTCCCGGATCGGACTACGTCGGCGAAGAAGAAGAGCTAGAGCGCGTCGTACCAGCCGTCGCCGCGATACGCGCGAGGAGCGGCCTTCCCATATCCGTGGACACGCGCAAGGCCGCCGTCGCGCGCGCCGCTCTCGAGGCGGGCGCCGACATCGTCAACGACGTTTCCGCCCTGCGCCACGATCCCGCGATGGCGGCGCTTGCCGCCGAGGCAAGGGCCGCCGTCGTCCTCATGCACATGAGGGGCACTCCTAAATCCATGCAGGAGGCGCCCGTGTACGCCGACTGTCCCGCGGAGGTGAGGGCCTTCCTGGCCGAGGCGGCGTCCGCGGCGATAGCGTCGGGTATACAGCCGGGCCGCATACTCGTCGATCCCGGCATCGGATTCGGCAAGACTCTAGAGGACAATCTAGCCCTGCTCTCGCGGCTCGAGCTCATCGTGGGCCTCGGCTATCCCGTCGTGGTGGGCCTCTCGCGCAAATCCTTCGTCGGCGCCCTCGTCGGCAAGGGCGCCGAGGGTAGGCTCGCGGGAAGCCTCGGCGCGGCCTGCGCCGCCTATCTCGGGGGCGGCCTCGTTTTCCGAACCCATGACGTGGCCGAGACCGTAGACGCGTTAGCCGTTTTTGCCGGAATTCTCGTCGCCTCCCGCGGAGTCCTCTCGTGAACGTCGCGACGATCGGCCAGTTCTTTTCGAGCTACGTGAGGCCGGGCGTCGATATCCTCCTCCTCGCCTACCTCGTGTACAAAACCTACGAGGTCATGGTGAAGACCCAGGCCATACAACTCGTGAAGGGCGCGCTCATCCTGGCAGTCTTCTACGCCGCCGCGTTTTTTCTACAGCTCACGACGGTCACATGGATCCTCAACATCCTCGCGCCCGGCCTCGTCATCGCGCTCGCGATAGTATTCCAGCCGGAGCTGCGCAAGATATTCATGCGCCTAGGCCAGGGTTCGATCTTCCGGGGCGCCGCGCGGCCGCGCATGACGCAGATCGAGGCCGCGCTCAACGCCGCCGAGAGGCTCAGTTCAATCCGTCGGGGCGCCCTCATCGTGTTCGCGCGCAACGTGGGGCTCAAGAACCTCATCGATACCGGCACGCGCCTCGACTGCCTTTTGTCCTCGAGCCTTGTCGTCACGATATTCGGCCATGATACGCCTCTGCACGACGGGGCGCTTATCGTACAGGACGGGCGAGTCGCCGCGGCGGGCTGCTTCCTGCCCCTGTCGGAGCAGCAGGACATACGCAAAAGCTTCGGGACGCGCCATCGCGCCGCGCTCGGCCTGTCCGAGGAAGCGGACGCCGTGGTTCTCGTCGTGTCGGAGGAGACGGGCGCACTCAGTCTGGCCTACGAGTCCAAGCTCTATTACGGGCTCTCGCCCGAGCAGGTAAGGCAGCGTCTGGGCGAGCTCCTCGATTTTCCCGAGAGCGAGGCCGACGAGGCGGAGGAGGGCCCCGATGCCGAATAGGGGACTGCATAAGCGCCTTCTCTCCAACTGGCCGGCCAAGGTGCTGTCCCTCGCGGCGGCGCTTCTTCTCTTTTTCTTTTACAAGCTGAACCGCCTCGAGGATCGGTACATCTCCGTGCCCCTAGCCGTTTCTCTCAACGACGAGTACCTGCCCTCGAGCCAGTACCCGCGCACCGTGCGCCTGACCCTGCGCGGCGAGACGAACGCCCTCTTTACGATCCAGGAGGACGATGTCCGCGCGAGCCTCGACCTCTCAGACTACCGCGCCGAGGGCCAGTATCGAGCCCCCGTGCAGATCGAGCGCAAGGGCACCGCCCTCGGCGTGGATCCGCTGGAGATACGGGCCGACCCTGCAGCCGTCTCCGTCGCGATGGAAAGGCGCGTGACGCGCGTCGTGCCCGTCACGCCTTCTTTTAAGGGCTTCCTTGAGCCGGGTTATGAGCTTCTCTCCTTCGATCTCAAACCCGCCGAGATTTCAGTGTCGGGGCCCGCGAGCGCCGTGGCTCGGGTCGATGACGTGCAAACCGATTTCATAGAGTTGGCCGGGCGCAATTCCGACTTCACCGTCAAGACGCGGGTCCTCAAAAAGGAAAGCCTCGTCGCTATCTCGGGTTCCGACAGCGTAGAATTCCGCGCGATCGTGCAGCGTTCCCTCGCGATCAAGAGCTTCGAGGGCATCGCGATATCGGGAGAGGGCCTGCCCGGGGAGCTCGCGCTCGCCGTACCCCTCCCGGCGGGGAGCCTCCGCGTTCGATCGTCCACGACGGACATATCGGTCTTTTCTCCCGCCCAGGGCATTCTTTTCGTGGATCTCTCGCTCCTGCGCAAAGCGGGGACCTATGAGGTAAAGGTGCAGGCGCGTTCGCCCGACGGCTTCACTATCGAGCGCTATGAGCCCCAGGCGATACAGGTAACGATAGTAGCGGCGGGGAATTTCCCCACCGCGGGCGGGTACTCCCCCGGAGGGGGAGGCCGATGATACTCGGGATAGGCGTGGACGTCGTCCACGTCGGGCGCATCCGCCATTGGGTGTCGGTGCCCGGACTTGTCGAGCGATTCTTCCATCCCGACGAAGTCGCCGATGCCCGAAGGCGCGGCGCCGGCGCGCCCCTCTCTTTAGCGGCCCGATTCGCCGCCAAGGAGGCCTTCGGCAAGGCCCTAGGCACCGGCCTCGCGGGCGTACGGCTCGGCGACATCCAAATCGCGAACGATCCGAGCGGAAGGCCCGATATAATCCTGCACGGCACCGCCCTCGCGCGGCTCGGCGCGATAGGCGGGGCGCGAGTGCACGTATCGCTCACGCACGAAAGCGACAACGCCATCGCGATCGCGATAATAGAGGGGTAGGAAACATGGTTCGATACGCCCAGAAAAGCGAGAGCGACAAGGAGAAGAAGGTCACCTTCGTCTCCAAGGAGCCCATCGTCTGCCCGGTCTGCGAGACATCGTTCAACAGGGAAGAGCTCTTCTCCGGCCGCGTCAACGCGGGCGACCTCACCGACGAGCTGCATAGGACTTACATACCGACCCACAATTACGGCGAAGTGCATCCCCTCGTTTTCGAGCTGACGGTATGCCCCGCCTGCTGGTATTCGGCGTTCAAGGCCGATTTCCTCGGCATTCCCTCGAAGATCGCCGCCCTCCTAAAGGACGAGACGGCCGCCCGGGTCGAAGCGGTGCAGCGCGTCTTCGACGGGGCCGACTTCAATTCCCCGCGCGGCCTCATGGAGGGCGCGGCCTCCTATTACCTCGCGATGCTCTGCTACGAGCGCCTGACTAAGGAATTCAGCCCCGCGATCAAGCAGGGCATTTCCGCGCTCCGCTCCGCCTGGCTCTGCGGCTATCTAGAGCATAAAAGCCCCGGCAATAACTATGCCTACGCGGCCAAGGTGTTCTACGGCAAGGCTCGCTTCCTCTACCGCCTCGCCATCGAGCTCGAACAGAAGGGCAAGGAGCAGCTCACGACGGTGAAATGGCTGGGGCCCGACACGGACAAGAACTACGGCTTCGAGGGCGTCCTCTACCTCTCCGCCATGCTCGAGCTCAAGTACGGTCCGCGCGAGGACGAGGCCAAGCGGATGGAGACTCTGGGCGCCTCCAAGCGGACCATCGCGAAAATGTTCGGCATAGGCCGCAGGAGTCGGGCGAGGCCGGGCCCTCTCGTCGATAAGGTCCGCGAACTCTACGAGGCGCTCAAGGCGGAGCTCCACCAGGACGAGGATGAAGACGAGGATGGGGAGTAAGCGCAACATACGCCTCTCCCTCTCCTATGACGGCACAGACTTCGGGGGATGGCAGCGCCAGAACAACGCCCGCTCAGTGCAGGGCGAGCTCGAGCTCGCGCTAGGGAAGATGCACGCTCATCCGGTGCCAACGCTGGGCGCGGGTCGGACGGACGCAGGCGTCCACGCGATGGGCCAGGTGGCCAACTTCTACACCGACATTGCGGGCATAGAGGCCGGGCGCTTCCTCCCGGCGCTGAACAAGCTCATGCCGCGCGACATCCGCGTCCTCTCCGCCTCCGAGGCCGACTTCGACTTCCACTCGCGCTACGACGCCCGGCTGCGGCGCTACCGCTACTTCGCCCTCTGCTCGCGCTCGCCCGATCCGATGCGGCTGCGATACTGCCATCACCTGCGCCGGAGGCCTTCCTTGGATGCGCTCAACGCGGCCGCCGCCCTGATACTCGGGGAGAAGGACTTCACGGCATTCTCGTCGGCGAAGGACGAATCGGCGAACCGCTCGCGTTTCGTGTCGGAGTCCAGTTTTCGCTGGGAGGGCGACGCCCTCGTCTACGAGGTAGCGGCCAACGCCTTCCTTTGGCGCATGGTGCGATCCCTCGTCGGCTCGATGCTCGCCTACGAATCGCGGGCGGCCGACGAGGGCCAAGATGGGAGATCGGACCGCGCCGCCGAGCTGATGGGAAAGGCCCTGCGCTCCAAAGACCGCGGCCTCGCCGGGCCCACCGCGCCGGCGCGCGGCCTCTTTTTATGGAATGTCGAATATTACGCCGGTCCGACGAGACCCGGCCGAGGCGATTACTGGTGCAAGGCGGACTTAGTCGCCGGCGGCGAAATCGAGGCTCCGCCGCGCCTAGTCCCGGGCATCGGCGTCGTCGATGGATAGACCGATTCCAGAGCGCCTCGTCTATCCTATCGCCTCGTTCCCGCGCTCTCCCGTTCGAATGCGCACTACCTCGGCGAGGTCATAGATGAATATTTTCCCGTCGCCGACCTCGCCGGTCCTAGCGCTGCCCTGGATCGCTTCGATCGCCTTCTCGACGAAATCCTCGTTGACCGCTATTTCCAAGCGTATTTTGCGAAGGAGATTCCCCGTCTCCTTGTTTCCGCGGTATATCTCGGCGACGCCGCCCTGCCTCCCGTGGCCGAGCACCTCCGAGACGGTGATCAGATTTATGTTGGCCGCGTAGAGGGCTTCCTTCACTTCCTCGAGCTTGTAGGGCTGGATTATCGCCACGATCATCTTCATGCTTCGCTCCTAGTTCATTCTATGACTGTATATGCTCGTTCTTCGTGCTGAGTGATGTCGAGTCCCATCGCCTCGGCCTTCGAATCGACTCGGACGCCGATGAAGAGGTCGATGACTTTCAGGATGGCCAGCGTCCCGCCGAAGGCGAGGGCGATGCTGACGGCGCAGGCGAGGGCCTGGACGAGGAACTGCCGCGGATTTCCGAAGAAGAGACCCGCGTGGCCTCCGCCGTAGGCCCTCCAAATGGCGGGATCGGCGAAAAGCCCGGTGCAGAGCGATCCGAAGAGCCCCCCGACGCCGTGGCAGCCGAAGGCGTCGAGGGCGTCGTCGTACCCGAGCCTCGCCTTCACGAAACTGACCATGAAGAAGCAGATGAGGCTCGAGGCGGCTCCTATGAAGAAGGCCCCGCCGACGTTGACGAAGCCGGCGGCGGGCGTTATCGCGGCGAGGCCGGCTACGGCTCCCGTGGCGACGCCGAGGATGGTCGCCTTGCCGTTGACGATGGAATCCGTAATGGCCCAGACGATCGCGGCGACGGCGGCGGCGGTATTAGTCGTGACCAGGGCGCTCGCGGCGAGGCCGTCAGCCGCGAGGGAGGATCCGGCGTTGAAGCCGAACCATCCGAACCAAAGCATGGCGGAGCCGATCAGGGTGAAGGGCAGGTTGTGCGGGGGGAAGGCCTTCAAGGCCCGTCGCCGTCCTATAAAAAGCGCCGTCACGAGGGCCGCGATGCCGGCGTTGACATGGACGACGATCCCGCCGGCGAAGTCCATGACGCCGAGCTTATTGAGCCAGCCATTGGTCGACCAGACCATATGCGCGAGGGGGACGTAGACGATGAAAAGCCAGGCGACCGTAAAGGCCAGGAACGCCGAGAATTTCATCCTTTCGGCGAAGGCGCCGATGATGAGGGCCGGCGTGATGACGGCGAACATGCATTGGAACATAGCGAAAAGAAGGTGGGGGATCCTTCCCGCCGAATCGGAGACATAGTAGGGGCTGAGCGAATCCGGCGAGATGCCCGACAAAAAGGCCCACTTGAAGTCCCCGAGGACGCCGGGAATGAGTTCGCCGTCGCTGAAGGCCAGGCTGTATCCGAAGGCCACCCAGAGCGCCGAGACGAGGGCGAGCGTTATGAAGCATTGCATGAGAGTATTGAGGACGTTCTTCTTCCTGACGAGCCCCCCGTAGAACATGCCGAGGGCCGGCATAGTCATGAACATCACGAGTGCCGTAGCGACGAGGACCCAGGCGGTATTCCCGGGACTTAATGCCGGCATAGCGCCGCCGCCTTTCGAAGCCGATTCATTTTTGGACTCCTGGACGAGAGGTTCGGCCGCCGACGGGCCGGCCTCACTCGATGACCGTATAGGCGCGTTCCTCGTGCTGGGTAATATCGAGGCCGATCGCCTCCACCTTCGCATCGACGCGGACCCCGATAGTCAGATCCACGACCTTCAGGATGATCAATGTGCCGAGGAAGGAAAGGACGACGCTCACTAAGCAGGCGAGGAGCTGGATGAGGAGCTGCCTCGAGTTGCCGTATAAGAGACCCGAGTAATTGCCTCCGAAGCCTTTCCAGATCGCGGGATCGGCGAAAATGCCCGTACAGAGAGCGCCGACGAGGCCGCCTATCCCGTGGCAGCCGAAGGCGTCCAGCGCGTCGTCGTAACCAAGTTTTTTCTTTACCACCGTGACCATCACGAAGCATACCGCGCTGGCGATGGCGCCTATCGCGAGGGCCCCGCCGACATTGACGAATCCCGCGGCGGGAGTGATGGCGACGAGACCGACGACCGCGCCCGTCGCGACGCCGAGGATAGTAGCCTTCCCGTTGACGAGGCTGTCCATGAGGGCCCAGACGAGGGCGGCGACCGCGGCCGCGGTATTGGTCGTCATGAAGGCGCTCGCGGCGAGGCCGTCCGCGGCCAGGGCCGATCCGGCGTTGAAGCCGAACCAGCCGAACCAAAGCATGGCCGCACCGATCAGGGTAAAGGGAAGATTGTGGGGAGGGAAGGCCTTTAGGGACTTTCGCTTTCCTATGAAAAGCGCGGTCGCTAGAGCGGCGACGCCTGCGTTGACGTGGACTACCGTCCCTCCCGCGAAGTCGAGGACGCCGAGCTTACAGAGCCAACCATTCGTCGACCAAACCATATGGGCCACGGGAACGTAGATGAGGAAGAGCCAGGCGACGGTAAAGGCGAGAAAGGCCGAGAACTTCATCCGTTCGGCGAAGGCGCCGATGATGAGGGCCGGAGTGATGACCGCGAACATGCACTGGAACATCGCGTAAAGGATGTGCGGGATGCGGCCGGCCGCGTCGGAAATGTAGTAGGGACTCAAGGAATTCGGGGTGATGCCGTTAAAGAGCGCCCACTTGAAATCGCCGAGGACGCCGGGTATCAGTTCGGAATCGCTGAAGGCGAGGCTGTAACCGGCGACTACCCAAAGCACCGAAACGAGGGCCAATGTAATAAAGCACTGCATCAGAACGCTTAACACGTTTTTTTTGCGTACGAGGCCGCCGTAGAACAGCGCAAGGGCCGGCACAGTCATGAACATGACCATAGCCGTAGCCATTATTACCCAGGCGGTATTGCTTCCGCTTAAAATCGGCGTTGCAGTCATTGATGCTCCTTAACAGAGTCATCAAAGCAAGATTCATGCCGATTTATGTAGGAAGGGAAAAACTGCCAAATATTTTTAAACTGCGCAGGGCCGAGAAACAATAATTATTTATCTAAAAAGATGTTAATACAAGATAGGATGAGCATATATAAAGCGTGCACGATCCGTGCTTTCAAATGCAACAAGACATAAATGTAGTGATGTGTGACAATATCGTAGGTATTGATATTCATAGCAACGTGAACGTAGAAATGGCGCCGCTCCAGAATGCAGCGACGCCATTGCGCTCAAAGGCCTCTAGCCCATAGCCTTCGCGAATCGGGCGGCTACCTCCTTCCATTCAATGACATTGTAGAATGCTTCGAGGTAATCGGCCCTTCGGTTCTGGTATTTCAGGTAATATGCATGTTCCCAGACATCGACGCCGAGCAGGGGCCTGCGATCCTCGGCTAGGGGATTGTCTTGATTGGCCGTGGATACGATGCTGAGTTTTTTGTCAGGGCCGAGGACGAGCCAGGCCCACCCTGAGCCGAAGCGCCCCAGTGCCGCCTTCGTGAGTTCGGCCTTGAAGGCATCGAAGCCGCCCAGGTCTTTTTCGATAGCCGCGGCTAGCGAGCCTTGCGGCTTTCCGCCGGCTCTAGGGCCCATGAGTTCCCAGAAGAGGCTATGATTATAATGCCCTCCGCCGTTGTTTCTCGCCACGGTTTTCAGAGCCTCGGGCAGCTTCGCCCAATCGCGGACAATAGCCTCGGGCGCCCAAGAGGCATATTCGGTTCCGTCTAGCGCTTTGTTGAGATTCGCTACATAGGCTCCGTGGTGCTTGTCGTGGTGAATCCGCATGGTCTCAGCGTCGATGTAGGGTTCCAGGGCTTCATAAGGATATTTCAGGTCGGGGACTGTGAACGACATAATGAACTCCTTTAATAAGAAAATCAGTATATATGTATAATACTAATATTAGCGGGTCCGGAAAAGCAAGGCGATAGAACTCTTCGATCCATGCTATAAAACGACGATGAAGAAGTTGAAGAAGCCCCCGGCCAAGCCTGAGGCCCCGGCGCTCGACCAGGAGCGGGCGCGGAGCTGGAAAGGAATCGTCGGCCCCGGGGGCGCGGCCCGCGCGGACGTCTATATTGCGGAGACCGCGGGGATCCTGAGCCGCTCTCAGATCAAGGCGAGGGCTGCGGTCCTCCGCGTGAACGGCACCGAGGTTAAGCCCTCCCGTCCGCTTAAAGAAGGAGATAGGCTCGAAGTGCTCTGGGCCGAAGAGGACTCCGCCGCGATTGAGGCCGAGGATATTCCTCTTGCGGTCCTCTACCAAGACGAGCGCGTCATAGTCGTAGACAAGGCTCAGGGCATGGTCACTCATCCCGGCGCGGGCAATAGGCGCGGCACCTTTGCGAACGCCGTCCTTTTTATCGTCCTGCGCGAGAGCGCCGCCCGACCCGCTACGCGGCCCGCTACGCGGGCGGGCATCGTGCATCGCCTCGATAAAGACACTTCTGGCGTGATCATCGCGGCTAAGGACCTGGAGGCGCAGGTTTTCCTAGCCGAGCAGTTCAAGGAAAGGTTGGCTCGAAAGGAGTATCTCGCGATAACGAGGGGCATCCCCTCGCCGGCTTCGGGCCGCATCGCGGACCGCCTGGGCCGCGACAAGCGCGAGCGCAAACGCTTCGCGGCCGTCCCGGAAGGCGGTAAGGCCGCTGTCACCGACTACCGGGTCCTGTCGTCGTGGCGGGATCAATATGCCCTCGTCTCGCTGCGGCCCAAGACGGGTCGCACTCATCAGCTGCGCGTCCACATGGCCGGACTCGGGACGCCGATACTCGGCGACCCGATCTACGGCAAGAAGGATGGCCGCTTCCCCGAGGCGCGCCTCATGCTCCATGCCTATAAGCTAAAGATCACCTTGCCGGGCATGAGCGAGCCATCCCTTTTTATCGCGTCCCTGCCCCAGCGCTTCAAGGACACGTTTGCCGCGCTGTCCTCGTTCGCAGGAAGCCGCCCAGGCTCATAGACAGCTATGCATAGGGCTCGATGCAGACGCGGGTCGAGAATTCCATCCTTGGAAAGATCGAATCCAACGAATAGCCTGTCGGCTCGAAGTCAGCAGGACTACAGTCAGTAACGCGATCCAGAAATTGACGACGAGGGGCATGTTCGACCGCAAGATCGGGCAGGGCACCTTCGACTGTGTGATATGCAAGGAGCGGTCGCTCCGCAAGCCGATATCCTCCGAGGCCTTCTAATGCGACGCATTCGTCGGCATCGAGGAGGAGAGCGTCCGCTCGGGAAGGCACATACTGTTTTCTTACCTCGACGAGCAAAATGCCAAGGAGCTTTCCTCATTCCGGGGCTTCCTCGAAAATGTCGATGCCTCGTCATCTGCGGCCATCCCGAGATAGAGTTCGCCATGTTCAGGCTGCACGTGGCCAGCCATACGAGGAGGCGACCGAACGCAATATCTCTCTTGACGTCATCGCCATGGCCCTTTCCACTAATGGGGCAATCGCGAGCCTGGAGGCGAAATGGGAGCCTGACTAAGGGCCAAGGAAAAGCGCGGCTTAAAAAACGAGCCGCGCGGCGGCCGCGCGCCTCCGGCGCGGGGCCGAGAGGAAAGGGATTGTAGCGCGGCTTAAAAAACGAGCCGCGCGGCGGCCTCGCGCGGCTCGGTTCCCCGCGGTGAAGCGAGCGTAGCGAGCTCATTTCGGCGGGAAACGCGCCTTTAGCGAATTGTCGAGCGAAGCCCGGCCAGTCGCTTAAGAGCGGATCTCAGTAGTTGCGTGGGCGGAAATTATCCCGCTTCGGCTTATCCTCTGCCTCGTTCACGCGGAGCTGCCTGCCCATGAATTCGAACCCATTGAGCGCCTCTATGGCTGCGCGAGACTCCTCTTCGGTGTTCATCTCGACGAACCCGAAGCCCTTGGCCTTGCCCGTGTAGCGATCGACGATAATGTTGACCGACGCGACCTCGCCATACTGGGTGAAGAGATCCCTGAGAGCGTTCTCTGTGGTAGTGTAGTTCATGTTGCCGACGTAAACCTTCTTGGACATGCGAAAGAACCCTCATAGGCCCCGATCGCTTACGCGAGTAGAGCCGGATCCGCCCGCCTATGGCGAGCGCGCCCGCGTATGCGGACGTACGGCGGCTTTCTGGAAGGCTGTTCTGAGATCCTTTTGCGTCTTGAAGTAGATAAAAACGGGCGAGGCGAGAGAGAGCATTGCGCTTTCTTTACCTACTAAGCTTAGACCGCTGCTTTGCGCAAATCCGGCCACCGGACTTGTGGATTGCCGCGTGCGAGTACGACCAACGATGCGACCCCGATTTTCTGCCTTAAAACTCGAGAAGGTGAACTCATCCCTCCGAAAGTGCGCGGAAACCCATCCGGGAATCCTGCCGAATTGTACAGTGGTAAGTAGAAACTCGTCAATCTTTATTACTGGGAAAACAATCAATTTGTCCTTATCCTTGACAAAATTAGGCTCTTCCATATAATCGAACCCTACAGCCATGTAGAAGTCGGAGGGACCATGTCAGCACTATGGATTGCTGCCCTTCTTCTTACTGGTTCGATTCTTGGATGGATGATCCGCTGGCTTTATGCCAGATTCCAACTCGCCGCCGCCGAGCAAAAGGCGGAGCGGATTAAAAGGGACGCGGTCAAAGAGGCCGAATCTCAGAAAAAAGAAATCCTGGTAGAGGCGAAAGATCAGATCATTCGAGAACGCAACCAGCAAGAACGGGAGATACGAGAGAGACGCGCCGAGCTTCAGCGATACGAGCGCAGGGTTCAGCAGAAAGAAGAGACGCTCGACAAGAAGATAGAGGCGCTGGACCGACAGGAGCAGGCCTTACAAGCTAGGCTAAAGACCGCTATCGAAAAAGAGGAGGCTCTCGCGGGGCAGGAGGAACGCTACAGGCAAGAACTCGAGCGCATCTCAGGCCTATCCGCCGAGGAGGCGAAAAAACTCATCATTCAAGGGCTCGAGAACGAGGCCAAGCACGACGCTCAGATCATCATCAACAAGATCGAGCAGGAAGCCCAGCTCTCCGCCGAGCGCCGTTCGCGGGACATCCTGGTCACGACGATCCAGCGCATCGCCACCGAGGTCACCACCGAGGTCACGGTCACGTCGGTGAGCCTTCCCTCCGACGAAATGAAGGGCCGCATCATCGGCCGCGAGGGCCGCAACATCCGCACCCTCGAGACACTGACCGGCGTCGATGTGATCATCGACGATACCCCCGAGGCCGTCGTCATCTCCTGCTTCGATCCCGTCCGCCGCGAGATAGCGCGAGTATCGCTCGAGAGGCTAATAGCCGACGGCCGCATACATCCGGCCCGAATCGAGGAGATAGTCCAGAAGGTCACGCGCGAGATCACCCAAAAGATTTACGAAGAGGGCGAGAAAGTCGTCTTCGATATCGGCCTCCACAATATGGCGCCCGAGCTCATAAAGGCGCTGGGCCGGCTGCATTATCGCACGAGCTATGGCCAGAATGTGCTCGCGCACTCCAAGGAAGTGGCCGTCATCGCGGGCATGCTCGCGGCCGAGATCGGCGCGAACCGCGAGATCACCAAGCGCGGAGCCCTTCTGCACGACATCGGCAAGGGCATCGAGACCGACGGCGACCAGAACCATGCCGAGATTGGCATGGAGCTAGTGCGCAAGCTCGGCGAGGATCCGCGCATCGTCAACGCGATAGGCGCCCACCACAACGACGTGGAGCCGAGCTGCATCGAGAGCGTCATCGTTCAGATCGCCGACGCGATCTCCGCCGCCCGCCCGGGAGCGCGGCGCGAGACGCTGGACAACTATATAAAGCGCCTCGAGAACCTCGAGAACATAGCCGAAAGCTTCTCGGGTGTAGACAAGGCCTATGCCATCCAGGCCGGCCGCGAGCTCCGCATCCTGGTCAACAACGAGCAGGTCTCGGACGAGGGGGCGAAGGAGCTCTGCAAGAGCATCGCCAAGAAGATCGAGAACGACCTGCGCTATCCAGGGCGGATCAAGGTCACGATAATCCGCGAGACGCGCATCGTAGAGTACGCGCGATAAGCCCGCGATTTATGCGAAGGGGCAGTCCGGGGAAACCGGGCTGCCTCTTTTTTATATGCTATGGGCCAAATATAGCTATATTGCAATGTAAGAACTTAATCACATGGAGGTCGGGATGAGAAGGTATTTGGCTATTGCTTTGACTTTCGCCTTCGAGGCCGCGGCGTGGCCTTTGAGCGCAGATGTGCGCTCTGTCACCTGGGCGGCCGTGCAAAGCCTTTCCGAGACCTACAGGAAGGCGCATCCGGACCTGCTATTCCAGAAGAACCTCGCCGTATTCACGCCGACGGCCGAGAGCCCGAAGCTGAAGGCTGCGGCCGTGGGCCAGAGCCTGGCCGCCTTCATCAAGGAAAGGCTCAGTCGCTCCACTATCTTTACATTGGTGGAGCGCGAGAACCTCGACAAGCTTCTCGGAGAGCTGGAGCTGGGGCTGACGGGGGTCGTCAACCCCGATACCGCTCCCAAGGTCGGGCTGCTGCTCGGGGCCGATCTCTTTCTCACGGGCAGCGTCACCGAGCTGGGCGACCAGATCCAGCTGGCCCTCCAACTCGTCGATGCTTCCACGGCGAGGGTAGAAGCCGTCCAGACGGTATCCTACGCGCGGCAGGACATCCTCGCCTCGGCCGAGAGCTATGCCCGCTCGACCTTCCAGAGCCCGAACGGCATCTTTTTCACTCCCGAAGTGTCTTATCTCTTCCTGAATCGGGAATATCAGGTGCAAGGCAGCGCCGGCGCCGCCAGCACCAGCGCAGTGCCGGGCAGGCCGCCTACCAGCCTCCTTCAGATCCAGGCGGGCTACCGCTTCCTGCCCTTCCTCTCCGCCGGGATAGGCGGGAGCGTCTACCTGGCGAACCAGTTCTTCTACACGTCGCCGAACATCTCCTTCACGGGAGGCTCGGGATCGCTGCGATACGTGACCTACACGGCCGCCGGCGTCAATCTTTTCTCCGAGGCGTATTTCTCGCCGAGCCCGAGGCTCAACCTGGGCATGCGCGCCGAGGGCATCTTTTATCCCTTGGCTAACTTGAACCAGGATGTGCTGAACATGCCGGTCGTCGTCCCCGATTGGACGACTCCCACGGCCCCGCTAATAAAAGTCGATTCTCGTCGCGTGACTGTTACCGGCTATGCGCTCGACCAGTTCATATGGGGCGTCTGGCTCCAGGCCAGCGCCGAGTATTTGATCAGCGCCCGGCTCGCGCTTACCTTCAAGGCGGGCTACTACTACCAGCCGGTATTCTGGCCCAATGCCTACAAGACGGATTCCTCCGACCGGAGCAGCATCCAGGGCCCGGACGCGAACGGCACTTTCCCGGAGTACATCAACTTCGACTTCGCCCGGCAGGGGGGCACGACGAGCACTCCGCCTGCGGATTTCGACCCAAGCGCCATCTCAGTAGCCCTGGGCTTGAGCTTGCAGCTCTAAATCGTGCTATGCTCGACCGCAGTCTACGGATCGGCGCAAGGGGTAGCTCGTGGGTGACCGGACAGCAAAGGCCTTGATGATAGGCGACGTGATAGGCCAGCCGGGTCTCAAGGCCATGTTCGCCGGATTGGGGCCCCTCGTCAGGTCCACGGGGGCCGATATCGTGATCGCGAACGGCGAGAACGCCCAGGGCGGCTTCGGCATCGGCAAGGAGGAGGCGGATAGGCTCTTCTCTATCGGGGTGCAGGTCATTACCACGGGGAACCATGTCTGGGAGCGGCCCGGCTCCGCGGAGCTACTCGCGGCGACGCCTAGGCTTCTCAGGCCGGACAACTACCCGCCCGGGGCCTCCGGTTCCGGAAGGGTCGTCCTAGAGGCGGGCGGAACTACCTGGGCCGTGCTGAACCTGCAGGGACGAGAAGACATGTCGCCCATCGACTGTCCCTTCCGCGGCGCGGACGCCGCCCTGGCCGCGATAGAGGCCGAAGCTCCGGGCGCGATCGTCCTCGTGGACTTCCATGCGGAATCCGTCGAGGAAAAGGAGGCCCTTGGCTTCTACCTCGACGGCCGAGTCGCCGCGGTCGCGGGCACGCACACCCACGTGCAGACCGCGGACGAGCGCATTCTGCCCAAGGGTACGGGCTATCTCACCGATATCGGGATGAGCGGCCCCGTCGATTCGGTCATAGGCGTCAAGATAGATATCTGCGTGAGGAGGGGTCTCACGCAGATCCCGATCAAGATGGAGTCGGCCGAGGGCGATGCCTTTATTTCCGCCGTCCTCTTCACCATCGATTCGGAGACGAGGCGCTGTATTAAAGTTGAGCGAATCAAGGCCTGACTTTTCGCCGCCTCTCTGGGCTTGACTAGCGCGGATGTTTGATTTATTACTATATCGGACTCTTAAATCCGATATATTTAGATCTTAACGTTTCGCGCTGGAGGGGCAGTTGGATCGAATCGTCAACATATCCGACAGAAGCAATGCGGCGTTGCACGCCCTGGCGCTTGCCGCCTCGAGCGGCGGCCGCGTTTCCGCATCGCTGTGCGCGCGCGAGCTCGGCGTATCGCCAAGCTACTTGGCCAAGGTGCTGCAGGCCCTCGTGCGCGGCGGCCTTCTCGAATCCAGGCGCGGGGCGGCCGGGGGCTTCGAGCTCGCGCGCGAGGCGTCGGGGATAAGCTGCCTCGAGGTGCTGGAGCTTGTCGAGGGGCCTCTGCCCCGGCGAGCCTGTCTCTTCCGAAAAACGGTCTGCGCTAAGGGCGGATGCGCGCTCAAAGTGATGTGCGAGCGCGTCGAGAAGTCCGTCCGCTCCGCCCTCGAATCGACTTCCGTGGCCGCGGTAGCGCTAAGTTTCAAGCGATAGGGCGATCGCGATCCCGCGAGACGGGATCGCGCGCCGAAGGAAGGCGAGAGATGTTCTGCCATCAGTGCCAAGAGACTATGAGAAATTCCGGATGCGCCTTGGCAAAGGGCATGTGCGGGAAGACCGACGAGGTCGCCAATCTCCAGGACCTCCTGATTTACGCCTGCAAGGGCATCGGCTTTTGGGCCGCGAAGTCCGAGGCGCGGGGCATCTACGACGAGGACACGGCCTTCTTCGTGGCCAAGTGCCTCTTCGCCACGATAACCAACGCCAATTTCTCGGCCGACTACTTTGTCGCGAACATCCTCGAAGCGGTGGCGATGCGCGATAAGGCGCGCGCCGCAGCGGCCGCGGCCGTCGCGGGCCCCCTGCCGGACGCGGCGATATTCTCCGCCGCCGACGCGTCCGAGGTTCGGGCTCTTTCCGCGACCGATAGGGGCGGTTGGATGGAGATCTCCGACGAGGACGTCCGCAGCCTGCGCTCCCTGGTCCTCTACGGCCTCAAGGGCATTTCCGCCTACGTCGAGCACGCCTACGCCCTGGGCGAGTCCTCGCGCAGGGTATTCTCCTTCATGCTGGGCGCATTGGGCAAATTGACCGATGACTCGTTGGGCGCGGACGCGCTCACCGCCTTAGTCCTCGAGACAGGCGCCGTGGGCGTAGAGGCGATGGCTCTGCTCGACGGCGCCAACCGCCGGACCTATGGCTCGCCCCGCATCACGACGGTAAAAACGGGCGTCCGCGATAGGCCAGGCATCCTCGTCTCGGGCCACGACCTGCGCGACCTCCACGACCTCCTCGAGCAGACTATGGGCACGAGCGTCGATGTGTACACGCACGGCGAGATGCTGCCCGCTCACTACTACCCCTTCTTCGCGAAGTACGACAACCTCTACGGCAACTATGGCGGGGCCTGGTGGTCCCAGGGGCCGGAGATCGAAAAGTTCCATGGCCCCGTCCTCTTTACCTCGAACTGTCTTGTCCCGCCCCAAGAGGGCCAGAAGGCGAGGATATTCACGACGGGTGTCGTGGGCTTCGACGGCTGCGCCCATGTCGCCGACAGGGAAGAAGGCGGGATGAAGGACTTCTCCGGGCTTATAGCCCTAGCCAAGACCTGTGCGCCTCCCGAGGCCCTCGAGGAAGCCCTAGGATACGGGGGGACTATAGTCGGAGGCTTCGCCCACGAACAGGTATTCGCCCTCGCGGACAAAGTGGTCGCGGCCGTCAAGTCTGGGGCGATAAAGCGCTTCGTCGTGATGGCGGGCTGCGATGGCAGACAGCCTGTCCGGTCCTATTACAGCGACGTGGCGTCCGAGCTTCCGAAAGACACCGTCATCCTTACGGCTGGCTGCGCCAAGTATCGTTACAACAAGCTGGCCTTGGGCGACATAGGCGGCATCCCCCGCGTCCTGGACGCCGGGCAGTGCAACGACTCCTACAGTCTGGCCCTCATCGCGCTCAAGCTCAAGGAGGTCTTCGGCCTCGCCGACGTGAACGACCTGCCCCTCTCCTTCGATATAGCTTGGTACGAGCAGAAGGCGGTCCTCGTCCTCCTCGCCCTCCTCTCCCTCGGCTTCAAGAAGATACGGCTCGGGCCGACGCTCCCCGGTTTTCTCTCGCCCGGCGTCGCCGGAGTCCTCGTCGAAAAGTTCGGCATCATGGGCATATCCGATGCCAAGGTCGATGCGGCGGCGATGATGGGAGGCAAGTGATGGATAGGGCTGAGCTTGAATCGCTGGTAGCCGAGCTGGAGGCCCAGGAGGTCGAGCTCCGCTTTCCTTCGTTCTCGAACACGGAGGCTATCGCCCTTGGCGCGGCCATCGCGGAGAAGGCCCGCTCGCGAGGCCAGGCCGTAACGGTGGACATTCGCCGCTCGAGTCAGCAGATCTTCCACTGCGCCCTCGAGGGTACCAGCGCCGACAACGACCAGTGGGCTCTGCGCAAAGGGCGAGCGGTCGAGCGCTTCGGCCACGCTTCCTTCCTCATCGGGATTCGGCTCAAACTGTCGGGTCTCAGCTTGGGGGAAAAGTATTGCGTGGATCCCCTCGAGTACTCGGCTCACGGCGGGGCCTTCCCCGTCTTCCTGAAAGGTACGGGGCTCGTGGGCTCGGTAACGGTTTCGGGTCTTCCGCAGGAGGAAGATCATGCCCTCGTAGTCGAGTGCGTCAGGGAGTTCTTGAAAGGCTGAGCTCGACGGCGCCGTTCAGCGCTGCGAATCTCTTGTATCGCTGATATATCAAAAGTATACTGGCAGAGATGGAAAACGAAGGGAAGGCCGAACTCGACATCACCTCGCTCTCGGCAATAGTCTATGAGGACTTGAAGCGGCGCCTGAACTCTGGCCTCCTGCGGCCGGGCCAGTTCATAGACCTCTCGGCCCTCGGTCGCGAGCTTGGGATGAGTCGCACGCCGCTGCGGGACGCGATGATCCGCCTCGAGCTAGAGGGCTTCGTCATAGTGTATCCGCGCAGGGGCATCATGGTGAGGACCCTCGACCTCACCGACATCCGGGACATCTACCAGATCGTCGGCGCCCTCGAGGCGTCGGTGGTGGAGCGGATGGCCTCGCGCTTTCGCGCCTCGGACGCGGATCGCATGGACGCTTCCCGCGCGGTCATGGCCGAGTCCCTCGCCGCCGACGATTTCGATTCGTATTATTCGGCCAATCTTTCCTTCCACGACGTCTACCTCGATCTATCGGACAACGCCGACCTCGTACGCACCGTGCGCACCCTCAAGGAGAGGCTCTACGACTTCCCCCGCCGCTCGGAGTATGTGAAGGAGTGGGAGCTCGACTCCACAGCGGAGCACGCCGAGATCACCGCCCGCCTCAGGAAGAGCGACTTCAAGGGCGCGGCGGCGTATATCCGCGACTTGCACTGGAGCTTCGAGGCGCAGGAGCGCTACATCCGCACCTACTACTTCGCCGCGGGCGGGCCAAAGCGATGAGCTCCGGGCTGGTCTTTGACATTCGCAAGTACTCGATACACGACGGGCCGGGGATACGGACCGCCGTCTTCCTCAAGGGCTGCCCCCTTCGCTGCCTCTGGTGCCACAACCCCGAGGGCTTCTCTTCCGAGCCGGAGATACTGCGCCGAAGCGAGCGATGCGTCGCGAAGGACGAGTCCTTCGCGGACGCGAGCTACGCTCGCTTTAGTGAGAAATGCGGCGCCTGCGCGCGCGCCTGCCCGATGGGCCTCGACCCGAGGGCGGACGCGGGCTCGGCCGCCTGCGAGGAGTGTCCCGCCTTCGGCGCATGCGCCGAGGCCTGCCCCGCCGAGGCTCTCCAGCTCGTAGGCCGGCGGATGAGCGTCGAAGAAGTGATGGACGTCGTCCGCGAGGACCTCCCCTTCTACGAGGATTCGCGAGGCGGAGCGACTTTCACGGGGGGCGAGCCTCTGGCTCAGCCGGAATTCCTGTTCGATCTCCTGCGAGCCTGCAGGGCGGAGGGAATACGGAGCGCCTTGGATACGTCCGGATGGGCCAGCCGCGAGCTTGTCCTCGAGGCGGGGGAGCTCGCCGACCTCGTGCTATTCGATATGAAACTAGTGGACGACGCGCGTCACGGGGCATCGACCGGTGTCCCGAGCGGGCCGATATTGGGCAACCTCGGCGCCCTCGCCGCCGCGGGGAGTCGCGTCGTTCTGCGCGTGCCCCTGATCCCGGGCGTAAATGACGCGCCCGGCGACCTAGAGAGCGAGGCGCGCTTCGCAGCCTCTCTGGGCGGGGACGTGATGGTGCATATCCTTCCCTATCACGATTCGGCGCGGGGCAAGTACGCCCTGCGCGGGGCGGCATACCCGATGGGCGACGTTCGCGCGCCGACGCCGGAGGCGGCGCGCGAGGCGGCGCGCGTCTTCGAAAGAGCGGGACTTAAGGCGACGATCGGAGGCTAAAGATGAACGAGAGAGCGACGCGTGGCTCCAGCGACCGCGTTAAGCGCCTGCGCGAAGAGAGCTTTTCCGCCAGGCCGAGCTTCTCTGCCGAGAGGGCGGCCCTGACGACGGAGTTCTACAAGGAATGGCAGGGCCGCGTCTCGGTTCCAGTACTCCGGGCGATGAACTTTCGCAATCTCTGCGAGAAGAAGACCATCTATATCGGCGAGGGCGAGCTCATCGTCGGCGAGCGCGGTCCCTTTCCCAAGGCCGTCTCCTCATTCCCCGAGCTGACCTGCCACTCCGAGGAGGATCTCCGCATCCTCGACTCGAGGCCCATGGCGAGCTACTCGGTTTCGCCCGAGGACCTCGCAATCTACCGGGAAAGGATTATCCCCTACTGGCGAGGGCGGAGCATGCGCGACCGTGCCTTCGCCGAGATCCCCGACGAATGGAAGCTCCTCTACGAGGCGGGGCTTTTTACCGAGTTCATGGAGCAGAGAGCCCCTGGGCATACCGCCCTCGACGACTCGATCTATGGCAAGGGCCTGAGGTCCCGCCGCGCCGAGATCGCGGCCAGCCGAGCCGCCTTGGACTGGGCCGCCGATCCGGACGCGCTTGCAAAGAGCGAGGAGCTCAAGGCGATGGATATCGCCTGCGAGGGCGCTATCGCCTTTGCCCGTCGTCATGCCGCGTTGGCTGAAACACTGGCCGCATCCGAGAAGGATCCGCGGCGGGCGGCCGAGCTGCGCAGGATAGCCGAGGTCTGCGCGCGCGTGAGCGCCGAGCCTCCGAGGGACTACTGGGAGGCTCTGCAAACCTATTGGTTCGTCCATCTCGGCACGATAACCGAGCTCAACGGCTGGGACGCGATGAGCCCCGGCCACCTGGATAGGCACCTCGCGCCATTTTACGAGCGTGACCTCGCCGAAGGCCGCCTAGACCGCGAGGGCGCGAAGGAGCTGCTCGCCTGCTTCTGGATAAAGGTGAACAATACGCCGGCGCCGCCCAAGATAGGCGTCACAGCCGCCGAGAGCGGGACTTACAACGACTTCACCAATATAAATCTCGGCGGCCTCGCGGCGGACGGGAGCGACGGCTCCAGCGAAGTGTCCTACATCGCGCTCGAGGTCCTCGACGAGCTGCAACTCCTCCAGCCGCAAGCCAATCTCCAGGTTGGCGCGAGGACGCCTGAGCGTCTTCTCAAAGCGGCATGCCGCGTCGTGCGCCGCGGCTCGGGCTATCCCTCGCTCTTCAATGCCGACGAGATCGTTCTGGCCCAGGTTGGCATGGGCAAAACGCTGGCGGACGCGCGCGGCGGCGGCAGCTCGGGATGCATCGAGACGGGATGCTTCGGCAAGGAGGCCTACCTCCTCCACGGTTACCTCAACTCGCCTAAGATACTCGAGCTCGCGCTGAACGACGGCGTCGATCCCGCGACTGGAAAGGCGATCGGCGTCTCGACAGGCCTTCCTTCCTCCTTCGCTGATTTCGAGGACTTGTACGCGGCCTTCGAGCGGCAGCTGGCCTTTGTCGTCGATGTCAAACTGCGCGTTTCCAACTACCTCGACCGCATGTACGCCAGGGATGCTCCCGCTCCCTTCCTCTCGGCGGTAGTCGCCGACTGCATCTCGCGAGGCAAGGACTATTACGACGGCGGCGCGCGCTACAACACGGATTATATACAGTGCTGCGGCCTAGGTACGACCACCGACTCGCTTTCCGCGATCAAGGTCCATGTTTACGACAAGCGCGACATATCGTGGAAAGAGCTCCTCGACGCTCTCGCCTCGGACTGGAGGGAGCGAGAGGATCTCCGATTGCTCGTATCGAACAAGACGCCGCGCTTCGGAAACGACGATGACGAGGCCGATTCGATCGCCCAACGCGTTTTTGGGAGCTGGTACGCCGCGATCGATGGCCGTCCCTCGCCTCGGGGCGGGACTTACCACATCGACCTGCTGTCCACGACCTGCCACGTCTACTTCGGCCTTAAGACCGGCGCGACTCCCGACGGCCGGCGCGCGCGAAGCCCTGAATCCGACGGCGCATCCCCGGCTCAGGGCGCGGACCGAAGGGGCCCGACGGCAGTGGCCAAATCCCTCGCCAAGATCGACATAGCTCGTACCGGAGGCTCCCTTCTCAACCAACGCTTCCTGCCCGCGGCCCTTGAAGGAGAGGAAGGCATCGACAAGCTCTCAAGCCTCGTGCGCAGCTACTTCCGGATGGGAGGCCATCACATCCAGTTCAACGTCGTCGATACGGCGACCCTGCGCGAAGCGCAAAAGAAGCCAGAGGACTACCGAGGCCTCCTCGTGCGCGTGGCCGGCTACTCGGACTATTTTGTCGATCTCGACAAGAATCACCAGGAGGAGATAATAAGCAGAACCGCCCAAAAGGGATTCTAAGGCCATGGCCGCTTGACAGCGCGGCCTCTCTTCAGGTATAAAATTCACCGTTCCATGCGGCGATGGTGGAACTGGTAGACACGCCAGCTTGAGGTGCTGGTGCCGAGAGGTATGGAGGTTCAAGTCCTCTTCGCCGCAACAATCAATGAATACGGGGCTGAAAAGCTCCTAGGCCAACCGAGAACGGAGGCCGCCAGAAACCCAAGTTACCGCCCACGTTACCGCGGTGCTGGAGGTTCGCATGGCGCGCGCTCCGTTTTCAGTTTTTAGGCGTAATTCAAGAGACCGTGTTACCGGGAAAAGCGTCGTCCGATTCGTCGCCCGGTTTTTCGATGATGACGGAAACGTCCTCAAGACGAAGACCCTCGAGGCTACAAGCGCGACGAAGGCGACCCTCGAGGCGAAGGGGCTCCTCGACAAAGGGGAAGGTACAATCCAGGCCGATCCTCTCGTCCTCGACTTTCTGGCTGCGTTCTGGAAGGTCGATTCAGACTACGCGAAAATGAAGGCTCTCCGGGGCCGTCCCCTTTCGCTAAAGTACGTCGATATTAACCGCATGATCGTCGCGAAGCACCTGGGCGAGCCCTTGAAGGGTATTCGTCTTCACTCCCTGAACGTGCCTCGCATGGAAAAGATCATCCTAGACCTATCGGCGAAGGGCACAGGCCCGCGTTCGATCAATTGCGTCCTCCAGGCGCTTCGCGTGCCCGTTTCGGACTATGCTCGCAAGCGTAGGATTCCCGATCCTCTTATGTACCTTGGGAAAGTGGCCGAGGCGCCGAAAGAGCGCGGAACGCTCTCGATTGACGAGATAGCAAGAATCGTAGAGCTCCGTGAGGAATCGCCCCGGATTCGATGCGCTATCCTTCTCGGGGGCCTCTGCGGGCTTCGCCTGGGCGAGGTAGCGGGGCTTCAATGGGGCGACGTTGACGAAGCGGCCGGCATGGTTCACGTCATTCACAATTGGCAAGCAGGCGAGGGAGTGAAAGCCCCGAAATGTGGATCGAAGCGAGACGTTCCACTCCCCACCGCTGTCCTCGAGGCCGTGAACCTTTGCAAAGCGACGGCGCCCGCGGGTTCACGCTTCGTCCTCTGGAACGATAAGGACAAGGAACGGCCAGCGGATAAGAACGCGCTTGAACGCGGATTCAGAATGATTCTTGGGAAGATCGGTATCGCCGAGGAGGCGAGGGCGGCTCGCAATCTTTGCTTCCACGGCCTCCGTCATTCCTATGTGAGTATTACCAGGGCAACGGGGCTTCCCGACTGGGTAACGATGCGCCTAGCCGGACATAAGACAATGGCAATGACGGAGCGCTATAGCCATTCTGAGAACGTCCTAGACTTCACCGCGGCACGCTTGGCACTCGATGGCGCTGTCTCTGAGGGGACCGCGAAGGTTGTAGGGGGCGAGGTATGAACTGCCCTCATTTCTCGACGTGTAATGCGCCACTTTGCCCCGAGGACTTGACTATTAAAAAGGCCGCATGGTTTCCAGGTGAGGAAGTCTGCTGTAGGAGAGAGAGTATTATCTTCGTGGCCGTTCAGCGTCGAATCATGCGGGCAGGTATTGGTTCGGATACTTGCTTTACTGTCTCGATGCTAAAGCGGAATATCCCGATTACCAAGACTCTCCGGGGCCTCGACCCTGAGCGCCCTCGAGCCGAGGCGCTAGAATCTTGGCTTACGCGGCATAAAGGCAGGCTTCCACTCTCAGAAGCGGAAAGGGCTCGGCGCCGGGACCTGATCCAGCGCCTAAGAAAGGCCGGATAGGTTGAAAACCGTGCATCGGCTTGGGCTTCCAAGGGTATTGGCTAGCCTAGCCGTGAAAAGGCATGCCGAGGAGCGCGGCCCCCTAATAGCGCTGGGGATGTGTACAGGGGGGCTACGCGGTCTTAGGGGGGTGCCAAAGTCGTAATTTCAGGTAACGTAACCGTGATGGAAAATCTATTGTGTATGACAGATTCGGTCGCTCTGTCCTACATAGATATTGTCGGAATCGTGGCTCTAGGCGGGCTCGGAAGGCAGCAAAAGAGTACTTGCAAAGTATCTGCTGCGAGGGCTGGCGAAAGGCCAATTTTCAGTCCTAGGGAAGTAAGGACTTGACTACTTCCGGCCAAGGGTTGATAACAAAGCGGAAAGGGATATCCGTTGTTTTGGTGAATTATTGTACCTAAATCGTAAAATATTCCCTTGGCCTTGGGAGGATTAGAAAAGTGGGTTTTCATTGAAAATTTTTCAAACTTTTTTAAGATTGGTGCTACTTGGCTTTCTCCTTGTAAGTTACCAAGCGATTATCACTTCGCAGGGAATTGTATCGACATTCACGGAAAATAAAGCGCAAGCACATATCGGGGAATACGCGATCGTTACGGGTCGTGATTCAGAGG
>Ga0182027_10000063_pt1 | contig 152923 bp, 142 predicted proteins | sample 712E1DmetaG_FD_121300 | JGI IMG/M metagenome (GOLD analysis project Ga0182027, IMG submission 121300) | Permafrost microbial communities from Stordalen Mire, Sweden - 712E1D metaG (Illumina Assembly) | ecosystem: Environmental > Terrestrial > Soil > Wetlands > Permafrost | place: Sweden...
TGCAAGCGGAGCGCTTTCTATCACCCTTTGGGTTCTTATAACAAAGTTCATAATGACAACTGTCCTGCCCGAACAAAACAATTACCAGGCATATTGGGCTGCAACATTTCCGTACAGGGTCGGGTCAGGTGTTTTTATTTACGGCCTCATTATTCTCACTTATTATCTTTTCGTGAGCCTGAGCAATCTTTCTGAAAAAAACGCCAAAGAGGCAAGACTTGAAAGCCTTGTAAAGGAGACTGAGCTTAAAATGCTGAGGTCACAAATCAATCCTCACTTTCTCTTTAACAGTCTGAATTCGATAAGCTCCCTTACAATTACCGACCCCGAAAAAGCAAGAGATATGGTTGTAAAACTATCGGAGTTCATGCGATATGCTCTCTCAAGAAAGGACGAACAACCTGTCACCCTGCAAAATGAGCTTGACAATATGCGGTTATATCTGGATATTGAAAAAGTAAGATTCGGCGATAAGCTTACAACCGAAGAGATTATCGAAAGCAATTGTCTTGATTTTAAAATCCCTGTCCTCCTGTTACAGCCACTTTATGAGAATGCAGTTAAATATGGTGTTTATGAAAGTACCGAAAGCGTGAGGATTATAACGCAGGCAAAGATCATTGACGGCTACATTGAAATAACTATAAGCAATAATTACGATCCTGCCCCATCTTTAAAAAGAGGAACCGGGACAGGACTATTAAATGTTACCAGGCGGCTTGAATTGTTCTATGGAAACAAGGCATCAATAAAATCAACCAAAGAAAATGGGATTTATACAGTTAGCCTGTACATTCCCACAGAAAATTTGTAAATGTCATTTGAAAATTATTATCTAATTTTAGGGGAAAGAAAACAGAAGGACTTTTAGCAGCTCAGGGAAACAAGAAAACGATGGAAAATATCAGAATAGCAATAATTGACGATGAAGCCCCGGCAAGGGAAATAATTAAACATTATTTAAAAGAGGTGGATTCAATAGAAGTGATTGCTGAATGTTCTGATGGCTTTTCAGGTTTGAAAACAATATCAGGAATGAAACCAGACCTGGTTTTCCTTGATATCCAGATGCCAAGACTTACAGGCATTGAATTGCTGGAGGTTCTTACCGAGAAACCCGAGATCATCTTTACAACTGCCTATGATCAGTTTGCAATAAGAGCGTTTGAGCTTAATGCTGTAGATTATCTTATGAAGCCTTTTCCAAAAAGACGGTTCCTTGATGCAGTCAAAAAAGCGATTGATAAGATACGGTCAGGGAAAGGAAATAAAGAGCCGGCAAGCCAGATCCTGGAGAAAAAGCCTGAACCTTCTTCACCGGTAAACAGGATTGTTGTACGCAAAGGAAATGCAATCAATCTTATACCTGTTGAACAAATCAGATATGTCGAAGCTCAGGATGATTATGTTATGATCTATCATTTAGCCGGTAAAGCTCTAAAACAGCAAACAATGAAGTCTTGTGAAGATAATCTCTCAAAAACGGATTTTGTAAGGATACACAGGTCATACATTGTCAAAATTGAAGAGATAAAGCGCATTGAACCATATGGTAAGGACAACCATGTTGCAATTCTTCAGTCGGGCGATAAGCTTCCTGTAAGCCGGGCAGGGTACAAACATCTGAAGGAGGAGCTTAATTTCTGAATTGAACCCAGGCCCCCTAAAAATCTTGCATTTCGATTTACCCCCTCGCCCTTCGGGCACTCCCCCTAAAAGGGGAGAAATGTCGACAATAAATTGTAATTCAACTAAATACCAGTAAGTTTCCTCCCCTTCTGGGGAGGTGCCACAAAGTGGCAGAGGGGTTTAATTGAATGATTCAAATATTTTCATAATTTCTTCACCTCTTCAATCGGTTTTCTTTTTCCCACTTTGTAAATATTGCAGATATTGGACGGTATTGACGGAACCTGAAGAGTGGAACCGGATCATAACCGTGGGTTCCGCCGGGTCTGCATCTGAGTATACGTCCCGTTCCTAATAACAACCCTATGAATGGCCCATGAATCTTCAGGGCATCAAGCATATATTTTGAACATGTTGGAACATGACGGCACGAAGGCCGTAAAAACGGAGAAATTGAGTACCTGTAAAATAATACCGGAAGAGATAACAAAAATGACAATATCGCGTTGATTGACTTGCGCATTATGCAAATATAATAAATGACTATTAAATGATTTTCTTGCCACAAAGTCACAAAGACACAAAGGTACACAAAGTATAAATCTGGTTAGAAAGGATTTCTTGGTGAACCATAGTGCCTTAGTGTCTTCGTGGCATTTCTTTTTAAAAAATCGGCAATCGATATAAAATTTGTTCGCATTTTCTGCCAAATTGTCGAATTATTTGAGTCAGAAATAGTTTGGCAAAGGTTTTGCTGGTACAGATAAAATTTTAATTTAGGAGGGAAATGAAGTTATGAGTATCTGGGTAATTTTTATAGGATTCATGATCCTGAGCTGGATTGTGAGTATGACGCTAAAATCAAAGTTTAATAAGTATTCGAAAATACCTCTTGATAATGGGATGTCAGGTCGCGAAGTAGCGGAAAAAATGCTCCGTGACAATGGTATCGCAGGAGTAAAAATTGAAAGCGTTGAGGGTCAGTTAACTGACCATTATAATCCTGTTGATAAAACAATCAATCTCAGCCTGGAGGTCTATAATGGCCGGAGCATTTCAACAGCAGCAGTTGCAGCACATGAATGCGGACATGCGGTTCAGCATGCAAAGGCTTATGCATGGCTTGGATTCAGATCAAGCCTGGTTCCGGCTGTAAGTTTTGCTTCAAAATGGGTACAATGGATATTGCTTGCCGGCATCCTGATGATAAGAACTTTCCCGGCATTATTATTGGCCGGTATCGTTCTCTTTGCATTAACAACAATTTTCAGTTTTATTACACTGCCAGTTGAAATAGATGCAAGCAGAAGGGCTCTTGCCTGGTTGTCAAATGCCGGTATCACTTCCTACCAGAATCATGCTTTGGCGCAGGATGCGCTCAAGTGGGCTGCATACACCTATGTGATTGCCGCTCTGGGATCTCTGGCAACGTTGTTATACTACATAATGATTTTCACCGGGGCAAGGAGATAATCAAAAAAACCCTTGCCCGCCAGATGGCGAAGGAAGCAGCGGCAGAGGGGTTTTACCTCCCTTCCACATCCAGCCAGTGAGTGCGTTTTTCGATTGTCCTGAGAGTTATCCAAATCACGCCGGCAGAAACAAAAAGCCAGATCCACATGCTGGTCAGATAAATTCTTTCTGATAAAAAATAGTTTCTGAAAAGATCAAGAATGGTGAAGATGACAAAAATATTGACAAAGCTGTTGTATTCTCTCTTCAGAACATTTTTTACTGAAAAAGGAAGGTTAGGCCGAATATAGTTAAATGAATATGGGATAAAAGAATTTACTTTTTCTGACCATTTGTCATAAATCTCACCAAACTTTCTTCTCAGGAATTGCTCCTCTGCAAACATAATACGCTCATAATAAAGCCAGTATATAAGAACGAATACAAATGTAACGCCTATTGATCGTAAGAACAAAACCGGACCGAGCCACATGAAGAAATTGCCAAGGTAAAGCGGATGCCGTAAAAGAGAATATATCCCTGTAACATTCAGTTCATCTGCAATTTGACCGTTTATTGTATTTCTTCCGGAAGTGTTTTTCGGAGTAAAACCAACTGTCAAGATCCTGATAACTTCTCCAAAAAGACTCACCCCAAGAAAGATAAGCTCATCTCTCAGATCAAATAGCATCGCCTGCCTTTTGCCAAGATACATCATTACAATACCCGCAACAATTATTAATACAGGAAGCCAGCTTCTTCTTTTAAATAACCAGTTTCCGCTATTCTCAAATTCATGTACCAGAGCCATCTTTCGTTTTTTAATGATGGGGCAAAAGTATAAAAAATCCGGGAACTGAATTTAACCGGAGAAATCCTGTTCAATTTATAAACAGCTCCGGAATTCCTTAAAAACAATTATTTGAAGAATCCTGATCAATTATTCTGGAAAGATTTTTTATCTTTATCAATTGTACATAAACCAATTTTACAATGGCAAGTCTCAAGCTTTTACTGGGAATGATCCCATCGACATCTAAAATCGAGCTGGCTGAAAAGGCTTTGATTTCTGAATTTGAAAAGCTTCATGTTTTTTCGGAATCTGAGGTACTGGAAAAATATAATAAGCTAAATGGATTGGTAAATTCTTCGGATTTCATTCAGAAAAACAAAGAAATCAAATCTCTTCAGTATAAGAATTCTGAAGAATATTCAAAAGAGAAAGAGTTTTCTTCCCTTCATAAAGCAAAGGATATTGTCCTCTATTTTAGAACCACAGCAGGAAATATGCTGAAAAGGTTTAAAGAAATGGAAGGCTCAAGTAAAATCACTGAATTTGAGGCACTTGAAAAATTCATTGAATCTCCGGGGTTCAGGGAAAAGCAGAAGATGAAACCATTCACATTCAAAGACACTGATGAATACAGAAAATTTGACGAATTTAAATCTCTGAAAAAAGATCATGAAGTCAGGTCATTTTTGAAATCCTCACGGAAAGAAGAGATTAAAAAATCAAAAACCATATTAAGATATGAAGAGCTCGATATTCTGGTAAAGTCCTCTGAGTTCCTTGCAAAGAAAAACATGAAGCCTATAACCTTCAAAGATTCTGAAGAGTATAAAAAGCTTCTTGAATATAAAAGGATTAAAGGAAGTCTTGAAATAAAAGAGTTTTATAAGTTCAAATCCTCGAAAGAGTATGCAAATTTTCTGAATACCGATGGTTCAGCAAGACTAAAGAGGTATCATGAACTTAAAGAATATGTAGCCACTCCAGAGTTTAAACAAAGAAAAGAATATCTTCAGGATAAGAAGAGATTCGAGAAGACTGAAATGTTCAAAGAAATTAAGGAATACGAAAAACTGAAGAAGAGTGAGGATATAATCTGGTATTTCAAAGTTAAGGACTCCGACAAATTCGATATTCTGAAGCACAGGGAATTGACATTTAGTGATGAATTTGATGGTGAAAAACTTGATACTAAGAAATGGCTGACAAATTATTACTGGGGTGAGAAATTATTAAAAGAAAGGTACTCTGTTGAATCGGATCTTCAGGCATATACCGAGAAAGAGAACTTTGAAGTCCGGAACAGCATTCTGAGGATCAACACTAAACCCCAGAGAATTTCAGGAAAAGTCTGGTCCGCTGATAAAGGTTTTTTAACAAAAGAATTCAGCTATACTTCCGGCCTTATCAATTCCGGTGACAGTTTCAGGCAGAAATACGGAGTTTTCACTGCAAAAATCAAACTCGGGAATCCCGATGCAAAAAACGTCTTCTGGATGCTTGCTGATAAGATCACCCCTCATCTCGATATTTGCCGGACATCCTCAGGGAAAGTATGGTTCGATTATTTCCCGACAAAGGGAAATACCTCAAAAACCTCTATCGGGTCACGGTATTCTAATGATTACTATATCTATACACTTGAGTGGACATCCGATAAGCTTATCTGGAAAATAAATGGCACAGAGGTGTTTTCTCAAACTTCCGATGTGCCACAAGAACCAATGTATGTTCTTCTCGCGGGCGGACTTGATAAACCGATTAATGGATTAACCTCAATGGAAATTGACTGGGTAAGGGTTTATAAAGCTAAATAATTTAATTATAGAAAAACTCCGGTAAAATATGTGTAGGGAATCATCGCGATGATTTCCTACATTATTTTTATACAGAAATGTAACTATTTTTGATTTCATCCGTCTTTGCCTTGTAACCTACTTTATGACAGTTAAGGAATATAACAGAGCTGTTGAAGAATTTGCTGATTCGGTATACCGTTTCATCCGGGGCAACCTCAAGGATGATGAGCGGGCAAACGATATCGTGCAGGATAGCTATGAAAGACTGTGGAGGCATGTTGCAGAGATTGAATATACAGTAGTTAAATCATGGCTGTTCTCAACAGCGTACCATATTATGATTGATATTATCAGGAAGGAAAAGAGGATGACGAACCTTGAACTGATACATGAAAAGGAAATGATTCATGAATCTCAATACAACGATCTTAATGAAATTCTTCATAAGGCATTGGATCATCTGCCCGAACAACAAAAGTCCTCAGTAATGCTGCGCGATTATGAAGGATATAGTTATAAGGAGATCGGAGAAATTACCGGGTTAAATGAGGCCCAGGTGAAAATAAACATCTACAGGGGAAGAGTTGCTCTTAAGAATTTTATAGGGAAAATTGAAACAGTTCTTTAGTCATGCAAATCGACAGATCAAATTATGAAGTATGGCTTATTGATTGGCTCGATGGAAATCTAAGTGATATCCAGGTTGAGCATCTTCATCATTTTCTGAGCGAGAACCCTGATTTAAAAGAAGAATTTGATGAACTGTCCTTCTTCAACCTTAAACCTGTAGAGAAATCCTTTCCACATAAAAAACGACTGCAAAAAACAATTGCAAACCTTTCAGGGTCACAGTTTGAATACCTTTCTGTGGCATATCTTGAAAATGATCTTTCTGCCGACCAGCAAACAGAACTTAAGGAGAGTATTGAACTGGATCCTGAAAAGAAGATGTCGTTTGAATTAATCCAGAAAATAAGACTATCGCCGGTCGCTCTCCCATACAAACACAAGAGACAACTCATCAGGAGAACAGTTGCTCAGAATGTTATCCGGCTGTCATTAATTGGATTATCTGCTGCTGCTATAATTACACTGGTAATAATAACCTATATTTCAAAACCAGGTGCCCTGCAAGTCAATTTTGAAAAAACAGCTCAGACTATAGTGGTTGACACCACTATTCAGAAGCCGGCCGTGGAAGGAGTCTCTAAGGGGATAAAAACAGAAAGAAAGATTGTCACATCTAAAAAACAAAATAAAAATTTTCTTGCCTCATCACAAAAGACCGTTTCTGCCATATCAGAAGTCAAAATGAATCCACCGTTACAAAATGATTCACTGGTAAGATCAACAAGCCTTCCCCTGACATTGCTTAATAAGATTCCTGTTTCACCGGAGATCGATTTAAAAGTAGAAACAATCCCCAATACTCTGATTGCATTAAACTACACAGTCGCTATTCCTGAATATGATGATGGAAGATCCAAACTAAGCAAGTTTATTGCAAAAACTTTCCGCGAAAAGATACTGAAAGAGAAAACGGCAAAAGACAGCCCCCTGAAAGTTTACGAGATAGCTGAAGCCGGTGTTTCAGGACTCGATAAGCTACTCGGATGGGAAATGGCGCTTGATGAAAAGAAAGACGGGAACGGAGAGCTTAAATCGGTTTATTTCAGTTCAAAGATCCTTAAATTTAATGCACCAATAAAGAAATCTGAACCCCTTCAGTAACTTTTCTGGCCACTTCACCGTCTCATCTCTGAAACATTGAACAATTTTAAAATTTTATTAAGATGAAAAAGATTGGAATAACCATATTGCTCACAGCAATAATAATGAATGGATTCTGCCTGAAAGTATCAGCGGATAACCGGGACGTTGAAAAACAGGGGACTTCAGCTAATAAAAACGAATCCATTAAAGTTACTATCGGCAAAGATCGGGTAAGAGTCGAAGAAAAAGATTCAGCACTTAATTTAAAAACCGGAAACAGGGGACTGGCAATCCTTGAATCATTGGAGGGAGCCTCATTCAATATTAAAAAATATTCGGAGAAAGAAGAACGGGACCAGGAAGACAATGAGCGTGAACATGCCAGAAGGAGATCCAGATTCAGAGGGCATTGGACTGGAATTGAATTAGGATACAATAATTATTTATCCTCCGATAAAAGTTTTTCTATGCCGTCTGATATTGATTACATGACTCTTCATTCAAGTAAATCCAGCAACTTCAATATCAATTTTACACAGTTAAGTCTGGGTTTGACCAGACACATCGGATTTGTTACCGGACTTGGCCTTAATTGGAATAACTACAGGTTTGATGGGAATAACAATATACAAAAAGGGCCTGATGGGATTATTGAAGAACTTGATCCCGGATTAAACCTTGAAAAGTCTAAACTCGCAACTCTTTTTCTCACACTTCCTTTTATGTTAGAATTACAAATACCGGTCGATAATAGCCGCTTACATATCGCAGCCGGACCTATCGGAGCATTGAAACTGGGATCACACACTAAAATGGTATTTGAGAACGGACATACAGTCAAAGCTTATGGAGATTTTAGTTTAAATATGCTCCGTTATGGAGCAACTGCTCGTGTCGGTTATGGAAACTTTCAGCTTTTTGGAACCTATTATGTGACTCCTCTGTTCCAGTCGGGTAAAGGCCCCGCAGGTAATGATCTCTATCCTTTTGAAATCGGTGTGGCTCTTGCCTTCAATAATTAATTTTTACTCATTCCTGATAAATTATGTAGGGACATTCGATCGAATGTCCCTACTTTTTTTAATCTTGTTTCTTCTTCGCCGGAACTCTAGGCACTCAAGATAACTTTCCTTTTTAAATAAATGAATCTTTTTAACCCAAATGAATTAACTTTGCTCACCTGTTATTCTATCAATGGACAGATATTCCTTTTATATAAATGAAACTATTCCTGAAAATAGGGAAACTCTTTGCAGTACTGATCCTCACAGTTTCAATAATTCTTATTTCAGCCTCATTTTTGCTTAAAGATAAGGTTGGATTTATAATTCTGAAATCACTCAATAAGAATCTCTCAACAAAACTGGATGTAGGTTCTTACAAACTATCGTTTTTGAGAAAATTCCCGAAAGCCTCGCTTGAACTGAAAGACGTACTTGTTCATTCATCCCCCGGATTTAATGCGGCCGAATTTCAGGGAATAAACACAGATACACTTCTGGCAGCCCGCTTTGTTTCAATGGAATTCAGAATAACAGATATCCTGAAAGGAATCTACACCATTGAAAGGATTGGTGCAAGAATCGGTAAAGCAAATTTTTTTACCGACACAACAGGCCATGTAAATTACAATATTTCAGTAAAAAACAATAACTCAGGCAGTGATGAAACTACTATTGACCTGGAAAGAATTAATCTTTCTGATATAAATACTTATTATAACAACCTGGGTACTCATCTGATAATAAGAGGGGCTATAAAATCGGGCAGGCTGAAAAGCAGGATATCGGGTAATAATATCGATTTTACTGCAGGCTCTGAAATGCAAATAAATCGTTTTCAGCTTTACAACTTCATAATTAATAAATCTATCGGCGCTAAGCTTTATTTAGTTCTGCAAAGCTCCAAAAGCGGTATAGAATTTAAAAAAGGGACAATACATATTGATAATTACGATTTAGGAATTAATGGGTTTGTCTCCACCGATAATATTCTTGATCTTAATCTAACCGGACATGATCTAGATATTGCAAAGATTAGAAATTACTTGCCGGAAAAATATTTCAAACTACTGGCTGATTATGATCCTTCGGGGATAATAATTGTAAATAGCAAGATCAAGGGGCTGCTAAGCCGGACATCAAATCCTCATATTGAAATAAACTGGCAGCTCAGGAATGGACGGATAGCTTACAAAAAGTCAAATCTGACTTTTAAGGATCTTTCATTTGCTGGACACTTTTCCAACGGATCCGGTAACCGGCTTAAAACAAGCTCTCTTTCAATCAAAGATTTTAAAGCAAAATTCGGGTCTTCGGAATATAACGGATCATTAACTTTGAAAGCATTTGATAATCCATTGATTGATCTTTCTTTAAAAGGCAGGGTCTTCCCGGGAGAACTGAAGAAATTTTTCAATCTTCACGACATTTCAACAGCTGATGGATCCGTTGACCTCGATCTCAAGTTTGTTAATAGTAAATGGCCGGGAAAGAATTTTTCGCTGAACAGTCTTATCGATTTGAAACCAGAAGCCAGCCTGACCTTTAATTCATTCTCTTTAGGACTGCAAAACAATAAAATGCTATTCAGCAGGGTAAATGGGAATTTGATAATCCTAAATTCAATAAGGGCAAATAAAATCCAATTTAACTACAAAGGCCAGAATATTAAAATTGACGGGGAATTCAAAAACCTGGCCGAATGGCTTTCAGGAAGAGCAGTAAGAATGACTGCAAAAGCTGATGTTGCTTTCGATAAACTAATTCCTGAAACTTTCTTTAAGGAAAGTAATGTTACAGATAAATCGGATCTCAACCAAAATGCCGTTACTTTTCCCGGAGATCTAATGCTTGATATTAATTTCAGGATTGACAGTTTGTCTTATAAAACTTTTTCTTCTTATAAAATTGAAGGGGCTCTCAATTATCAGCCTAAGACTTTAATTTTTAATTCTTTGAAGATGAATTCATTAAACGGGTTAATCTCGGGTAATTGTTTCTTTGTTCAGGATAATAATAAATCGATAATTGCAAAGGGCAGCTTTATTGTCACTAACATTGATGTAAATAAAGCTTTTACGACTTTTCACAATTTCGGTCAGAGTTTCCTGAAAGCCGAAAATATAAAAGGTACTCTATCCGGTTACTTGTCGCTACTGCTTCCAATGGACTCCGTACTGAATTATAATTTAAAGACACTCATCGCTGAAGGTAAATATCATCTTGTCAACGGAGCTCTTATCAATTTTGATCCGGTAAAACAACTCTCCTCATTTATTGAACTGTCAGAACTTGAAAATATAAGTTTTAAGCAGCTTGAGAATGACTTTTTTATTAAAAATAATTGGCTGTATATCCCCCAAATGGAGATTAAATCCTCTGCCGCCGATTTATCCGTAAACGGTAAGCATAGTTTTGATAACGACTATGAATATCATGTCAAAATATTATTATCGGAAATCCTTTCTAAGAAAAGGAACAAGAACAAAAGCAATGTTACTGAATTCGGTGTTGTGGAAGACGATGGACTTGGCCGCACCTCCCTGTTATTGAAAATTATTGGTAAAGGGGATAAAGCTAAAGTGGGATATGACATGAAAGCGGCAGGAACAGAAGTAAAAAACAACATTAAAAAGGAGAGGCAGACACTTAAGACCATTCTGAACCAGGAATATGGATGGTATAAGAATGATTCCACTCTTAATCAGAAACCACCTGAGAAAAAATCCCGGTTCAGGATTACATGGGAAGATGGAGATACTGTAAAGGATGCACCAAACCCTCCAGTAGTAAAAAACCCGGTGAAGAAGAAATAAGTGAATATCGGCGTAAAGGGGTAACGGCATAACGGCGCAAACGCTTGAAGATATAAATCATTAAGAACCAAAGGATATTGAAAATATTTCGTCATAATACTCTCTGGAAGTTGTTTTTACTTCTTTTTGCGGTACTCATTGGCATGGGTTCTCTCATTTACACTGAATACCTTGTTTCGAAACTGAAGGTAGAGGAACGAAAAAATGTTCAATTATGGGCTGAAGCAACAAAATTAATTTCACTTCCTGATACAAGCCAGAATGTGGAGTTCCTCTCTACAATAATCGAAAACAACAATACTGTTCCTGTAATTCTTACGGATGAATCAGACAGTATCATCTCTGCCAGAAATTTTGATACTCATAAATCAGGTGATTACAAGTATATTAAAAAGCAACTTGAAAAGATTAAAGAGAAGAACAAACCAATAGTTAATAATCTTGAAAATGGTCATTTTAACCTGATCTATTATAAAGACAGTATAATTCTTACAATGCTGATATATTATCCATACATACAATTAGGCATAATTATCTTTTTTATTCTTGTTTCGTATCTGGCATTCCGGTCGTCGCGAAAAGCTGAACAGAACCAGGTATGGGTAGGGATGTCGAAAGAAACTGCTCATCAACTTGGTACGCCAACTTCATCACTTGCGGGCTGGATAGAGATTTTAGAACAAAAGCACCCCGGGATTTCAATTACCAAAGAACTTGCTCTTGATGTTGCAAGACTTGAAAAAGTAACTGAAAGATTTTCAAGAATCGGTTCAAAACCGGCAATTACCAGTGATAATATTGTTGAAATAATTTCCCGAACTGTTGATTATCTGAAATCAAGAACATCATCAAAGGTTAAAATTATCATCGATTACGACCCTGATGGAAAGGTAGTAGTTCCAGTAAATACTGCATTGTTTGAATGGGTCATTGAAAATGTTTTTAAAAATGCAGTTGACTCCATGGAGGGAAGCGGTGAAATAACTGTTCGAATCACAGAAACAGAGAAACATGCATTAATAGATATTTCAGATACGGGAAAGGGAATCCCAAAATCAGCTTTTAACAAAATTTTCAATCCAGGCTTCACAACTAAACAGAGAGGTTGGGGTCTGGGCCTCTCCCTTGCAAAACGGATAATTGAGGAGTACCATAATGGAAGGATCTTTGTAAGACATTCGGAGGTAGGCAAGGGTTCCTGCATCAGAATTGTGATGAACAAGGATAAATTCTAATTGCTATATTTGCAACCCATTATGAAGAGAAATGATATTGAGATTATGGCCCCAGCCGGATCCTACGAGTCGCTTATGGCAGCGATCCAGGGGGGTGCCGACTCTGTTTATTTCGGAGTCGAACAACTCAATATGAGGGCTGCCTCATCAAATAACTTCACAATAGAGGACCTCAGGAATATTGTCTCGATCTGCAAAAAAAACCGGATTAAAAGCTATCTGACAGTAAACGTGGTTGTATATGACCATGAAATCGAACAGATGCACAGGATTATAGATGCAGCAGTTGAAAACGGCATCACAGCAGTTATAGCGTCGGACCTCTCTGTTATCAATTATGCCTCCGCTGCCGGAATTGAGATTCATCTTTCAACACAACTGAATATCACCAATATTGAGGCATTGAAGTTTTATGCTAAATGGGCCGATGTGGTGGTTTTAGCTCGCGAATTGAATCTTGATCAGGTAGCACATGTTTTCAAGAGTATCAGAGAACTGAATATCACAGGACCAAAAGGAGATCTGATTAAAATTGAAATGTTTGTTCACGGTGCACTGTGCATGGCTATCTCCGGCAAATGCTACTTAAGCCTTCATGAAAATAATAAATCCGCAAACAGGGGCGAATGCTACCAGACCTGCCGTAAATCATATTTAGCCACCAATATGGAATCTGGTTATGAACTGGAGATTGATAATGAATATATTATGTCACCCAAAGATCTTTGCACAATCGGATTCCTCGATAAAATGATTGATGCAGGTGTGAGAGTTCTGAAGATTGAAGGAAGGGCCCGGTCAGCAGAATATGTGAGGGAAGTATCCTCATGCTATAACGAAGCTTTAAACTCTATTGAAGATGGTACATTTAATAAAGAGAAAACTGATGCCTGGAGGAGCAGGCTTTCGACAGTTTTTAACAGAGGATTCTGGGATGGTTATTACCTTGGCCAAACGATGGGAGAATGGAACACAAATTATGGATCAAGTGCAACAAAAAGAAAGGTTTATATAGGTAAGATCACAAATTATTTTACAAAACTTCATGTTGCCGAAATCAAGCTCGAAAACGGCAACCTTAATAAAGGGGATACAATTCTTATTACGGGTCCGACTACCGGAGTTGTTGATTGTACGGTAGATGAAATACGGGTTGATCTGAAGGTGGCAGAAATGGCTTTAAAAGGGGAATTGTGTTCAATAAAAACACCCGACTATCTCCGACGATCCGACAAGGTTTATAAGTGGGTCGATGCATCAGAAGTTCAAAATCAATAAGAGAGGGCAATTACCATTTTATTTTACCTGCAGCTTCAAGTATCTTTAAAGCGTTAGATTCAATATCATCGGAATCTACTTTGATATAAATAATGTTTTTACTGTTTTTTTTCTTCAATCCAAAAAGATATGCTTTGTCGTAATAATAAAGAACTATTTCGATTGCCTTTGCAAAATCTCCTGTCTCAACTGCATTGATTGCGTCTCTTGTTTTATCACCACCCAGTCGCTTACTTATCTTTAAAACAGATACTTTAAGAGATTCAGGAGAATAAGCTGAATACTCTTCCATAAGCCGAGGGAGCCTGGTATTGACATCCATTTCCAGAACAATGGAAGGTGATTCCTGCATATTAAGATAAAAAGTGTCTGGCATGAATACTGAACCAATATTCCGGCTTTCATCTTCAACCCAAAAAGGAAGGTTTCTGTTTAACTTCTTCCAGTCATTAAAAAGCATGTTCCCAAATTGTTCAGTTGTTGGCTGAGGTGGCTGTCCAAGAGCTCCGAAAGCAGAACCCTTGTGGTTTGCAAGTCGCTCAAGATCAAGGACCTGTTGCCCTGACGACTTAAGATATCTGAGAACATGAGTTTTACTGCTTCCTGTCATTCCTCCAAGAACAATCATTTTTCTTTTCTCAGAAAGACTTTCTAAAACATGACGACGATAAGACTTATATCCTCCATCTAAAACATTAACCTCAAGATCACCCAATGAAAAGAGCCAGGCCATTGCTTCCGATCTCATACCCCCCCTCCAGCAATGAACAAGAAGTTTCCCGTTTTTGGCGATCTTGAGACCCAGTTCCAGTTTTGATACGAGACCAGGACCAGTATATTTAAGCCCATCAATAATTGCAGCCAACCGCCCTTTTTTTTTAAATTTTGTCCCGACAGCTTCTCTCTCTTTATCATCAAAAAGCGGAATATTAACTGCTCCGGGTATATGGCCAAAGTTAAATTCAGAAGGAGATCTGACATCTGCAATTTGAGTTATCTCTGAAAGCTCCAGAAACCTGATTACATTAATTTTTTGAAATGTCATGATTTGACCCCCTTTCCCGTTTCCCCCAAAGGGAGGGCCGGGCGTTTAAAAATTGCCTGGCAGGCAATTTTAGCGAAGGCGCCAGACTGTCGCGTTGGCCATCGATCATGCTGGCCCCTCCGTGGGGGAAGGTTGGGAAGGGGGTAAAAATAAAAAAGTAACACTTGTGTTATTATTGAAACCCGATACTCATTCTTTCTTGAAATATCTGGCAAAAAGCCTTTTGAGTTCATCAATTCTGACAGGTTTAGAAATAAAGTCTTTAATTCCGGAGAGTTCGGCTTTCCTTCTTGTCTCTGGCATATTATCTGCAGTAAACGCAACAATTAAAACCGATTTGTCAAATTTAACAATCCGTTGTGCAGATTCGAAACCGTCCATTTCAGGCATGATAAGATCCATAAAAATAAGATCAAATTTTTGGGCTTTTGCCAGCAGATAACCGGCATAGCCATCATCAGAAAGTTCGAAGGAATAGCCCAGACTTTTAAGCATTGTCCCTATAACATTCTGATTCATCTTATTATCCTCAATTATCAATATTTTAATATCGGTTCTTACACTGCCAATTTCAACTGAAGAAGACTGATCCTCCAGAAAAGGAAAACTATTTTTTATTGTACTCAGTAACTCACTAACATCAAATGGTTTAATAAGATAATGATCTATCCCAAGTGTTATGCAATTTAGGTAATTCCCCTTTTTATCATTTGAGCTAATCATTAACATAATGAAGTTGATTGAAAGCTTGTTTTCCCAAATCATCCTCGCGGCATCAAATCCATTAAATTCCTCATCGTCAAATATTATAACAAGGTTATATTTTTCTTCAGGATAATTCATATTTGCCCTTATCTGGTTGACTGTCGATCGCTGGAAAGTTGTTATTGTTACGGTAAGACCCAACCTGTGCAATGCACCTAAAATTTCTTCGTCGCGGTTCTGATTTCCCGTTATTACCAGTGTTCTGATGCTATCAAATGTTTTTATCTTCTCAAGTGAAAGTTCTTTTATCTGTCTGTCGTTTGAGTAGGTAAGTATTGTAAATGAAACTTTAATTCCCAGATTTCCTGAAATCCCTGACGGGCTGACAGCAGACAATTCTCCTCCCATCAGATCAACAAGCTGTTTTGACAAAATAGTTCCGAACTCCGAATCATCATTTGTTCTTACTTTTTTCGATTCAATATTTACAAAATCGCCAAAGATTTTTTTAAGGCTTACTTTGTCAAAACTTCTGCCGGTATCGAGCAATTCAAATCCAAGAGTTATTATCCCGTTTTTGTTGTTTTTAAGCATGCATTTAAGACGTATTTCACCTTTTTCAGTATTCCTCACAGAGTGGTTTATCAGGTTTGTCAGGACTTGTCTCAGTCTGAAAGGATCGCCTATGATGCTTTCCGGAACATTATCGTCAACCGTGCATATTAAATTCAGGTCATTTGCCGCTATATTTGTCTTTGCCAGATCCGTGCAATAATTAATCTCCTCCCTTAAATTAAACGGGACCTCATCAAGTATCATTTTCCCCGATTCAATTCTTGAGAAATCAAGGATGTCATTTATTATGCTCAGGAGTACTTCTGTTGAACGGTGCAGAAGGTTTACTATATCTTTTACCTCCGGAGTAAGATGATATTTTTTAAGCACATCCGTCATTCCTATAATCCCATTCAGCGGGGTCCTGATCTCATAACTCATTCTTGCAAGAAACTCTGATTTAGCTTCATTGGCCTTTGCTTCCTGTTTTCTTGCAGATTCAAGCATCGTTACATCAATCAGTATCTCCATAGTTGCTTCTTCTCCCAGGAACATCACCTGAATGCTGTTTCTGTAAAGAACAATCTCACCAATTTCTTTTTTAATAATTACAAACTGTTCGGGATTGAAAGATCCACCAAGGTTTTTTGAATAATAATCATTATCACCCGTCAAAGAAGATTCAGGGAAGATCTTACCCTTCATCTCTGTTTCGCTCAAATAAGAATATTGACCGGCAGCAACTTTATTCGCTTTAAGTATTTCCCTGTTTTTATTATGAACAATCACTCCCACCGGCATCTCTTCAATCAGTTTAAAAAGCATCTTTTCGGAGGTTTTTAACCCTTCCATTTCAGCTTTTTGGAACTTAAGATAACGCCAGAAAATATAAATAATGGCCTGAATCAGCACTAATGTCAGTATTACGATGAAAAGAGAGTTCCAGATTAAGTATTTCTGAAAAAAAGTAGTCGGAGCAGAAAAGACAAGTCCCATCTCTCTTTGAAGAAGTTGTGTGGAAAAATAAGATGAAATAATTTCCACCTTCTTATCATTGATAGTGGCGTTATGAATAATATTAGCAACTGATCCTCCGGCTAGGTTTTTGGTAATTTTATTCAGTTGCGAGTACTCAAGTTTGTTCGGATTATTGTCGTAAACTATTTCTCCGGAATCACTTACGACCCATTGCCATTGATAATCCTTAAGGTTAAATTCCGAAAAAATAGCTTTGAAGTATTTCTGGTAGTCAACTGTGACGACAATATTGCCGATTGTTTCATTATTTTTTAATACAGGTAAATAATAATTAAACTTCTGGTTTTCCCTGACCAGTTTTTCCATAAAATAAATTTTAGCCTGAGCATGAAGAATAAAAGGTTGTTCAAGCCATTCACCATTGTCATTATCTTTTTTTAAAGTGAATTCATTCTTATTATTGTCGTAAAATTTTATTCCTGTTACAATATCATTATACTTCGAAAAGAACAGTTTCATTCTTTCCTTTGCCATTAGCTGATTATCCGGATTGGTAAAAAATGAGCTAAGATCCTCCTTAAAACTGATCTGGTTTAAATCGCTTGAAAACCAATAGTTAATACTGTCAACCGAAAGTCCGACAGTCTGCACTTGCCGGTCAAGCAATTTAACAATATAATCTATCTGCTTATTATACAGATTCTTATAATAAAAATAGTTAGTAAGCAATATTATCAGAAATGCTGAATAAACAAGAATAAGAATCCTTCTCATCTGGATAATGTGTTTATCTCTTAAAGTACATAAAGATAATTTATAAATGCAATAATTTCATTCACCTGTACTTGCCATTATCTCCATCCATGATATTCAGATAGCTTTTGTACCGGAGAAAAGCGATTTCCCCCTTCTCCACTGCACTCCTCACTGCACATCCCGGTTCATCAAGATGCAGACAATTATTAAACCTGCACTCTTTTGATTTTCCGAATATCTCACGAAAAAAATGATAAATCTCATTCCGTTCCATATCAACAACACCAAAACCTTTGATTCCGGGAGTATCAATTACAAATGCGCCAAATGGCAACTGATGCATTTCAGGAAAGGTAGTGATATGTTTTCCTTGTTTATGATAATCTGAAATTTCGGCGGTTTTAAGATTAAGAAGCGGATTAAAAGCATTTAAAAGTGTTGTTTTCCCGACGCCGGAATTACCCGAAATCAGGCTGGTTTTTCCCTTCATTAAATCTCTGAGAACTTCAAGATTTGTCAGCTCTTTCAGGGAGAGCCTGATGCATTCATAGCCTATCTTATTATATATTGACTCAAGGTATTCCATTTTAGCTAGCTCGTCCTCGCCGTAAAGATCAGTTTTATTTATTATTATTTTTGCAGGAACCCGGTAAGCTTCAGCTGAGATAAGAAACCTGTCAATGAATTCTACAGGTGTCTCAGGAAGAATAATAGTGATCATGAGAAATACCTGATCAATATTCGCGGCGAGTATCTGGGAATGTTTTGAGAGATTTGAAGCTTTTCTTAAGATCCAATTCCTTCGGTCCAGTACCTCTGTTATAATTCCCGAATTGGTCTTCCTGTCTATTTCGAATAAGATATTATCACCAACAGCAATCGGATTTGTAGTACGGAATTCTTTAATCCTGAGCTTTCCTTTAATGGAACAATTAATTATTTTTCCTTCACCATAGAGAACCCTGTACCGGCTGCCCGTAGATTTTAATACAACTCCCTTTTCCAATCGACAATAATTTTGGACAAAAGTAAGGAAAATAATTATACAAGTAGAGACGCCCAGATTGGACGTCTCTACATTATTCTGATCACAATTTGAAAATCCGTTAATTGTCTGAAGCCATCAGCAGGAATGGTTTCATCTCAAAACTATGATAGTAAGGTCTTAATCTATCAGTATTATAATCTGCAAGTCTCACTATTTTTTTAGATGAGGTTACCACGTCAATAGGCAGATTATCGTATCTTCCGTTCTTCAGGACCACAATCCTTCCATGTACCCCTTTAAGAACAAGATCCAGAGCGAGATTTCCATATGCCATCGGAACAATGGAATCGAGAGCATCAGGATCCCCTCCGCGTACCATATAGCCAAGTTTCTGATAAATCACATTAATTGTTTTTCCGTGATTATGTTTTGCTGAAAGCTCTTTAAGTTTTGCTGATACCATATCACCGATACCACCTAGTTTTGCATGGCCATAAGCGTCCTTTTCACTGTCAGAAAAAATCATCTCACCTCCTTTAAACATTGCTCCTTCCGATACCAGAACTATTGAATATTTACTTGGATTTTGATTTCTGTCTTCAACAAGAAGTTTTGCAAGCTGATCTATCTCAAACTCATATTCAGGTATTACACATCTGTTGGCAGCACCTGCCAGAGTAGGCAGCATCGCTGTAAAACCGGCGTATCTTCCGAATACTTCAAGAACCAGAAGTCTTTCATGTGAACCGGCCGATGTTCTTAAACTGTTTGTCATTTGTATGGTTCGTGAAATGCAGGTGCTGAATCCAATACAGTAATCGGTTCCGGGAACATCATTGTCCATCGTTTTTGGAATAGCAATGACATTTACCCCTTTTTTGTAAAGATGAACACCATAACTCAATGTATCATCGCCACCAATTGGAATAAGGTAATCAATGCCGAGCCATTCAAGATTCTTGATAATCTCCGGCGTAAGGTCATTATATTCAGCATTATAAGTGCCCTGTAGATGCTCAGGCACACTTTCTTTTGACATATGGCTCGGCCTTGTTCTTGAGGTATGTAAAAAAGTCCCGCCAGTACGGCCTGCCTTATTAACTATGTCATCTGTAAGAATCTGAAAATTGTTGCTATTGTCCGCTTTTGCATCTCTAATTAATTCTGAGATGCCGGCCCACCCCCTTCGAAGTCCTATTACTTTGTATCCTTCACGGTTTGCACGGATTGTCACGGCGCGGATGGCCGGATTAAGTCCCGGGACATCGCCCCCTCCCGTCAGAATAGCAATTATCCCTTTAGTTGATTTCTGAGTTGCCATGATCTTTTGCTTTTTATTTGATTCCATTATTGGTAAATTTAAGACCTCTAAAGTAAAGCTTTTTAATATTATTGCAAAAACAGTTATTTTGCCCTATGCCGGGTTTTCTCTTAAGGGTTGTTCTTGAAGAGATGTCTGATGTGATTCTTATAGGGAGCCGGGAATAAAATTCCACAATCGTCAACCGTGCTTAGAAATAATTTCAAGTTTTGCGACATCAACCACTTCGATAGTCTTTCCAAAGACTCTGATTATTCCTTCTTTCTTGAAATTTGACAATGTCCTGATGACATTTGCAGTGCTCATACCAATATAGTCTGCTATTTCTTTGCGTGAAACGGGCAGGTCGAAGACCCTTGACTTATAAATTTCATTTGTAAAATAGAGTAAAACAAAAGCCACTCTGCCAATAAGATTTTTTTGCCTTATATCGAGGGTCTGAGAAATAATTTTATCATTTATCCTGGAGATCTTGGTAAGAAGGCCCATTGCAAATCCGCCATTTTTTAAAAACAACTGCTTTATAAATTCCAGCTTTACCATACAAACAACTGAATCTTCAAGTGCAGAAACAGAATACTGGTACTTTTCCTCCGAAAAAATACTCATGTTACTGACGAATTCAAATGGTCTGGTAATAGTTATTACCTGCTCATCACCGGAAGGAGTTCTCCTGTAAAGTTTAACCAGTCCGCTTTTAAGATATTTAAAGTTGCTGATTTTTTCTCCTTCATGATTTATTATCTCCCCTTTTCGAAAAAACTGTTCCTCTTTGTGATCGCATAAGTCTTCAACTGACGCATCATCAAGGTAAGAGAATACAACATCCCGGAAATCACAACTCGCACAGGAGCAGGGCTTTTTCTTTTCGTTCACGCTTTTCTGTTTTTCACAAATTTACCAATTTCCTGATCACATTATCAATTTTCAATTTGTTTTATTGCCAAATTTAGACCTAATTTGAAAGTATAAAATACAACTCTTCATTTTCACAAGCAATGATCTACAAAACTGATTATCATATGCATTCCAGTTACAGCGACGGAAGGTCAGTCCCGGAGGACTATATAACTTCGGCAATAGCTGCCGGACTGAGTGAGATCGGGTTTTCCGAACATCTTACATTATTCAAAGATCTTGAAGACTGGAATATGAATCCTGTGAACATTTCTCCTTATATCACCCACCTCGAAAACCTGCAGAATACTATACAAAGCATTAAAATTAAAATTGGTCTTGAAGTTGATTTCTTTGCGGGGAAAGAAGAAGAAATATACGCTTTCCTTCATCCTCTGCCCCTTGATTATATTATCGGTTCAGTTCATTATCTTGGTGAGAAAACCGTAGATGTCGGTCCTGAGTTTTATGAAGGAAAGAACATAGACAGGTTATTTGAATCATACTTTGATTCTGTAATTGCTGCTGTGGCTTCAGACCTTTTTGATATAATAGGCCACTGCGATCTGATAAGAATATATGGATATAAGCCTTCTGCTGACATGGAACCTCTGTACAGGAAGCTCGCTAAAACAATGAAAAACCATGATGTTGCCTTTGAGGTGAATACCAACGGCAGAAACCGGCCTCTGGCTGACTTTTATCCTGATCGACGGTATCTTCATATATTCAGGGAAGAAAATGTATCGGTTTGCGTTAATTCAGATGCTCACATGCCATCGCGTGTCGGACAATATTTCGATGAAGCGTATGAATTATTGAGATATATAGGTTTCAACGAAATGGCTGTGTTTGAAAAGAGAATGAGACGAATGGTACCATTTTGAATCCTCGTCCTTTAAGTAGAATTCCAATTAAACTCAGTGAATTTCTCCCCCTTTGGGGGGAGTGCCCGAAGGGCGAGGGGGTAACTAGGCCATCATGTGCTCCAGAAAGATCTTTAATCCTATTGCAATTAATAGCAGACCCCCGATTATTTCGACTTTGTTCCCGAGTCTCACACCGGCAGATTTACCAATCCGGATTGCTGTCATTGAAGCAAGGAAAGTAACAATCCCGATAAGAATACCTGCCTCCCATATCTTCACATCAAGAAAAGCAAAACTTATTCCAACCGCAAACGCATCGATGCTGGTTGCAAGGGCAATAGTCAGGAGGACAATTGTACTGCTGTAATCTTTCGTCTCCTCATCTTTGGTTTTCTTAAGACCCTCAACAATCATTTTTATCCCGAGAAAAGAAAGCAAGCCTAACGCTATCCAGTGATTTGTTGCCTTTAAAGCATTCGAAATCATTGAACCCAGGAAATACCCGGCAATAGTCAGACCACCCTGGAATCCAGCCAGTACAATTGCAACCCATGAAGCCTGTCTGAAAAGAATACCGTTCCGGATAACGCCATACGATAGTGAAACGGCAAATGTGTCGAATGATAAACCAAGGGCGATAACCAGAATTGTAAAATAGTCCATGGTACAGTCATAAGTTCGCAAATATAATATAAATCATCACTCAAAATATTTTGAAACTGATTGTATATATTTGAACGCTATAATTATGTATTCAATGAGAGCCGTAATTCAGAGGGTAAGCAGGGCATCGGTTACAATCAATTATAAGATTAAATCTGAAATTGGAGTTGGTTTACTTATTCTGGTCGGAATTGAAGACTCCGATGATGATAATGATATTGACTGGCTCAGTGGTAAAATAGTTCAGCTACGCATTTTTACCGACAGCAATGAAGTAATGAATCTTTCCGTTCTGGATGTAGGAGGAGATATCCTTGCAATAAGCCAGTTCACACTTCACGCAAAAACAAAAAAAGGAAACAGACCGTCATATATGCGTGCCGCCCATCCGGATGTTGCAATTCCGTTGTATAACAGGTTTGTGATAAGGCTCTCCCAACTTATGGGAAAAGAGGTCAGTACCGGGGAATTTGGTGCAATGATGCAGGTAGAGTCTGTTAATGATGGACCCGTTACAATAATTATTGACACTAAAGAGAAGGAATAATCTGGAATAATGGAATAATGGAAGGTTGAAATGAAGAAAGATTATTTGATTGGTAATAAACTATAACTATGGATGCTGGTATATCCGAAGAAAAGAGCTTCAAAAAAGCCGTACTTCTAGTTTCGACTTTTGCAGCTTTCCTGGTTCCTTTTCTCACATCTGCACTAAACCTTGCCCTGCCTTCAATAGGTAAAGAACTGCATGCTAATGCAATTAGTCTGGGCTGGGTAATCAGCAGTTTTATTTTAACGTCAGCGATTTTTCTTATGCCGTTTGGGCGGCTTGGCGATATAATCGGCAGAAAAAAGATCTTTACTCTCGGGATTTTGCTGTTTACCATATCAACTTTTCTGATTCTATTCTCCCACAGCATCATCTCACTGATAATTCTCCGGATATTCCAGGGGTTTTCCAGCGCAATGATCTTTGGAACAAGCATGGCAATTCTAACATCTGTTTTTCAGCCGGGAGAGCGGGGAAGAGCGATAGGTATAAATATTACAGCAACATATCTTGGATTATCTCTTGGACCTGTAATTGGGGGCCTGCTGACTCATTATCTCGGATGGAGAAGTATTTTTGCGTTTCTTGTTCCTTTTGGTATTATTTCGCTGATTCTGATTCAAAGGAAAATTAAAACTGAATGGGCAGAAGCCGTAGGTGAAAAATTTGACTGTCGTGGATCGTTAGTTTACGGAATTGCTCTTGCCTCTTTCATGTGGGGGTTTTCAAAACTTCCTTCTTCACTGGGATGGATATGCATTGTTATAGCTGTTCTTATGGCTGCTGTCTTCCTGATTTTTGAGAATAAAGTCAGCAATCCGGTCTTTGATATACGGCTTATAATGAGAAACAGAGTCTTTGCTTTCTCAGGTATGGCCGCATTAATTAATTATTCTGCAACCAGTGCAATTGGCTTTTTTATAAGTCTTTACCTGCAATATCTTAAAGGACTTGATGCCAGAACTGCCGGTCTGATAATGATATCTCAGCCAATCGCTATGACGCTTCTGTCGCCTGTTGCAGGGAAATTATCTGACAAAAGAAATCCTGGTGCCATAGCTTCGATCGGTATGGGAATTACCGCATTGGGACTGATATTATTCTGCTTTATCACGGAGGCTACTCCAGATTATTTTATTGTATTATTGCTCTTACTCATGGGGATCGGGTTTGGTCTTTTTTCGTCTCCAAACTCAAATGCAATTATGAGTTCTGTTGAAAAACGTCATTTAGGAGTTGCGTCTGGAGTTGTCGGGACCATGAGGATGGTCGGTCAGATGATGAGTATGGGTATTGCAATGATGCTCATCTCATTATATATTGGTAAGCAAACGATTAATCCTTCAACTTACCCCGGACTGATTTCTGCGATGAGAACCGGCTTTGTAATCTTTTCGATATTATCCGTACTTGGAATTTTTGCCTCTCTTGCCAGACATGATAAAATGGGGAATAAAAGTCCCGGAAAATCCTCCACCTCCCCCTTACGCTTCGGTATATGAGTAAATAAGTTTTTTATTCTGACCTCTCCGATAAACCCTGGTTGCCTGTATCAAGAACAAATTTCCAGCTCCCGTCAGTCTGCTTTTGCCATATCGTGACATATGTCCCTTTTGTAATCTCACCGGTAGACTTGTTGGTATTGGTGTGTACACCATAGGTATATCCCAGGTCTCCGCTCTCAGACACTTTTTCAAACAAGGGTTCCCAGCTAAGAACAAATGCACTATCACCTTTCCCGGCAAATCGCTCTTCCAGCGTCTTTTTGCTTTTGGCCGGATAGGAATTGTTACGAAGGATTACCCCGTCATCGGCTATGTAAAACAGGAATGCCTTGTGCATCCCTTCTTTAACTGACATAGCTGAAAAATCCCGATCTGTTTGTAGTAAAATACCTTCCATTTGATTTTTGGGGTTTTTTGAACAACTTAATATTCCAATTAAAATAATTATGAGAACAAAAAGCATTATATTAACCCCGTTCTTTTTTTTCATAGCGATGTAATTTATTAAATGTAAAAACTAATTATATGACAAAACTATATCAAAAACTGATCAATTCATGTCCTTCAGAAACCGAAATTAAGAAGGGACTAAAAAAAGTATCCCCCTATGCTACGGATGTTCCTGATAAACATCTACTGATGAGTCTTTTGAACCTGATAGATCTTACCAGCCTTAATACTACTGATAATAAAAGCCATATTATACATTTTACAGGTAAGGTAAACAGTTTTTCAGGTCGTTTTTCAAATATTCCAAATGTTGCCGCTATCTGCGTATTTCCAAATTTCGTGGCTGTTGTAAAAGAGAAACTGACAGCCAGGAATGTTAAAATTGCAGCAGTCGCAGGCGCATTTCCCACCTCGCAGACATTCAGGAGCATTAAGGTCACCGAATGTAAAATGGCTGTAGAGGCCGGAGCTGATGAAATTGATATAGTTATTCCGGTTGGTGCTTTTCTCGGAAATGATTTTGCATCGGTTGCTGATGAGATCAGGGAAATCAAAGGAGCTATCGGAAGTAAACAACTTAAGGTTATTGTCGAATCGGGACTTTTAGGTGATTTTAAACATATCTTCAGGGCATCTATGATTGCAATGGATGCCGGAGCAGACTTTATCAAGACATCAACCGGGAAAACCACTGTTTCTGCTACGCCGGAAGCTGCGTTTGTGATGTGCCGGGCAATTTCAGATTTTTATTCAGAAACAGGGATAAAGGTCGGCTTTAAAGCAGCGGGAGGAATAGTCACTCCGTCTGATGCAAATAGTTATTATCAGATTGTTAAATATTGCCTGGGGGAAGAGTGGCTTAATAATTCTCTGTTCAGAATCGGGGCAAGCAAATTAGCTAATAATATTCTTTCAGAAATTTCAGGTTGCCCGAGTAATCATTTTTGAAAACTGGTCTTCAGGATTTTTTGATTTATCTCTTGTAATTATCATTACTTTTGTGTTTTGAATCGGCCAAAATGATGATAATCCTCTGTTCAGATTTACAACAAGATACTGTTCCGCATAAAACTGTTTCTAATCAAGACTCTACGAGGACTAACCATGATTCAGTATCGCATGTAATATCCATCCTGCCGAAAGATTCTGTTAAACACAGATCCATAACTGTCCACCAGAATACACTTATTGATTATACTGATTCGACTTCTGTTTGTACCAGGAACAGTATTGCAGACCCGACATTTTACGATTTTAATAATTTTATTATTAAAATTGGATTTGGATCTTACAAGCAGTTTCCGTTCATCTTTACTGAAAAAGTCAGGCAGCGACAGATGGAGGAAAAAACATTGCTTATAAAACATCTTAAGCCAGGCAATGATCTGCCTTCACATCCCCTTCATGCTGACTGGATGATCCTGTTAATCCTTGTTACAGCTTTTTTATATTCTTTAGTTAAAAAAACATCCGGTACCATGTCGGCCGGTTTTGTCAGATTTTTTTTATTCAGAGGAATAAGTGATCCTGTTTCCCGAGACACCGGGGGACTATTTCATTGGCAGTCAACGATTCTGAATCTTGTTTCATTTTTCATAATAGGGCTGTTTGGTTATACTGCGGCTTCATATTTTGACTTCATCCCTACTGGGTTCAAGGGAATAACTATATGGTTAATAGCTCTGGGAATAATCAGTTCGGCTGTTACATTAAGGCACATTACCTGCATACTAACTGGCGTCACAAGTGGAGAGCAGGAGGTATTCATGAAATACCTGCTTGGCATTTACCAGTCTTACAGGTTTGGAGCACTTTTTCTTTTTGTCATTATTATCCTGATGTCATATACCAGAATCCTGCCGGTAAGGGATTTTATTATATCAGGTATAATCGTCCTGGGATTAATGTATCTTTTAAGGGTTATCAGGTTAGTGATAATTTTTCTAAACAGGAATATTTCAATATTCTATTTGATTTTATACCTTTGTGCGCTGGAAATTCTGCCTGTTTTGATAGTAGTAAAATATTTTACAGGTCTTGTTTAAATTGGCTTGGGTTACTTTGAAAGTTGAACTTAAACCTTAAAGAGTTGAAAATAAAGAAGATTTTAGTATCGCAGCCAGAACCCCTGAATCCGAAATCTCCATATTTCGAACTGGCAAGAAAATATAATCTGAAAGTTGATTTTAAGCCTTTTAATCAGGTTGAGGGTGTTTCATCAAAAGATTTCCGTCAGCAAAAAATCAATATCCTTGACTTTACTGCGGTCATCTTTACGAGCAAAACCGGGATTGATCACTTCTTCAGGATATGTAATGAGCTACGTACAGTTGTGCCGGATACAATGAAGTATTTCTGTATTACAGAAAATGTTGCATTTTATCTCCAGAAATACATAGTTTACAGAAAACGCAAAATTTTTCATGGGAAAGCCAAATTTCAGGATCTGATTGATGTTATAATCAAGCACAGAGAAGATAACTTCTTTGTTCCTCTTTCTGAACCCCATAATGCGGAAATCCCTGAGTCACTGGATAAAAATAGTATCAAGTATACAATCGGAACTCTTTACAAAACAATCAGTACTGATTTTTCGAATTTAACGGAGTTCGATTATGATATCCTTGTTTTTTATAGCCCTTCAGGAATAAAATCGCTTAAAGAAAATTTCCCGGGGTTTATTCAGGGGGATATTAAAATTGCCGCATTCGGACCAACAACGGCCTATGCTGTTGAAAGCGAAGGACTGAGGCTCGATATAAATGCCCCAAATCCCAAAGCACCGTCAATGACGATGGCTCTTGATGATTTTCTTAAAGAATATAATAAAAATTTAAGATAGTTTTCACCTACTGACTTACCTAAAAGCTCTTAAAACTCGTTCGGTAAGGCTTTAAGGATAAGTTGTTATTTATGAATACCATCAGGGAGACGTTCGATAAGTCCGAAAGACTTTGCAGCAGGAAAATCACCGGAACGCTGTTTGAAAACGGAAACATTTTCTACAATACTCTTTTTAAAGTTGTCTGGGACAAATGTCAGAATTCCATCCCCGGTCCGGCTCAGGTTGCTTTCAGTGTTTCAAAAAGAGGATTCAGGCTGGCCGTCACCAGAAATCTGATCAAGAGAAGACTGAGAGAAGCATACCGGAAAAATAAAAAGACGCTTTATGATCATCTTATATCACAAAACATTAAGATTGTTTTCGTTGTTATACTGAGAGGGAATTCTGTTCCTGATTATGTAACAATTGAAAAAGGAATGAAAGAGGTGATAAACAAACTGGTAATTCTCACTATGAAGGATGATAAATAGTGTTAAAATTGTCTTAATTGTTTCTTTATCAAAACGCTTCCCGAATATTCTTCTTAATTTCGCCGTTCTAAATTAAGCAATGTTGGTTATGAAAAAGATACGTTACAGCAGGATAATAATTGTTTTTTCCCTGTTGCTTATTACAGGAATAAGTACAGGTTTCCTGGTCACTCAGGAAACCAGGGATTTCAGAATTGCTAAAAATCTGGATATATTTTTTACTCTCTTCAGGGAGTTGAATACTTTCTATGTAGATGAGATCGATCCGGATAAAGTGATTAAGGCAGGTATAGACAATATGCTTAAAACACTTGATCCCTATACTGTTTACTTCCCCGAATCTGAGGCTGATGAATTTGCAATTATGACCACCGGGAAATACGGGGGAATCGGATCTCTGGTAAGAAATTCCGGTGATTATGTTGTTATAAGTGAAGTATATAAGGGATTCCCCGCTGATAAAGCAGGGATAAAACCCGGAGATCTTTTAAAAAAGGTTGATGGTACATCACTCAAGGGATTGCCAACCGATAAAGTAAGTGAAAAACTTAAAGGGAATCCAGGAACTGAGATCAATGTTACAATTGAAAGGAACGGGAAGGAAACTGATTATCCTCTTAAACGTGAAAAAATAGTAATGCCGCCGGTCCCCTATTGGGGTATGATCGATTCAAAAACCGGATATATTCGTTTTACTAATTTCACTCAAGGCTGCATTGATGATGTAAAGGCAGCCCTTAATTCATTAAAAAACAATAATGCGCAACAGATCATCCTCGACCTGCGGGGAAATCCGGGCGGATTACTTACAGAAGCTGTTGAAATTGTAAATCTTTTTGTTGCTGAGGGAAATGAGGTTGTATCCACAAAGGGTAAAGTCAAGCAGTTTGATGAAAACTTTAAAACCACAAAACAGCCGGTGGATGAGAAAATACCACTCGCAATAATAATCAACAGAAGTTCTGCATCAGCTTCAGAAATTGTTGCCGGAGCAATTCAGGACCTTGACAGAGGTGTAATTGTCGGCCAGAGATCATATGGGAAAGGCCTGGTACAGATCACACGTCCTTTAAGTTATAACACTCAACTTAAGGTCACTACAGCAAAATATTACATACCAAGCGGAAGGTGTATTCAGGCCCGCGATTTCTCACACCCGAATGAAGATGGAAGCGTTGGAGTTATTCCTGATTCTCTTATATCTGAATTTAAGACTAAAAACGGCAGGATTGTAAAAGATGGTGGAGGTATTACCCCTGATATTGAAATTTTGCCTGAACCTCTCGCACAGATTTCATCGGAACTTTATCTTCGGAATTATATTTTTGATTTTGCTACCAATTATTACTGGTCTCACCCCGATATTAAATCTCCTGAACAATTTCAATTCACAGATCAGGACTATAGCAACTTTAAAGCATTTCTTCTGAACAGGAAATTCAGTTACAAAACCGTTACCGAGGAGTCTCTTAATGAACTCATAACCAATGCCAAAAAAGAAAAGTATTATGATATTCATAAAGAACTGTTTAATGACCTGGAAAAAGACATTGCCCATAGTCTTGATCAGGATCTTAAAATGTTCAGAAGTGAAATAACCGATCTTCTTGAAGATGAAATTGTAAGTCGTTATTTCTATGAAAACGGTGCAATCGCATATACTATAAAAAATGATGAACAGGTTTTAAAGGCCCGTGATATATTAAATAATAAAGAAGAGTACAGCTCCGTACTTAACGGGACAGCCGGATCGATTCTGGTCACAAGGAAAAATGATCAGACAAATACTAAGCCGGATAATTTTCAAAACAAAAAAAATATAGAACATTTATAGCCTGGTATGTTTTTAACCTTTGTGATCATTAGTGAGACCATTTGTGTGACTTCGTGGTTAAACTTTTTTTACCATAAATAAGATGTATTATTTCCACTTGAATGAGTCATCCTCAAAGATCTCTTTCTTCCAGACCGGCAGATTATCTTTAATGAGTTCAACTGTTTCACTGCAAGCCTGCATTGCCTGATGCCGGTGACCAGCTGAAACAAAAACTAAAAGAGATATCTCACCAGCTTTGACAACTCCGGTTGAATGAATTATATCGATTGATTTCACATCGCTGAATTCCGATAATATTGTCCTTTTAATCATCTCTGCTTCAGCATTAACCAGTTCTTCATACGCTGAATATTCGATTGCTTTAACCTTTTTACCGTCGATTTCATCAGCCCTGACTTGTCCAAAGAAAATCGAGTGGCCTCCGGAATTGGTTTTACTGCCCATCTTTTTAATAAGCTGGGATATTAACTTTTGTGATACCGGGCCGGCTGTTAAGTAATTAGTTCCCATGTTTTTAACTTAAAGTTATGTCGTAATGCTGTTATGTCGTTATGTTGTGATAATACATTCTTAATGTCATCATAACGTCATAGCTACATAACATCATACCGAATCACCCACCTGCAAACGGGGGCATAAAAGCAACTTCATCTCCTGATTTAAGCAATAAATCATTATCAGTTATCTCACTATTAATGGATATACGATAATTATAGTGCACAATCTCCGGGAAATCATCATAAATCCTGAGTTTAAGATCACTTATTGATTTTACATCCCGGTAGTGTTTTACACTAGTTCCTGAAATCTCTGACAAAACACCGAAGAACAAGACTTTTACTTCCATTTATTAACTGTTATGTCATTACGTTGTTATGCCGTTGGGCCGTTGAGCCTTTTAATGCGCCTCAAACCAATTATTTCCTGTTCCCCAATCAACTTTTAATGGTATATCAAGTTTAACAGCATTGGACATTTCATACAGAACCAGTTCTTTTAGTTTTTCCAGTTCAGAAGTTATAACTTCAAAAATAAGTTCATCATGCACCTGAAGAATCATTTTTGATAAGAATTTTTTTGATTTCATCCTGTCGTTTATTCTCACCATAGCAATCTTGATAATATCAGCCGCGCTGCCCTGAATAGGTGCATTAATTGCGTTTCTTTCAGCGTTTCCCCTGACCACCTGGTTTCTTGAATGAATATCAGGTAAATATCGTTTACGTCCGAACATTGTTGTAACAAAACCTACATCTCTGGCCTTATTAATGCTCTCATCCATATAAACCTTAACTCCGGGATAAGAATTGAAATAGCCGTCAATAAGCTCTTTTGCCTCCTTTCTCCCGATATTCAATCTTTCCGAAAGTCCAAAAGATGAAATTCCGTAAATGATCCCAAAGTTTGCTGTTTTTGCCTTGCTTCGCATTTCGCGGGTAACATCTTTGATCTCCACGCCGAATATTTTAGCGGCAGTAGCTGCATGAATATCATTTCCCGAAAGAAAATCGGCAATCATGCTTTTATCCTTGCTGAGATGAGCCATAAGCCTCAGCTCAATTTGCGAATAGTCTGCAGAAAGAAAAATATGCCCTTTTTCAGGAACGAAAGCTTTCCTTATTTCCCTGCCCCGTGCATCTCTTACAGGAATATTCTGCAGGTTTGGATTATTTGAGCTTAGTCTGCCTGTAGCGGCAACAGCCTGGTTGAAAGAGGTATGAATTCTGCCGGTTTTCTTATCCACCAGAAGAGGAAGCGCCTCGACATATGTTGAAAGTAGTTTCTTAAGACCTCTGTATTCCAGTACTTTATCGACGATCGGATGTTTACTGGTCAACCGTTGTAATATCTCTTCGTTGGTAATAAACTGCTTGGTTTTGGTAACTCTTGCTTTTTCGTCAAGTTTTAGTCTGATAAAAAGAATATCGCCGAGCTGTTTTGGCGAGGAAATATTAAATTCCGTTCCGGCCAGTGTATATATCTCTTTTTCAAGCGAGATAATATCCTCACGGAGGTTTATGGTAATGGCTTTCAGATCTTCCAGATTCAATATCACACCATTTCTTTCCATTGTTGCCAGCACGCTTATGAGTGGCATCTCAATATCATGGGCAAGATCACCTAATCCCCCGGTTTTAATCCTTGGTTCAAAGACCTTTTTTAATTGATATGTCACATCTGCATCTTCGACTGCATATTCCATCAGCTTATCAACAGGGACAGACCGCATGTTTTTCTGATTGTTTCCTTTCTCTCCGATAAGCGATTCGATATGCACCGGGCTGTAGCCCAGGTACGATTCCGATAATAAATTCATGTTATGTCGCATATCTGGCTCCAGCAAATAATGAGCTATCATCGTGTCGAACAAAGGACCTTTAACCTCAATACCGTAATTCGCCAATACCTGGATATCAAATTTCATGTTCTGCCCTATTTTAAGAGTGTCAGCATTTTCAAAGACCGGCCTGACAATTTTCAGAATGGCTTTTGTCTCTTCCTGCGATTCAGGGAAATGAATAAAGTATCCGGTTCCTTTTTCCCAAGAAAAAGTAAGGGCAACAAGCTCGGCATTGAGTGGATTTATACTTGTAGTCTCACTGTCAAAGCAAAATTCTTTTAGTGTATTAACTTTTTTTACAAATTCCTTAATATCAGCAATGCTTTCAAGATGAATATATGTGTGTTCAACATTTTCTATTGAGGTTTTCCCTGCAACCGGGGCAATTGCTTCATCTCCAAACAGTGATCCCTGAAGAGTATCTTTTTGCGGAGCAAACAATTGCTGAGATTCCCTTGGCTTTTCTGACTTATCTATTTCCGAAAGTATTCTGGTTGCTATTGTTTTAAATTCCAGTTCATCAAAAAGAACTTTTAATTTAGCAGGATCGGGAACTTCCAGTTCAAGAGCAGTTTCATTCAGCTCAACAGGTACATTTTGTTCAATTGTAGCCAGTTTCTTCGACATTTCAATCTGTTCCCTGTTGTTTTCAATAATCTCTTTGAGCTTTCCCTTCAGCTTATCAGTATTTCTGAAAAGTTCTTCAATACTTCCATATTCTGAAATCAGCTTCATTGCTGTTTTGGGGCCTACGCCGGGTGCTCCGGGGATATTATCTGCCGTATCACCCATAAGGGCAAGAATATCAATTACCTGTTCAGGACGCTTAACACTGAATTCCTTTTTAATATCATCAACCCCCCATAAAATTGATTCATTTCCGCTTCTGGACGGCTTTAGCATAAAAACATTATCGGAGACGAGTTGGGCAAAATCTTTATCAGGCGTCATCATATAAGTTGTAAACCCACGTTCAGAAGCCTTCCTGGCCAGAGTACCAATTACATCATCAGCCTCAAATCCGGGATAATCAATTACCGGTATTTTATATGCTTCAATGAGTCGCTTGATGTACGGTACTGCTTTTTTAATATCTTCAGGAGTCTCGTCACGGTGAGCTTTGTATTCCTTAAACATTTCATGCCTGAAAGTTGGAGTGGGAGTATCAAAAACAACGGCAATGTGAGTTGGCTTCTGTTTCTGTAGAACCTCTTCAAGAGCAAGCAGAAATCCGAAGATAGCTGATGTGTTTAATCCTTTTGAAGTGACCCTTGGGTTCTTAATGAAAGCATAATAGGCCCGGAAAATAAGTGCATATGCATCAAGGAGAAAGAGCTTTTTAGAAGTATTGTTGTTCATAAATTGATTTTTCTTTTTAATCACATTTTAAGTACTCCAAACTCTAGCTCACTCTAAACTTCTTTATTGGTTATCTGAAGCAAACCATTCGGCGAATGAAGTGGCTGTTTCGTAGAGTTTAAGACTGTGTAATTTAACTCCTGAAGGCAAGTGAGGTGCAATCCGGTTTGCAAAATCGGCAACAAGATTTTCACATGTAGGCTGATAGCTAACCAGGACAGTATTTCCAAACAGCTTTGCAAACATGTCGGTTTTTTCTTTTTCTATTTTATTGCTTAACACCACCGAATGATCAAAAATGTTAACGATCTGCTTTTTTACAATGCTTTTCAGGTCGCTAAAGTCAATCACCATTCCATTTTTAGGATTATCCGCATTGTCTGCTGGGAACCCGGACAGTGTAACAAAAAGGCGATATGAATGACCATGAACATTTTTGCATGGACCGTCGTAGTTCCATAGAACGTGCGCCATCTCAAAAGGGAATTCCTTAGTTACTCTTATTAAAGGACTCATAACAGATATTTGAAAATTATATACAATATTAACCATTCTGACTGATAAAGGTTGAAAGTTTTGTCGCGGTTTTATGCTTTTCAGCTAATATATGTTATGATTGAGCCAATGAAAACATTAATTCCTTACCTTTGCGGTTTATAATTGGCTTAAGAATTGGGGACAATGGAAGAAACCGGTATCAGGCTGACTTTCCCTGGGATGTTTAATGAGACATTAAGGAAGTTTGGGAAGCACAATGCATATGCTTTTGTAGGGGAAGAACCTAAGACATATGAAACAATAAACAGGGAGATCCGGGCTTTAATTGCTTTCCAGGAAAAGATTGGCATTTGCCCGGGGGATAAAGTGGCAATCCTGAGTTTAAATATGCCAAACTGGGCGGTTGCTTACTTTTCAATTACTTTTATGGGTGCGGTAGTTGTGCCAATTCTTCCTGATTTTTCAAACACAGAAGTTGCCAATGTTCTTGAACATTCTGGTGCCAAAGCTATTTTTATATCTAACTCATTATTATCCCGGATTGAAGGATTTAAATCAGAAGATCTGAAAACAGCCATTCTTATGGAGGATTTTTCGCTGGTCTATTCTGAAAAGGGTTACGGTAAATTCGATCCTTCCGCAATTCCTGTTAAAAATTATAAAGTTAAAGAAGAAGATCTTGCATCAATCATCTATACTTCCGGAACGACTGGTCGTTCTAAGGGTGTTATGCTGACTCACAAAAACATCTCATTTAATGCACTGAAAGGTAGAAAGCTACAATGGATTGACGAAACTGATCGATTTTTATCCGTTTTACCATTGTCACACACTTATGAGAATACACTTGGGTTAATTTTACCAATGCTCTGTGGATCTTGTGTCTATTATCTTAGGAAACCCCCAACTCCTTCGGTTCTTCTTCCTGCTATGGCAGAAATAAAACCTACACTGATGCTGACAGTTCCTCTGATAGTTGAAAAAATATACTTTAATAAAATATTGCCTGCTTTCAGAGATAATCTGATACTTAAACTTCTTTACAAGATCCCTCTTCTCAGAAAAAAACTTAATGCTGCTGCGGGTAAGAAACTTTTGAAAATATTTGGCGGGGAATTGAAGTTTTATGGTATAGGTGGAGCTAAACTCAACAAAACAGTTGAAAAGTTCCTTATTGAAGCAAAATTTCCATATGCAGTTGGATATGGGCTTACAGAAACAGCTCCACTCCTTGCAGGTTCAAATTCTCAGAATGCTGTGTTTGAGTCAACGGGCCCAGCAATAGAAGGCGTAGAACTTATTATTAATAACCCTGATAAAAAAACCGGAGAAGGTGAAATATGGGCCAGGGGACCAAACGTAATGAAAGGTTATTATAAAGAGCCTGATATGACGAAAGAGGTGCTTACCCCTGACGGATGGTTTAAAACAGGGGACCTTGGAACATTTGACCCTAATAACAATCTTTTTATAAAAGGAAGATTAAAAAATATGATTGTTGGTGCAAGCGGAGAAAATATTTATCCCGAAGAAATTGAATCAATTATCAATAATTTCCGGTTTGTCGCAGAATCTCTGGTTGTTCAACAAAAGGGGAAACTGGTAGCTCTGGTTAATATAAATATGGAAGAGCTTGAAAAGAAATATCAGATCCTTAAACAGGATATGACCAAGCAGGTCGAGGATAAAGTTGATGAAGTCCTCAATGAATTACAGGAGTATGTTAATTCACAGGTAAATAAATTCAGCCAGATCCAAAAAGTCGTACTTCAGCCGTTTCCGTTTCAGAAAACGGCGACACTGAAAATTAAAAGATTTCTGTATACATAAACCCCTCTGCCGCTTCCTTTGCCTTCGCGTAGCCGCTTCGGCGAAGCAAGGGCGGCATCTCCCCAAGGGGGAGACAATTCTTAGATATTTAGTAAATTACAGTAGAATCCAGAGGATTTTTCCCCCTTCCAGGGGGAATCAAAGGGGGTTTATGAATAAAAAACCTGACTATCCTTACATCGCAGCCTGATATCTCCTGTTTACTTCATCCCAGTTCACAACATTCCAGAAGGCATCAATATAATCAGCTCTCTTATTCTGATATTTAAGATAATATGCATGTTCCCATACATCGAGGGTTAATAAAGGCGTTCCTTTAACCGGCGATATATCCATAAGCGGGTTATCCTGATTTGGTGAACTTGCTACTGCCAGATTCTTGTCTGTCCCTAAATATAACCAGGCCCATCCACTTCCAAACCGTGTTTTTGCTGCAGTGTTGAAAGCTTCTTTGAATTTATCAACAGAACCAAATGATTTTGTAATAACTGAAGATAAGTCATTTGAGGGCCCGGAAGATCCTTTTCCCAGGTTCTTCCAGAAAAACAGATGGTTATAATAACCTCCGCCATTGTTTCTCACGGCATCTGTTTGTTTTGAAACAGTATTAAAAATTTCGCCAAGAGGTTTCCCTTCAAGAGCAGTGCCTTTAACAGCATTCATGAAATTTGTATAATAAGCACGGTGGTGTTTATCATAATGAATTTCCATTGTCCTTGCATCTATATAAGGTTCCAAAGCATCATATGCAAATGGAAGAGGAGGAAATTCCGGTGCCGGTACACCTTCAATTCCGGGAGCTTTTACTTGTACCTGATCGTTACCAAAGATTCTTGGGGTAACGTAGGCAGCTGCAGTTACCAACCCAACTGCCTTAAAAAATTTTCTTCGTTCCATAATCTGTTTTTATTCAATAACATTCATAATCTGTCTTTGTTCAACCCTCAGCTGCAAATAGACATTGAGTTTTATGATTTTTGGCATTTTTAAACCGGGACTAAAAAAATTTCATACATTTATGGTAGTATAAGAAGCTCTAACAAACCGAAATCCGGCTAATAAGAAATTAAGATGAAAAAACTTACGACAATATTGATATAATCTTATCCCGGGCAGGTTTTTCTTCTATTCAATTAAATAATTGTTTCATCTTTCTCCTGTGTAAATTGAAATGAAATATCTTGAATTCCTGCATAATAAAAAACTAATTATTGTGCGATTTTTCGATTCTATCTTTATATCTTTGCTAACTAACTAAAATCTGTTTCAGCCATTATTTTTTTAGTTTTTATTATTATCCGGACAAACCATGAAAAAGATCTTTCCAATTGTGCTTATACTTATTCTTTCCACAGGATTTTTTACCGGCTGTAAAAAGGATAAAGGAGAACCTCCCGTTTTGCCACCTCAGGAATCTATGGTAATTGATTTCACCAATTTTGCTTCTGCTAAAAAATCAGATGAAGTGATCCCTGGGCAGAAAGGTACAGAAAACAGCAACTGGGAATATGCGGCAACTGTTGCAGGATATTGGAAATTGATTATAAATACAACTCTGGCAGTTCCTGTAGCTGCTTTTAAAGCGGCGGTTGACCAGACACCCGTATTTGTATCAACAAAATTATGGCAATGGAGCTATAATGTAACTTATTTAAACACTACATATAAAGCAAGGCTTACAGGGCAGATAGGGAGCAGTGATGTTCAATGGAAAATGTATATTACCGGAGAGGGGGCAAATGCTTTTGCAGAAGTTCTCTGGTTTGAAGGTACTTCCAAGATTGATGGGACCGGCGGGCAATGGATACTGAATCAGGATGCTTTATCGCCAGTGGCATTTCTTCAGATTGACTGGACAAAAACCGCAACAGTTGTTGGATACGTAAAATATACTTATGTAAAAACCGACTCCTTTTTAAATAGTTACATCGAGTATGGATTAACATCCAATGTGTTAAATGCCTATTATACAATTGAGTACTATAATGGCGTGAAAAAATCAGATGTTAATATTGAATGGAATACAACAACTTACAATGGCCATGTGAAATCCGTTGATTATCTGGGAGATTCCAACTGGTATTGCTGGGATTCGAATAAATCAAATACTGTTTGCCCATAATTAACAGAAGATAAGAATAAAAAATCCCGGAACCTACCGGGATTTTTTATTCACTATTTTTACTATTTTGCGCTCCATAATTTCAACTAGGATAAAATGTCATCAGGGAAAAAATCTGTTTTAATTATTCTTCTGATCCTCATTTGTGATCAGATTCTGAAAATATGGGTCAAAACCCATATGATGATCGGACAGGAAATTCACATTTTTGGTAATTGGGGTATACTGCATTTCATAGAGAACAATGGAATGGCTTTCGGTATGGAAATGGGAGGCAAACCCGGCAAACTGGTTTTAAGCGTCTTCAGAGTTGTGGCAATTTTTGGTATAGGCTGGTTCCTTTCTTCCCTTGTCAGTAAAAAGGCAAACCTGGGACTAATTCTTGCTGTGAGTGCAATAATGGCTGGAGCAATTGGAAATATAATTGACAGCGCTTTCTATGGGATGATCTTCAGTGAAAGTTTTACACAACATGCCGTACTTTTTCCCCAGGGAGGAGGTTATTCTTCTTTCCTTCATGGAAGAGTGGTTGACATGTTCTACTTTCCGATAATTAATACTCACTGGCCACATTGGTCTCCATTCAGACCCGGCGAATCACTTGTTTTCTTCAGACCGGTATTTAATATCGCTGATTCATCTATAACCTGCGGGGTTATAGCAATAGTTTTATTTCAAAAGAGAATGTTCAGGAATTTGTCCTGACACCTTAAAAATTGAAAATAAATCTGGTTATTGCTGCTGGCAACAACTACTTACACAATTCAAAATTGTTTTTAGATTCTCGTGCTTCAGAAAGTACCACGTATTTTTACCTTCCCTTTTTGAAGCCAAAACTCCTTTGTCCTTAAGGATTCCCAAATGATGTGATGCAGTTGATTGTTCTATTCCAAGCTGCTTATGAATTTCAGTTACAGTTTTTTTCTCCCCGTTTTCGAGACATCCCACAATTGTTATACGTACCGGATGTGCAATTGCTTTAAGCATTCCAGCTGCTCTTTCAAGACTTTCCGGATTAAGTTCTTTAAATTCCATTATTAAAATTTTTTATTATGCAAATATATATAAATATGTTGATATGATGAAAGTTGCTCTTTCTGAGGCGTAAAATTATCGTGAATAAAATAACAATTAACCAAAAGTTTATCTTGAGCCCCTGATTTTATTATATTTGACCGAAATAAATATTTATGTCTGCTCTTACCGGAATAAAGAAACCTGTTGAAATTGAGATGGCTGAATTTGAACTCTACTTCAGCAAGACTATGCGTAGTGATATTCCGTTATTAAATATCATTCTGAACTATATTCTCCGTCGTAAGGGCAAACAGATGAGACCGTTGCTGGTCTTTCTTACTGCAAGACTTAATGGTGAAATAGCTGAATCCACATATATTGCAGCAACCTGTATTGAACTCCTTCATACTGCATCCCTTGTTCATGACGACGTGGTTGATGATGCTCATGAAAGACGCGGCGCTCTTTCAATTAATGCCCTATGGAATTCTAAAATAGCCGTTCTGCTTGGTGATTACCTGCTTTCAACAGGAATGCATATTTGTGTTGAAAAATCACGCTATGACATGCTCGAAATTATTTCTGAAGCAGTTAAGTCAATGTCTGAGGGAGAGCTTTTGCAACTTCAGAAAGCAAGAAAATTAAACATTAAAGAAGAAGATTATTATAAAATCATAATAAGTAAAACAGCCGCATTGCTTGCTGCCTGTGCAGCCTGCGGAGCAAAATCGGTATCAGAGGACACAGAGACAATCCAATTAATGAAGGACTTTGGAGAGAATATTGGAATTGCTTTTCAGATCAGAGATGATATTCTTGATTATGAAGGAACAGGGTTAACCGGCAAAACCGCGGGAAATGATATTAAGGAAAAGAAGATAACTCTTCCTTTAATACATGCTCTGGAGCAATCTGCAAATTCAAAAAAAAGACATATTCTAAACATTGTGAAAAACAAGAAAAAGACAAAGGCTGAAATTAATGAGGTTATAAGTTTTGTGATGGATTATGGAGGTCTTGAATATGCCGAACTCAAAATGAATCAGTACCGTGACAAAGCGCTTGCTATACTTGATTCTTATCCCGACTCCGAAGTTAAAGAATCTCTCAGGGAATTCGTTCAATATACTACATCAAGGAAAAAATAAAATCATTCTGCCTCCAACTGAATCTGAGCAACCTGACCAAGATCTTTAACATAATGTCTTGAGCCAAGCCAGAAAAGGAAAGCTCCGATAAAAAGGATAATTGGCAGAATTGATAGTGCCGTCTGAATGTTTGTCAGATCATAAATTTTGCCCATTACAACAGGAGCAGTTGAGGCTCCAAGAAGGTTCTGAACTACAACTGCGATTGCATAAGATGTAGCCCTGAGTCCGGGATGAATAACATCCTGTGTAACTGAGGCAGCGCCTGAAACAAAACTCATAATAAGAACTCCAAAAGTCAGAAAAGCTATATACTGTACGGTCCCTTTGAGAAGAGCCAGTGCCATAAAAAGAACAATTGCGGTAAGTAATGTTGAAAGAGTCGGGAACAAGAGCCTTGCATTATCTCTTGTTTTTCTCCATTTGTCAGTGAGATAACCACCCAGAGGAGCCCCTACCAGGGCAAGCACCATAACCGAACTTGCCATTTTACCGGCTGTTTCCTGTGGAACATTCCGTATTTTTTCAAAATATGTGGGTAACCAGGTGAGCATTGATGTTGTTACAAATACCACTGCAGCCATGCCGAAATAAGTGAAAAGAACAGATGGTTTCGAAATAAACTCTTTCACCATATCTTTCTTCTCCATCTTGATTCTATTACTGTTCTTGTCAAAAAATGAGAGGTCGACTGTTTTATAATCTTTCACGAACAAAAAGAGAATTGCAACAATCATACCGGGTATCGCAACAATTCCAAATGCATGCTTCCACCCGAGCTTTACAGCAATAATTCCACCAAGAAGAACGCCTATTGCAGAACCAAGGGGAATTGAAGCATTCCATAATCCCATCATTCTGGCTCTTCTGTCAATCGGATATAATCCTGATATCATTGCACTTCCGCCAGGAGCATAACCTGCTTCCCCCACTCCAATTAATAAACGAGCCATAAACAACTGAACATAATTTCCGGTTAAGGCACAAAGCGCTGTAGCGATGCTCCACATTATTGCCATTACTCCTATGGTTTTCGTTCTGCTCCAACGATCAACTAAAATCGAAACCGGAAATGTCAGAATCACAATCATCCAATAAACAGCTGATACCAGCAACCCGCTCTGCATATGAGAAATACCATAGTCTTTTTCAATTGATGTAAACATAGATGTGACAATCGTTCTGTCGAGATAATCAAACATATACAACAGGAAGAGTAACATAAAAACATAATTTGAGTAACCCCTGGAGAATAGGTACCCGCTGCGGTCTTCTGGTTTGTTCATTCTGACATTTCTTAGTAAAACCTCAATACCAAGTAAATGAAAATAAATGTCAGTTGGTTTTTTTATTGTATTTTTAAGCCTTTATACTTAGAAAAAGTTTGGAGTGCCTGGAGTGCGGCCATCTTCAGGGGTTCAGTATTGGGAAGAAAGACCCCCTCTGCCGCTGCGCGGCATCTCCCCCTTGGGGGAGATAAAACTCTGATATTTAGGCAAATTATTCTAAACCAACGAGTTTTTTCCCCCCTTGGGGGGAAATACAAAAGGGGTAAATATCTAAGAAGAAAGTCTTCTTTAGTAGGGCTGGGGGGCAAAACTCTAGGCGCTTTAAAATTATTTTGCTACTTTTCCGTGTTGAACCATAAAATTATGAGAACCTATGACAACCATTAAACAAATTAATGAATTTCTCGATTCACAGCCCATTGCATTGGCAGGGGTATCGCGTAATCCCAAAAAATTTGGTTATGCTGCCTTCAAGGAGCTTAAAGAAAAGGGGATGAAAATTATTCCTGTAAACCCACGGGCTGATGAAATAATGGGGGAAAAATCTTATCCCAGTGTAAAAATGCTTCCGCCTGAAGTCCAAAGTATAATTGTCTTTACAAAAAAGGAACTCTTAAAAAGTTCTTTGACCGTTTCCCAAAGTAATGACAGGAAATAAACCTCCATACAATCTTAAATTTGTTGTCAGGGATTATGAATGCGATCTCCAGGGTGTTGTAAATAACGCTAATTACCAGCACTATCTTGAGCACACAAGGCATGAGTTTCTTATCTCTAAGGGAGTCAGTTTCGTTGAGCTTCATGATGAGGGAATAGATCTTATTGTCACGAAGGCGGAAATTGAGTATAAATACCCGCTTAAGAGTCGCGATGAATTCATTGTCACAGTGACAATCCAAAGAGAAGGAAATGCCAGGATCCTTTTCATCCAGGATATATACAGGTTGCCTGATTTAAAGCTTATTGTAAAGGCAAAAGTAACCGGAGTGGCTACCAAAAAAGGCAGACCTGTCCATCCCGGAGACCTGGTTAGCAGACTTGGATTAGAATCTTGAATTTCAATTAAGAAATGAAAAAATGAAATCAAAAACAATCTCATCACCCAAACTGGTTATACTCATTTTTCTGATGGTTATTTCTTCATATTCCTATTCACAATCTTCTGAAGGGATTAAACAGAAATATGATAAACAGGAAGTCTACATAACAATGCGGGATGGAGTGAAGTTGTTTACTTCAATCTATACGCCTAAAAATAATTCGGTTGCCCATCCTGTTCTCCTAAACCGTACTCCTTACAATATCGAACCTGGAGGACCTAAGAGCTTTAATTTCTTCATGCAGTTTTATGATAGATATACCGAAGATGAATATATTATGGTTTTTCAGGATGTCAGGGGAAAATATATGAGCGAAGGAGAATTCGAAGATATTCGTCCTGTAATTCCGGAAAAAAAGAGCAATAAGGATATTGATGAATCAACAGATACCTGGGATACAGTCGATTGGCTAATTAAAAATATAAAGAATAATAATGGGAATGTGGGAATTTTTGGAATTTCCTATCCTGGTTTCTACTCTACAATGGGTCTCATAAATGCACATCCTGCAGTTAAGGCAGTTTCCCCGCAGGCTCCGGTAACGGCCTGGTTCTTAGGCGACGATTTTCATCATAACGGCGCCTTTTTCCTTCTTGATTGTTTCAGTTTTTACTATAGTAACGGACAGCCTCACAGGGCTGTGACCCGTAAAGGATATCCCGGATTTAAATGGCCGGGACCTGATAACTACGAGTTTTTTCTTTCGCTTGGAGCAGACAAAAACATTGCACCTGAATTTCTCGGGGACAGTGTTAAATTCTGGAATGATGCTTTTGCACATCCTGATTATGACGATTTCTGGAAAACAAGAGATCCACGTCCGTTTCTGAAAAATGTTACACCTGCTGTTATGACCGTTGGCGGATGGTTCGATGCAGAAGATCTCTATGGCGCGCTTCATACTTATGAAGCAATTGAAAAACAGAATTCCGCATCGGTCAAGAATTTTCTTGTTATGGGTCCCTGGTCGCATGGCCAGTGGGCTTTTGGAAAAGGGAATAACCTGGGAAATATTTATTGGGGACTGGATGCGAATAAAAAATTTCAGGCTCAGGAAAAAGATTTCTTCGACTATTATCTGAAAGGAGAAGGCAAATCCGATATGGCTGAAGCCACAATATTTGTTACCGGTTCAAATGAGTGGAGAAACTTTGATAGCTGGCCGCCGAAAAATGTTATTGAAAAAAATCTGTTTTTCCAGCCAGGCGGAGCTATTTCATTCACAATTCCTGATGCAAAAAATAGTTTTGATGAGTATGTTTCAGATCCGATGAAACCGGTTCCTTACTCAGAGGCTGTGAATATTCACAGGACTGCTGAATATATGACAGATGATCAGAGATTTGCCTCCCGCCGGCCCGATGTCATGGTCTATCAGACAGACATACTTCCGGAGGATATAACATTAACCGGGCCGCTGACTGCTGATCTTTTTGTCTCTACTACAGGAACAGATGCTGATTATATTGTAAAACTAATCGATGTTTTTCCTCCCGATGCCAAAGCAGATATATCGACCGATGTTAAAGTTCCGCTGGGTGGATATCAGATGCTTGTCCGCGGGGAAGTGTTCAGGGGAAAATACCGCAAAAGCTTTGAAAAACCAGAACCTTTTACACCGGGAATAGTGACTGAAGTTAAGTACGGGATGCCCGATGTGGCCCATACTTTTAAAAAAGGACATCGTATTATGGTTCAGGTACAAAATTCATGGTTTCCTCTGGTCGACAGAAATCCACAAAAATTTGTTGATATTTACACGTGTTCAGATAGCGAATTTCAAAAAGCTACCCAGAGAATCTATCATGATGCAAGTTATTCATCGAGTATAAAAATCACTATTTTGCAATAGCAATTAATAATTACTCTTGTTCTTTCTTATTGTTGTTCAGTCTATTATATAATGATATTCTATTATGGTAAAAAGAAATCTGACACGCAGACAGTTCATCGCGACTACCCTTGCAGCAGGAGCCGGTTCCGTATTATTCGGAAAAGCTGCTTTAGGTTTTCCGGCCAGATCAACTGGCTTGTCTGCAGATCCTTTCCAGATTATAACCCTTGGAAAGTCGGGCTTAAAATCTACACTTCTCGGAATGGGTACAGGTTTCAGCGGATATAACCGGTCTTCAAATATCACAAGAGCGGGTGTTGCTGAAACAATTATCCATCAGGCATATGAAAAAGGAATTCGCTTTTTTGATTGTGCTGACAGCTATGGGACACATCCTTTTACTGCGGCTGCACTTAAAGGCGTTCCGAGGGAATCATATACCCTGAGCTCCAAAATCTGGGTTGGTCCGGGAGGTATTCCCGAAATTGAACGTCCTGATGCTGATGTGGTTATTGATCGCTTCCGGAAAGAACTTAAGACAGACTATCTCGACCTGGTACAGATTCATTGTATGACAGATCCCCAATGGACCGACAAGCAGAAAAAACAAATGGATATTCTTGAAAATCTTAAGGCAAAGAAAATAATCCGGGCACATGGTGTATCTGTTCATTCTCTTGAAGCAATGGAAACTTGTGTTGAAAGCCCCTGGGTAGATGTAGTTCATGTCCGGATTAATCCATTTGGAGAAGTTATGGATAAGAACGATCCGGCTGCCGTAATTCCGGTGATTGCAAAACTTCATAAAGCAGGCAAGGGTATTATCGGTATGAAACTGATTGGTAACGGCAACTTCAAAAATGATTCTGAAAAAATAGATGCATCACTTAAATATGTCCTTGGATTAGGGACTGTTGATATGATTATCGTCGGATTTGAATTGCCTGAACAGATTGATAATTATATTGGAAGAATTAAGAATGTCAATATATCAAAACTAGAGAACTGATCATTTAAATGTGGTTCAAATAACCCCCTTCCCAACCTTCCCCCACAGGGGAAGGTGAAGAACAAATCTTTTCCCCCTTGGGGGAAACAAAGGGGGTAACACAAAAAAAGAATATTCTAAACAACGTATATGAAACTCGATAAATTACTGATTACATTCCCGTTAGCATGCATTGCATTGGCCTTTATCCAAAAAAAGGGTTTAGATGAAATAATTCTACCGGGAGCTAAAGTCGAAAAACTGGCAGACGGATTTTTATTTACTGAGGGTCCCGCTGCCGATTCAAAAGGAAATGTCTATTTCACTGACCAACCCAATGACAGGATTATGGTCTGGAGCCTTTCCGGCAAGCTTTCCACCTTTATGCAACCCTGTGGCCGTTCAAATGGCCTTTCCTTTGATAAAGATGGCAATCTATGGGCCTGTGCCGACCAGAAAAATGAATTATGGAGCATTGCGCCCGACAAGAAAGTCACTGTTATTCCCTCAAAATACAAGGATAAACCCCTCAATGGACCGAATGATCTATGGAATGCCCCTGATGGAGGAGTTTATTTTACAGACCCGTACTATAAACGTACCTGGTGGGATCACGACACCATGCCACAGGTTTGTCAGGCGGTTTATTATCTTGCACCTGACCATAAAACAATTACCAGGGTAGTTGATGACCTCGTCCAGCCAAATGGAATTGTGGGTACTCCGGATGGCAAATCACTTTTTGTCGCTGATATAAGTGGAAATAAAACCTGGAAATATTCAATCAGCAAAGACGGTAGCCTGGGCAACAAACAACTGTTTTGCGAAATGGGTTCTGATGGAATGACCATTGATGTAGTGGGGAATATTTACATTACGGGCACCGGGGTAAGCATCTTCGACAGGAATGGTGTCTTTCTAGGTAATATTCCTGTACCTGAAAACTGGACGGCAAATGTTTGTTTTGGCGAAGAAGATATGAAAAGCCTTTTCATCACAGCAACTAGAAGCCTTTACAGAATACGGACGAAGATAAAAGGGGCTTATTGATCTATGGATTTTATACGCTGGTCAAAACATTTATCATTTTAACGTTTTTGTGCAATAAAATTATTTATAATTGCATTCTGATCTAAAATTTTCTGAACCTGATTTTTTCTGAGATATGTTTAAAAAACTGGAGTTTATGGAAGGAACCCGCAGAGCTGATATTAAGCCAGGTATAGATGTTAAGGTAGAATTGACTGAAGATAAGCATACCGGGCGGCTTACAGAAGGTAAAGTAAAGGAAGTCCTTACTTCCTCTCCGAATCATCCTCACGGTATAAAAGTTATGCTTGAGAATGGTCTTGTAGGAAGGATTAAGCAGATAATCTGATTCTGCTTATTTTACGATCAATCAAAAAATTATCTAAATTTGACCTCCTTGAAAACAGGTGGTTTTCAGTGTGCATTTATTAATTATTGTACTAATCAGAATAAGATGAAATACGAAGACTTTCTTGTCAGTTCACTCGGTAAACCTAGTGTGGTATCCCCGCTGAAGCATACCCGACGTGTGGAAAATCCAGTCTATAAATTTGTAGACGACAGTGAAAGAATTTTATATGATGTTTCTCTTGACAATTTCAAGAAATGCAGAGAGACCGGAGAACTTCCAGTCTCTTTCGAGAAAGCCGGCCCGAGAGAAAATATCTTTTTCGAACCTGTGAAAACTAAGGTCGGGATTGTCACTTGCGGAGGATTGTGTCCCGGATTAAATAATGTAATACGCAGCCTCGTTAACGAACTTTATTACAGGTACGGTATTAGCCGCATACTGGGGATCCAGTACGGATATGAAGGATTAATTCCCTCTTATAACCATCCTGTCATTGAACTGACTGCTGCGATGGTTAATTATATTCACCTTACCGGTGGGACTTTTCTGGGATCTTCAAGAGGCGACCAGGATGTTGAAAAAATGGTAGATACTCTTGAGATCATGAATATCAATATACTATTTTGCATAGGCGGCGATGGAACATTCCGTGGAGCACATGAGATTCATAAAGAAGTTCAAAAACGGAAATTAAAGATTTGTATTACAGGCATACCAAAAACTATTGATAATGATATTGATCTGATTCAAAAATCTTTTGGTTTTGAAACAGCCTTTTCTATTGCAAACGATATAATCAGGAATGCACATAACGAGGCATCCGGAGCTTTCAATGGGATTGCTCTTGTTAAACTCATGGGTCGCGATTCCGGATTTATTGCAGCCAATGCCGCATTGTCAATTCAGGAGGTCAATTTTGTTCTGGTTCCTGAAATTACTTTTGATCTTTACGGTCAGCGTGGATTTCTCAGGGTACTTAAAAAACGTCTTGAGGAAAGACATCATGCTGTTATTGTAGTTGCTGAAGGGGCCGGTCAGGAATTTTTCGAATGTGCAGATGAGAATAAAGATGTTTCAGGCAATATAAAATATAAAGATATTGGTATCTACCTGAAAGATAAAATCTCAGAAGAGTTTGAAAATAAAGGCTTCCCTTATTCAATTAAATACATCGATCCAAGCTATATTATCAGAAGTGCTCCGGCCAATGCAAACGACAGTAAATTCTGCAATCTGCTGGCCCAGAATGCAGTTCATGCAGCTCTTTCAGGAAAAACTGATTTTGTTATCGGTTTCTGGAACAATCAGTTCACCCTGATGCCGATTGAGATGGTGGTTGCCAAACGCAAAAAAATTGATGTTGAAGATGAATTATGGTGGAATGTTCTTGAGGCAACCGGTCAACCAATAAGCATGAAAAATCCCTGATATGGTAAAGAACATCATTTTTGACCTTGGAAATGTACTGATCAGTTTTAAGCCTTCGGAATATTTTGATAAGAATAAGTATCCTGAGACCATCAAGGCTACAATTCTTTCAGATATTTTCAGCAGTAAGGAATGGCTTATGCTTGATAACGGAGAAATCACTACTCCCGAAGCAATAGATGCGATTGCAAAAAAATCATCCCTTAATAAGAAAGAAATAGACCATATTTTCAATTTACGTACCGATTTGATGTTTCCCCTCAATCAGAACGTCAGACTTCTTCCTGAGCTAAAAAAACGAGGTTTCAGGCTATACTATCTGTCTAACTTCCCATTGGATATTTTTGATGAGGTACGATCAGGGTACTACTTTTTCAAATATTTCGATGGAGGATTAATTTCTGCTGAAGCAAAATCTTCAAAGCCTGATAACCGGATTTATGAAACCCTACTTGAAAAATATTCTCTTATACCTGAGGAGACTCTTTTTATTGACGATATCGGAATAAATGTAAAAGCAGCAGAATCTTTAGGTATTAAGGGTCTTGTTACTCATGGATCCCTGGAGATTTCCAAAGAGATTGAAAAGGCACTGAAGAATTTTTCAGGAATATAAACCCCTCTGCCCTTCGGGCACCTCCCCCGGCGGGGGAGGAAAATCTGATCACCTTATTTAAGTTTTATCATGTGAAAGTATTTCTCCCCTCTTGGGGGGAGTGCCCGAAGGGCGAGGGGGTTTATCGTAATGGCTGATTCTGCTTGTAAAATCTATGCCCCATGTACCGGACAGGCGGAAATATTCAATTCTCGCTGACTTACGTGATCATATAATCGACTTTAATCATCACAATATGTGCTACTTAACACAATATTTTAGAAAATTGTTCCACGTGGAAACTGGAGCTATTTCCTGAAATATCCGGATAAAATAGCGCTTTTCGCAGAGCCAACAAGGTTTTCAAGTTCTTCTGTGGAGGCATTTTTAATTTTATCAACCGAATCAAAATGTTTAAGCAAAATCTCTTTTGTCTTTGGCCCGACTCCTTTTATCTGATCGAGATCAGATTTTATCATTTCCGAGGAGCGCTTATCGCGATGAAAATTTATCCCGAACCTGTGCGCTTCATTTCTTAATTGTTGTATGATCTTAAGACTTATTGAATTTTTATCCAGATATATTGGTATACTATCTCCGGGAAAATAAATTTCCTCAAGTTTTTTTGCAATTCCAATCACAGTAACCTTTTCTCTTAACCCTAATTTATCAATACTTTTCATTGCTGATGATAGCTGCCCTTTTCCTCCATCAATAATTACAAGTTGAGGTGGCTTTTGATTCTCCTCAATAATTCTTCGATAACGTCTGTAAACAATTTCCTCCATTGAAGAGAAATCATCAGGGCCGGTTACTGTTTTAATATTAAAATGGCGGTATTCGTTTTTACTCGGCCTGGCGTTCCTGAATACAACACATGCAGCAACCGGATTCGATCCCATGATATTTGAATTGTCGAAACACTCTATATGTATAGGCAAATCAGGCATATGAAGATCATTCTTCAGCTTTTCCAGGTTTTTGCCCGTACGAACCTGAGGAGAATGTTCCATCCTTTTCTTTTTTTGTTCCAGTTTGTAGTAGATGGCATTACGCTCAGCCAGTTCAAGAAGCTTCTGCTTTTCACCTGCTTTTGGCACGGTATACTTAACCCTATCCAGGAGAATATCGGGTTTGAATGGCAAAATTATTTCAGGAGAATCGCTTAAAAGCCTTTGTCTGATTTCAGTTATGGCAAAACCAAGAATAGATTCTTTCTCTTCATCGAGCCTCATTTTAAGTTCGACAGTAAGCGCCTGTATTACAGCACCTTGTACTACTTTTAAGTAGTTTACATAAGCATTGTCAGACTCCTGTGCAATGGCGAAAACATCTACGTTCCTGATAGTGTTGCTCACCACCACTGACTTGCTTCTGAATTTTGAAAGAATATCAATCTTTTCCTTAACCGACTGCGCCTCCTCAAAGCGAAGCTCACCGGAATATTTTGTCATTGCCGTTTTCAGATGGTCTATTACGGTTGAAATATTCCCCTTTAAAATATCTCTTATCTGTTCTATATTCTCAAGATAATCACTTTCAGGCTGTTTACCTATACATGGCGCTTTGCAGTTACCCAAATGATATTCCAGGCATACTTTAAATTTTCCTGTCTCAATATTCGATTTTGTCAGGTTATGGGTACAGGTTCTTAGCTTATATAATTGTCTTATAAAACTTATCAACGTTTTGACCATAAGGCCGGATGTATAAGGACCAAAATAAACTGATCCGTCCCGAACGGGGTTCCTCGTACTGAAGACTCTTGGAAAAGGCTCATTTTTTATACATATCCAGGGATATGTTTTATCATCCTTCAACAGTATATTATACCTTGGTTGGTGCTTTTTAATAAGGTTGTTCTCAAGCAGGAGAGCATCTGATTCGTTATCCACAACAACGTGACGTATATCAGATGTCTTTCTCAGAAGAGCAATGGTTTTTCCTGACTGGTTCTTTGAGAAGTACGATGTAACCCTCTTCTTCAGGTTTTTAGCTTTGCCGACATATAAAATTACCCCTGCAGAATCAATAAACTGGTATACTCCCGGGTTATCAGGAATCAGAGAAAGAAGTGATTTAAATTTTGCTTCGGCTACCATCAAAGGTGAAGGATTTGGGTGTAAAGATAATATTTGTCTTTATTCATTGCACACCCTCGCCCTTCGGGCATCTCCCCCAGGTGAGAGGAAAGCCTCTGGTTTTTAGTTGAATTCCAATAGAATGCTGAGAATTTCTCCCCCTTTTTGGGGAGTGCCCGAAGGGCGAAGGGGTTTCAGGAAATAAACAAATTCCTATTCAACAAACAACGAAAGCATTTCAAATTTCTTGACATCAAATAATCCGCGATTGCCAATTTTCAGTCGAATTGATTCAACGGTTCCTCTGGGCAGAGCAGTCCTGCATTCAGCTAGTAATGTTCAGATGGATTAATGGTAGCACTCCTTATAACATCGAATGCATTATATTCTTCTGAAATAAGATTCGCAATTAAAATGCTAATACCTGCAGGATAAATATCCCTGGTGTGAATATCAACCAACTGTCCATATACTTTCATAAATTTTATTTAATTTTTAAAATAATTGTTCCACGTGGAACATACTATCTTCCCAGGTACATCAATAAAATATTTATATCCGCAGGAGACACACCGCTAATTCTCCCTGCCTGGCCTATATTTGAAGGTCTTATTTTGGTTAATTTTTGTCTTCCTTCCGTTGAAATAGAAACCAATTCATTAAAGTTAATATCCTCAGGAATTTTTAAACTCTCAAGTCTTTTTATCTTATCTGCTACTATCTTTTCCCTCTGAATATATCCTTCATATTTAATTTTAATCTCTGCAGATTCAGATATCTCTTTTAACCTATCTGAATTAACACAATTAAGTTTATCACCGCCTTTTATAACTTTTAGTAGTGCACCTATCTCAACCTGTGGCCTGCTGGCAATTGTAATTGCTTTTACTTTCTGAGTAATTTTATTGGTTTCTACCTTTTCAAGAAATCCATTAATATCGTCTGGACTAACACTGCTCTCCGAAAGAAAATCAATAATTTCTTTTACCATGTTCTCCTTTTCTTCCAGATGACTTACTCTATTCATTTTCGCCGTTCCTAAATCATACGCCTTTCTTGTAAGTCGTTCATCTGCATTATCCTGCCTTAAAAGTATCCTGTATTCTGCTCTTGATGTAAACATTCTGTAGGGTTCATCAACCCCTTTTGTCACCAGATCATCTATCAGAACTCCTATATATGATTCCTCCCTTCCTAAAACAAAAGTATTCTTGCTTCTGATTTTCAAAACTGAATTAATTCCTGCCATCAACCCCTGGGCAGCTGCTTCTTCATACCCCGTTGTTCCGTTAATCTGTCCCGCAAAATAAAGATTACTGATTGCTTTTGTTTCCAGAGTATGCTTTAATTGTGTCGGCTGGAAGAAATCATATTCAATTGCATAACCCGGTCTGAACATTTCTACTTTTTCAAGTCCTTTAACCTTCCTTAATGCTTTCAATTGGACTTCCAAAGGTAAACTGCTTGCGAAACCATTAATATAATATTCAACAGTATCCTCTCCTTCCGGTTCGATAAATAACTGATGTGAATCCCTTTCTTTAAATGTAACAACCTTATCTTCTATACTCGGACAGTATCTGGGGCCGCGTCCCTTTATTCTTCCGGTAAAAAGAGGACTAAATTCAAATCCTTTTCTTATTTCCGCATGAACTTCTTCGTTAGTATGTGTTATGAAACAACTTTTTTGCATTAATAAGTTTCCCTTCTCTTTCAAGTAAGAAAACGATTCCCCTTCATCATCTCCCTTCTGTTCAGTCATAGCATTAAAATCAATTGTTCTTCCATCAATCCTTGCACTTGTACCCGTTTTCATTCTTTCCACAGAAAAGCCAAGTTTTTCAAGTTGTTCACTTAATCCTGTTGAAGATTGCTCTCCAGACCTTCCTCCTTTAAGATTTTTAAATCCAATATGCATTAAACCATTCAAAAAGGTTCCATTTGTCAGAATTACTGCTTTAGAATAAAACCTGGTTCCAAAGGAAGTTTGTACTCCTATGACTTTCATTCCATCTAAAATCAAAGAATTGGCTTGCTCCTGCCATATTGCAAGATCCTTTTCTTTTTCCAAAACTTTCCTCCATTCCACCGTATATTTCTGGCGATCGCATTGCGCTCTTGGACTCCACATGGCCGGACCTTTCGACTTGTTAAGCATACGGAACTGAATCATACTTCTATCTGTAACAATACCACTCATCCCGCCCATCGCATCAATTTCTCTGACTATTTGACCCTTCGCGATTCCTCCCATAGCCGGATTACATGACATCTGCGCAAGCTTAGTCATGTCCATGGTGATAAGTAAGGTTTTAGCACCCATCACTGCTCCTGCATGTGCTGCTTCACAGCCAGCATGCCCGCCGCCCACTACAATTATATCGTATTGAAAATCCATAATTTTATTCCTTAAATGACTCCAGCCATAAATCTTCCATCCTTCTCATTTCACCCTTACTATCCTCAGCTGAATCATCAAATCCTACCAAATGTAAAACGCCGTGAATTAATACCCGAAACAATTCTAATTCTAAACTAACATTATAGTTTAAAGAATTCTCTTTTACTCTTTCCAGGCTTATGTAAATCTCCCCGTTTATTACATTTCCCTTATTATAATTGAATGTAATAACATCAGTATAGTAATCGTGTTCAAGAAACTCGACGTTAATCTCTTTTAAATTTTCATCATTTGTGATTATGAAATTAAGGTCACCTGAAATCATTTCTTCTCTCTCGATGACCTTTTTAATAATCTTCACGGCTTTTCTCCATCCTTTAAACCTGAAGTTTTCATCATCATAGAATATTCGGATGCTCAAGATAAAATGTTCTTAAAGGTCATTATAACTGAATTTCCTTTTTTACTGTATTCAATTTTATCAGCCAGATGTGACATCAGATAAATCCCCCTCCCGTTAAGAGCTTCAATGTTCTCTGGAGTTGTCGGGTCAGGTACCGTTTCCGGTCTGAAGCCCGATCCCTCATCTGTAACAGTTATATGAAGCTCCTTACTTTTATAAGCAATTTCTATATCCACCATTTTCCCCGGATTCAAATGGTTACCATGTAAAATCGCATTATTAACAGCCTCCATTGCAGAAACCAGAATTTTTCCATAATTATCCTGTGAAATTCCGATTACTGCTGTTGCTTCATCAATTGCATTTTCAACAATTCGCAAGTTTCCTACTTTAGATTCTATCCTGATCCTTTTATACATATATTATTAACTGCGAAACATTATACTTAAATATCATTTATTTGTTTCAAAAATCTTTTATTTTTTTGAAATCCATGATTCCGGATCAAGCTTTTCCTTTTCTTCAAATATCATAAATTTTAATACTGCTTTATTCCCATTTTCCGTTTCACAATAAACATTCCCAATTTCCTGCTTTGTATCAACTTTATCTCCCTGTTTAACTTTCAAATCTACAACATTTTCGTAAACTGACAGATATCTTCCATGCCTTATAATAACTGTCATATTAGCACCACGTATCGTAAATACTTTTGCTACCTCGCCTTTAAAAATGCTTCTTACCGTCGTTTTTCCTAAGCTTGTTATTTCTATCCCTATATTATTTTCAGTAACATATTTCAATACCGGGTGTTTTTGTACACCAAACTGACTTGTAATAATTCCTCTTTCAACCGGCCATGGTAATCTGCCTTTATTTTCAACAAAATTTTCTCCTATTAATTTTTGTTCCGGTGTATTGTCAGATTTAATCGCTTTTTTTCTTTCATCTTCCATCATTCTGGAAATTTCCTTCTCTATCTTTTCAGCAATTCTCTTTTTTTCTTCAAGGTCCTTTTGCAATTGTTTCTCCTTTTTACTTAATGACTTAACCATGGCCTGCTTTCTTTCCTGTTCGTATTGCAACAGGCTTTTTTGCTGTTCTTCCTTAGACTTCAAATCAGAAGTTCTTGACAGGTCGTTTTGCAATCGATCCTTAGTAGTCTTTATCTGGTCTTTCAACTCTATAATTATCTCAGATTCTTTTCTTCTGAACTTAGTCACCTGCTGCAAATACTTCAATCGTTTATATCCCTGATTAAAATCTTTTGCTGAAAGAATATATACCAACTCTGGATTTTCCTTTTGTGATTTATATGAATTAATTACGGCACGTGTATAATCATTTTTTAAATCTAACAGGTCACTTTCCATCATATTAATTGCGAGAGTATTCAGGTCAATTCTTTCATTCAGTAAATTTATCTCATCACGCATTCCTTTAATTACCGATTCCCTTAAATTAAGCTTATTACCAATTATTTTTACTGCATTCATGCTTTCTTCCTTTTTCTTCGCTGTAGACTTTAACATGTTATCCACATAAGTAATTTCATTTAAAGTAGTGCTTCTTTTTTCCTCCAGCTCCGCTTTTGTTTGAGCATATAAACAGCAAATTATAATCCAAAATAAAAGGTTTGTAAGAATCAAATATTTCATATAAGCTGAATTAATTCATAGCCCTTTCCGGGAACAAATTTTATACTTCCATTCCATGGGAATTCAACTTTTAAAATTTTTATTTTTATTGTAGTATTGTATTGAGAATCTTCTAATTCCACCATTTTAGGAATTAATATATTCCCAACATATAAAAAACTTTCATACTTTATCCTAATCCCTTGTTGAACAAAATTTATCATCTGATTAACTAAAAGTGCCTTTCTCTTTTCACAATCAATATTATAATTAAATGTTACTCCCTTAACCATGCAATTAATATTCAATTTATTTCCTGAACATTTTTCCACGATATCTTCACAATTCTTCTCTATAACCATGTCCCCGAAAATTAAAGGCAAACAATTAAGAGAAAATCTATATTTCTTTTCTATATAAAAAGATGTGGCAAAATAAAATTTTTTGTTTATCCTGTCATTAACCAATACTGTATCATTTGAAATGTAAATTCTTGTTCCTTCAATTCCTGACCTGCTTTTTAAACTAATAAGAAATTTATCGGGTTTTTCAAACTTTATATTAGCTAAAAATTTCTCTTTCCCGTTTTGAGTTAAAATTTCGATTTCAGCTTTTTGAATAAAAAAACTATCATTTGTAATGTTCTGTTCTTTAACACTTTCCACAACATTCTCTGAAACATATTTCTTTGAACTCTCCGTTATAACTTTACTTACATTTCTGGTTACAGAACAACCCGGGATAAATGTCCCCAGAATCAATATTAAAATTATTTTCCGCAATTTTCAATTTCCTTTAACAATTCCGTTTTTGTGCTGTCAAGTTTCAAAGCGATATTCCAGTTACTAACCGCTTCCTTGCACTTTTTTTGTTTTTTTAAAATATAACCATAATGTTCATACCACACTGCATCAGTTTTTTCTCCTTTATTTATCACCGATTCCATAATCCTTGCAGCTTCCTTTAGTTTTCCCCTTTTATAAAGTACCCATCCGTAAGTATCAAGAAAATTAGTATTTCCTTTGTCTTTTTCAATAACTCTTTTTGCCATCTCCTCTGCCTCTCTGAGATTTGTATTTTGCTCTGCCAGGTAGTATGCGTAGTTATTAATAACGGTAAGGTCATCATTATTGGTCTTCAGCGCAGATTTAAATGTCTCAAATGCTTTCAAATAGTCTTTCATCCTATAATATACATCTGCCCTCATTGTAAGTACCTGTACTAAAAAATCTCTGTTTTCACCTGCCAGGATCTCTGCTTTTTTTAATTCCTCCAGTGCAATTAAAAATTTTCCTGTCTCTAATGCACCGTTGGCATATAATAACTTGGCAGGAAATGACGTGTTAAACCTTGTTGCACATTCTTCCCCAGTTGCAACCAATTTATTGTAATCCTTCATTTGCAGATAAACTATAAGCAGTTTTTCCCAGGCGTAATAATTTTCAGGATTTAGCTTAATTAATTCTTCTAACCTGAGTGAAGCATCGTTTAACCTATTTTTATTTATCATCAATTCCGGACGTAAAATCGGAATTATGTTATCGTCTTTATAATTTGCTTCTAAAACCATCAACGAAATAATCAACTTTTCCTCTAAGTCTTTATTCAGGTCAGTTATTTCAATAATCCTGGCCATAAGTGATATTTTATTCTCAAGCACAATTTTACTGTTGAGAGCGACAGTATTCAGTAGCATAAACAACTCATTATATCGTTTTTCAGTTAATAGAAAGTCACAAAGAGAAAGTTGAATCTGAGGATCGTCAGGATTTCTTTCTAACAATTTATTGTAGACATCCAAAGCCTTTTGATTTTCTCCTTTTCCCCTGTAAATATCAGCCAGAACACCATTGTACATTATTTCATCAGGATATTCTTTCAGAAGCGACAGTGTTTTAACCATTGCATCATCATACTTGTTTTCTGAAATAAGGTTCTTTATTGATGATAATGTCGATGTTTCGTTCACCCCATATTTCTTATCAAAAGATTCAAAGATTGAATTTGCCTTATCATAATTCTTATCCTCAGAGTAAAGGTTTCCAAGAGTTAACTGAAGACTTTCTTTTTCAGGGAAATACTTTACTGCTTTCTCGTAATAAATTATAGAGCTATCAAGATTTTTTTCCTGATAATATAATCCAGCCAGCATTGTAAGATACCATATATTTTCCTCCTCTATTGATAATGCCATTGCCGTATAGCGCTTTCCATTTTTTATATCGCCATTTGCAATTACAATTTGCGCCATTTGATAATATGCAGCATCACTTTTAGGATTAATTTTAATGCTTTGCTCCAGGTATTTTAATGCATCACCCCCATTTCCCATTAATTTTTGTTTAAGTGCTTCGACATAAACTTCATTAAATGCAGCAGAGTCATAATTATTTTTTATTTTCCCTTTTGTTCCTGATGTCATAAATGTTTTGGAACAAGAAGAAAAGCTTAAAACTAAAAACGCCAAAAAAATGTAACTAAATTTATATGATCTCATATTTATTTATTACTCGTATGTCCAAACCCACCTGTTCCTCTTTCAGAGTTTAAAAGAATATCAACGCTTTCCCATTCAGCTTTTTCGTGTCCAGATATAACCATCTGGCAAATTCTTTCTCCATCCTCTATAACGAAATTTTCATTTTATAATTACAGAAAATAGCTCCAAAACTAAATGACAAATATACTGCTAATGCCTTTACTAAAATGTTTCTATATTTGTTTTGATTAAAATATTGCAATTTGAAAATCAATATTTTCCCCTATCGTTCAAAGTTAAATATCTTTGTATTCACAATTGCAGAAGTATATTAACCAATTTTCGCGTTTCATGAATCTCAATTTTAAAAAGTCAGTCTTTCTTTTTTGTCTTATTTGCCTTATATCCTGTAATGCCCCTGGCGGGAATGATAACACAACTGTTTCTATTAAAACCACACTCGGCGAAATCAAGATAAAGCTATATGACGGAACTCCCCTTCATCGTGATAATTTCATACGACTAATAAATTCAGGATTTTACGATGGTATCTCTTTTCACCGTATAATTAAAAACTTCATGATACAGGCTGGAGATCCTGCTACTAAATCCGCTCCATCAAAGAATCTTCCTGACTCTCTTAAAACTTATACTATTCCTGCCGAGTTCAATAATCAGTATTTTCATAAGAAAGGAGCCCTTGCTGCTGCCCGCCAGGGAAATGATGTAAATCCTGAAATGAGATCTTCAGGAACTCAGTTTTATATTGTTCAGGGAGCCAAATTAAGTGATGATGAGCTTAATCTGGCAGAGCAACGCATTAACAGTAACATGAAGCAAAGCTGTTTTAACAGTTTAATAAAGCAAACGGCTGATAGTGTGAGGTTAGCAGGAAAATCTATGACAGACGAGGAAATCCAGGAGATTGCTTCCGTTAAAATGTTTCAATATCTTACAACCTATAAAGACTATAAAATTTCCGGGGAACAGAGAAATATTTATAAAACCTCCGGTGGCACTCCCCGTCTTGACGGAACCTATACTGTGTTTGGTGAAGTAATTGAAGGTTTGGATATTATAGATAAGATTGCCGACGTGCAGATAGACAATAGTGACAAACCTTTTAATGATATTAAAATTATAAAAATAAAAATTATAAAAAATTAATATTGATTTAAAACAGTCTTTTAATGCTGCAAAAAATTACAGCCCTGCTAAGTGAGGTTTCCTCTTTATCTGTAAAGAATCCCGGGGAACTGGAGTTATTCCGTTTGAAATATCTTAGCAAAAAGGGATTACTTTCTGATCTTTTCGAAGATTTCAAGAAAGTACCGGTTTCCGGGAAGAAAGAGATTGGCCAAAAGCTGAATCTTTTAAAGCAGAATGCACAGGAAAAATATAATTCTCTTAAAATCGAACTTGTAAACCAGGAAGAAAAAGCTGATGGTACCGATCTTACAAGGCCTTCTTTTCCATATTCTATAGGATCACGTCATCCTATTTCTATCGTAAGAAATGAACTTATTGACATATTCACCCGTATAGGTTTTACTGTTTCGGAAGGTCCCGAAATAGAAGATGACGATCATGTCTTTACAAAACTTAATTTTGCTCCGGAGCATCCGGCAAGAGACATGCAGGATACCTTTTATATTTCCAGAATATCTTCTGAAGACTCAAGTCCCAAAGATATTTTACTACGTACTCACACATCTTCGGTACAGGTAAGGGTTATGCAAAATCAAAAACCTCCTATCCGTACTATTTCGCCCGGTAGAGTTTTCCGTAATGAGGCTATCTCTGCAAGGGCTCATTGTATATTTCATCAGGTTGAGGGTTTATATATTGACGAAAATGTATCTTTTGCCGATCTAAGACAAACGCTACTATTCTTCGCAAGAGAGATGTTTGGAAAAGAGACCGAAATCAGGTTAAGGCCGTCATATTTTCCTTTTACTGAGCCTTCTGCAGAAATGGATGTAAGTTGTAAGATTTGTGGTGGAAAAGGTTGTAATGTTTGTAAACATACGGGCTGGCTTGAAATTTTAGGTTGTGGCATGGTACATCCGAATGTTCTTGAAGCCTGTAATATTGACAATAAAAAATATACCGGTTTTGCTTTTGGTCTGGGTATTGAACGAGCAGCCATGCTTAAATACGGAGTTAATGATTTGCGTTTGTATTTTGAAAATGATTTGAGATTTTTGGATCAATTTAAGAGCGCATTTTAACTAAACTGAACATTTAATTAGTGACAGTGTTAATCTTTGCACTATAATTTAGGAGACGAAATGAAACAACAAGAAATTCACGTCCCGCTTTGTGACAGTTGCTCGCTTGAATCAGGGTCGATTTTCAAGTATCTTACACCTGATGAAGTTGAGGCTCTTAACTTTGAAAAGGATTTCCGGCAGTATAAACGCGGGGATATTCTTTATCAGGAAGGTAACCGAATAAGCGGGTTCTTCTGTGTTAACAGCGGTATCATTAAAGTATTTAAAACTGGTTTTGATGGAAAAGAACAGATAATCAGGTTTGCAAAAAAAGGAGATATTATTGCATACCGGAGTGTTCTGAGTAATGAGCTTGCATGTACTTCTGCAAAAGTTATCGAAGATTGCCTGGTGTGTTTTATACCTTCAGAGATTCTAATATCTTTTATTAAAACCAATTCTGCATATGCCCTTGAATTACTAAAGCTTGCCTGCCATGAATTAGGTGAAGCTAATTCATTTATTACCGATATTGCCCAGAAAACTGTAAGGGAGCGGCTTGCGGAGGTACTTCTTTTCCTTGTAAATGATTTTGGCCTTGATGAGGAGCATTTTCTTAATATCTCTCTTACCCGTGAAGAGCTGGCCAATATAGTTGGCACTGCAACAGAATCAGTTATCAGGTTATTATCTGAGTTTAAGTCTGATAAACTGGTTGAGCTTAACGGGAGAAAAATTAAGATTTTAAATACGAAGGGTCTGGAGAAGATCAGTAATGTTTTTAATTAATTAATTCAAAACAGCGTACCCGGTATATTGTGTCCAAATTGTTTTCCGAGATGCTTATAGGCATGTTCTGTGGCTTCGCGGCCCCTTGGTGTTCTTTTAAGATATCCCTCTTTTATAAGAAAAGGTTCATACACTTCCTCAATTGTTCCGCTTTCTTCACCCACTGCGGTAGAGATCGTATTTAACCCAACAGGTCCGCCACTGAATTTATCAATTATTACAGAAAGAATTCTGTTATCCATTTCATCTAAACCATGTTGATCAATATTAAGAGCTTTGAGACTATACCTTGTTATATCGATATCAATTTCTCCCGAACCTTTTACCTGGGCAAAATCCCTTACTCTCCTAAGCAGCGCATTAGCAATTCTTGGAGTTCCCCGGCTTCTTCTGGCAATTTCGACTGCCGCCTCTTCATCAATTCTGATATTCAGTATGCCGGCCGATCTTTTAACAATACATGTAAGTATTTCATGATCATAATATTCAAGATGAAATTTAATTCCAAACCTTGCTCTTAAAGGACTGGTAAGAAGGCCTGAGCGGGTTGTTGCACCTATCAGCGTGAAATTATTAAGCGTCAACTGGACACTTCTTGCACTAGGTCCCTTATCAATCATTATATCGATCTGGAAATCTTCCATTGCAGAATAGAGATATTCTTCGACAACAGGACTCAGGCGGTGAATTTCATCAATGAAAAGCACATCTCCCTCCTGAAGGTTTGTAAGCAATCCTGCCAGATCGCCCGGTTTATCCAGGACAGGGCCGGATGTAACCCGGAGGTTAACCTGTAACTCATTGGCTATTATTGTAGCAAGCGTTGTTTTGCCTAATCCTGGCGGACCATGTAAAAGGACGTGATCGAGAGATTCTCCCCGCTGTTTTGCAGCAGTTACAAAAACAACCAGGTTTTCAATTACCTGTTTTTGTCCCTTGAAATCGCTGAAACTTAATGGTCGTAATTGCTTCTCGAACTCCTTATCGTTTGGTGTGATAATATCTTTTCTGATGTTAATATTTTCTTCCATAAAGCAAAGTAACTATTTTATCAGCTTTGTATCGCTTTCAGGAAGCTTAATTCTAACACTGTTAATACTTATCTCTACATCGTCCTTATATGAAATTACAAGAAAGGGAATTCCTTCTTCGCTAAATTTTTTCCAGGTTTTTTCTCTTATGCCCATCTGGAAGTATTGTTCTTCTTTAGTTTTACCGTTCTCATAATAAAAAATTTGTTGCCCGTCGGGATTGCCCTGAACAAAGTTTCCTTTGAATTTCAGTTTTCCATTGTCATAATATGATTTCCAGACACCATCTTTTAATCCGGTAATATATTTTCCTTCCTCAGTAACTTCGCCAGATTTATATTTCCATTGTCCGTTTTTCTCTCCGTCAGAGTACTGACCCTGGGCTATAATATCGCCTGTTGCAGAGTATTCAGTAGATGACCCGTCACGTTGCCCCTGGAAGTATTCTTCCTCCTTCAGCATTGCCCCGTTATCAAAATACCAATTCCATAATCCGTCAGGACGACCGTTGTTATAAGAACCGGTTTGTTCAACTTTTTCTGAAATGTTATAGAATTTCCACTGGCCTGAGCGTCTGTTGTCAGTAAACTGACCTTCTGCCTGTACTTTTCCATTGGAATATAGATCTTTCCACTTTCCATTCCGGTTTCCAGCTTCGTCAATTATACCCTCTGAGAGGAGCAATCCGTTATCGTTGTAAATAAAAGCATCGGTAACTTTTCCGTCTTTTCCGAATTCCCTGTGAATACCTACAGGAATCTTATTACGATAGGGACCGCTATAGATCAATTTACCCTCCTGATCATGCTTATTTACTATTTCAATATCCGTTTCATCTTCCACCCTTGATTTTACAATAGCTCCATTATCATAAAGCATGGTAATAACAAGTTTTCCATGGGTATCATATTCTTTGTAATAACCATGCATAAGGTCATCCTTAAAAGTTTTTTCCGCTTTGATTCCTCCGTTAGGATAGAATTCTTTCCAGTCGCCTTGCTTTAAACCATTCTTGTCTGTTCTGTTTATTCTTTCCCTGCTGACAAGAAAATCATTATTATATTCAAGCAGCGTTATAATATTTTCATCTTTGTTGTATTCTTTTGATAAACCCTCTTTTTTCCCCGCATTATACGTGAAAGTCTGCTCTATTTTTCCTTCGGGGAAATAGATAAATGCCGTACCCTCTTTCCTGTCGGCGGCAAAAAGCTCTTTTGACCAAATATAAACTCCCCGCGATGGATCCTTTTTATATTTATAATACCATCCATTCTTTTTGCCATAGAGATAATTGATCTTTTCTGTCGTGTCTCCGGCCTGATCATAAAACAGCCAGATACTATCAAGAAGAAAGTTTGTCCTCTTTCCTTCAGATTTCTTAATTCCGGTGACATAAAAACTTTTCCATAATCCTTCCGGTTTTCCGTTTTTAATCAAACCTTCACTCGAGACTGCTCCGTTTGGGTATTTAAATACCTGATAACCATCCTTTACAGCCTCGTTTTCCTGCGAAGAACCTATTTTACAGATTAAAACAAAAAATATCAAAATAATAATTCTTTTCATGATTTAAAGACCAAGTTTTTCAGATATTTCCAACATTCTTTGTATGGGCTTTTGTGCTCTTATGAGGGTTTCATTATCAATAATAATTTCAGGTTTTTCGTTTTTAAGACAATTTAGAATTTTTTCGATAGTTATAAGTTTCATAAAACCACATTCACTGCATCCGCAAGTAGAATCTATTGGAGGAGCAGGAATATAAGTTTTTCCAGGGTTCTCTTTTTTCATCTGATGGATTATACCGACTTCAGTTGCTATAATATAACAATTTCCTTTATCTTTTTTTGTTAATTTTAATAATGAAGAAGTGGAACCTATAAAATCTGCTACCAGTCTTACGGGCAGTTCACATTCGGGATGAACGATAATTTTTGCAGTGGAATTTTCTTTCTTCAATCTCAGAATTGCTTCCAGAGAAAATTTTTCATGAACATGGCATGCTCCGTTCCATATTACCATATCGCGTCCTGTTTTATTCAGGATATAGTTTCCAAGGTTACGGTCAGGTGCAAATATTATTTTCTCATCGGGTGGCAGGGATTCAACGATCTGAACTGCATTTGATGATGTACAGATTATATCTGACAATGCTTTTATTTCAGCAGTTGTGTTTACATATGAAATTACTGTTCTTCCCTGGTTCTCCTTTAAAAATTTCTCAAAATCTTCTGCTTTGCATGAGTCAGCAAGAGAACAACCTGCATTCAAATCAGGAAGAAGAACTTTCTTCCCGGGAGCAAGTATTTTTGCTGTTTCGGCCATAAATTTAACTCCTGCAAAAATTATTATATCAGCTGAATTTGAAGCAGCTTTCTGAGAAAGCGCAAGACTATCTCCAACAAAATCAGCAATATCCTGAATATCTCCAGTCTGGTAATAGTGTGCAAGAATGATTGCATTTTTTTCTGCTTTCAGTCTTTTTATATCAAAAATATATTGTTCTGTTGATAGCATTTTCACATTTTAAAATAATTGTCATCAATCTGACGGTAAACTTAATCATTATTGCAATATCGAATTTCTTCTTGTTATGCTTACTGATTTTAATTAACAGTATAATATTCTTATATATTAATATTAAATTTATTTATGATGATAATAATGTCCTGTTAATAGTGTTAATATTATATTCACGTATTTATTATATTTTTCGTAATTAACGGTGTACAAACATTTTTTCAACAAGTCAAAAAACATACCGTTTTTGACTATCAACTGATTAGTAAATTAATTAACAACTGTTAATATTTGTTTGTTGATACTGACAAAATATCAAAAGTAAAGTTTTTAAGGTTTATATAAAGTTCATATTTTGATTTTATTTTCTTATAACTTTATTTAATTCACTTCTGGCTCCTCGTAAACTATAAAATAGTTGATAAAACATTATATTATAAATCTTTTTGCGCAATTATCTACAGGTTATTAAAAGGAGATTTAAAATATAAAGCATCTGCGGCTTCGCAGAGTCTTCTTTATAAAAATCAGTTTCAGGGGTAAAACCCCTCTGCCGCTTGCTTCGGCGAAGCAAGGGCGGCATCTCCCACGGGAAGAATCTGTTTAATTGAAATGAACCCCTCTGCCGCTTGCTTCGGCAAAGCAAGGGAGGCATCTCCCACGGGAAGAATCTGTTTAATTGAAATGAACCCCTCTGCCGCTTCGCGGCATCTCCCCTAAAGGGGCGATAATTCTCTGATGTTTAATTGAATCAGACTGAATTGGTAATAATTTTTTTCCCAAAAGTGGGGAATGAAAAGGGGTTGAATAGGAGAAGAAAATCCTCCAAACTAAACAATCATCCTATTTTTTTGTTACTCTATTATATAAAGCTTTTAAGGTTGAAGATATAAGGATACTTTTTTCTTTTAATTAAGCAATTGTGTTAATTTGCAGACTCTTTACAGAAAATAAATTAAAAGTCAAAAAGTTGAAAAACAAAAAAATTGCAATAGTGTCGGATCATGCCGGATATTACCTTAAGGAGAAGTTGTTAGGTTATCTTATTAAGGAAAAATATGATGTCAAAGATTTTGGATGTTCTTCCGGAGAAACAGTTGATTATCCGGATTTTGGTCATCCTTTGGCAAACGCAGTTACTGCAGGTGATTTTGAATTTGGGATATCGATTTGCGGGACAGGCAATGGTATAAACATGGTTGTAAACAAGCATCCCGGGATTAGAGCAGCTCTATGCTGGAACGAGGAGATCAGCCGTTTGTCAAGGGCACATAATGATGCAAATATTCTTACAATGCCTGGTTGGTTTATTTCGGAATCTGAAGCATATCTGATTGCTAAAACTTTTCTGACCACCTCCTTTGAGGGTGGCCGGCACACAAGGAGAGTAGAGAAGATATCATTAAAAATGTATTAATATGCTTTCAAGTTCTTGCAGATACGGAATAAGGGCTGTCATTTATCTGGCCAGTCAGCCATTATCAAACTGCAAGACCGGGATAAAAAAGATAAGCAGCGACCTTGACCTTCCCACACCCTTCCTTGCAAAAATTCTTCAATTACTGGCAAAACAAAAAATTCTAAGTTCCTCCAAGGGCCCCCATGGAGGTTTTTCTTTATTAAAAGATCCACGGAAAATAACCTTACTTGATATTGTAAATACAATTGATGGAAACGATACTTTTACAGATTGTATAATGCATAATGGCTCGTGCGAAGGGGTAGAAATGGAAGGGAAACATTGTCCGCTTCATAAGGACTATGAGAAATCAAGGAAAGAACTTATTAAACTGTTCAGTAACAGGACAATTCATGAACTGGTTATAAAATCGAAGAATCCGGAATTAATAACTATCTGATTATCTCTTTTTTAAGAGGTTTAATCCAGAGCCACAACAGAATTGATACAAGAATGCCAACACTATTAGCCAGCGCGTCATAAAAGCTGCCAGTTCTTGTTAAAGTAAGTGTTGCTTGCAGAATTTCCATTAAGATACCGTAAAATAGAGGAATAAGGCCTGTCAGGAATAAATGGCTGGTACTTTTTATTGCTTTCCTGTTCTCAAGAATAATTACCGACATCAGACCAAAGTACATTCCGAAATGAACAACTTTATCGATGTTTGGTATATTAATAAATGAAACTTTGTCGAAAGTATGAGAGTTGGCCAGGCTGAGATACATTATAATCAGAGCTACCAGGATTGAGAATATATTCTTCTTTACCATTTTTAATATTTGATGCAAATTTAGTTAATATCGGCAAAGGCGCAACAATTCAACTGCAGGACAACAAGACTCCAAGATAAAAGGAAGCTGGAATAACATATCCTTTGTGTAACTTTGTGCCATGGCAGGGATATACATACACATACCCTTTTGTAAGAAACCATGTTTTTACTGTGATTTCTATCATGTGATTTCGGTAAATGATAACTCTGCATTTATTGATGCACTACTCAAGGAAGTCACATTAAGAAAGGATTATCTTGAAGATGAAACAGTTTCAACAATATATCTTGGAGGAGGCACTCCGTCGGTCTTTTCAATTAAAGATCTGGGAACAATACTGAATCATATAAACAAACTGTTCAGAGTAACGGAAGATTGTGAAATAACTATTGAACTAAACCCTGATGATGTTCAGCCTGCTTATTTAGAAGGGCTGAAGAATCATAATATAAACAGAATCAGTCTGGGGATTCAATCGTGGAGGGATTCAGATCTTAAAATGCTCAACAGGCGTCACGACTCGGTACAGGCTGTTGTTGCATTGAAAGAGACGTTAAATGCAGGATTTGAAAACGTAACGATTGATCTTATTTATGGAATTCCGGGGATGAGCCTGAAGGAATGGGAATCAAATCTGGATTTTTCCTTTTCCTTTGGCATTAAGCACCTGTCTGCATATCATCTGACATTTGAACCGGGAACTGTCTTCGGAAAGATGCTGAAGAAAGGTACGATTTCTGAAATTGATGAAAATGATAGTGCCGCACAGTTTAATATTCTTATTGAAAAGGCTGAATCTGCAGGTTTTGTCCAATATGAGATTTCAAATTTCGGCAAACCAGGTTATTTCTCCATCCACAATTCAAATTACTGGAAACAGGTTAGTTATCTTGGACTCGGACCATCAGCACACTCTTTTAACGGTTATTCACGCCAATGGAATATTCGTGATCTTAAAGATTATATTAAGTCTGTTAATGCAGGGAAATCCTTTTTTGAAAGAGAAGAACTTGACATAAAGACCCGCTTTAATGAATATATAATGACATCCCTGAGAACAATGTGGGGCATTGATCTTGAGTATGTTGAGGGAATGTTTGAAAAAGAAGGATATGATTATGTTGTAAATCTGGCAGGGAAATTCAGAAATTATGGTCTTATGAAACTGGAAAAAAAATCCCTGGTTCTTACAAACCAGGGAAAGTTGATATCGGACAATATAATATCTGAATTTATGATGCCGGGTAACGAATAGTTATTTTTTTGAAAGCATAAAATTTGTGCGCCCGATAATATTGTCATCAAGATAAAGTTCAACACTGTAGTTACCGATAATAAAATCACCTTTATTATCCATAAAAATGCACACTTCTATATCCTGATTCAAATAATCTACCTGACGGTTGGCAGAATAAATTATTTTATTGCCCTTATATTCAAAAAGGTTATCAGGACTGCTTGTTACAACCAATGAGTCGGGCCTTATCACTCTCATATATACATCTTTCTGTCCGGGTTTTGCCAGTGGATTCTCCCGCAGAGTGAAGCATATTCTGAGTTTATCCAGGTTATTAATCCTTGTGGTTTCTTTTCTCTTTTTATTCAGAGATACTGCGAGAATATTCTTAGCCTGAATAATAGAAGCAACCTCAACTTTAGTACTAAGTTCTTCTTTTACTTTTGACAGCTCGGTATTTGTATTCCGGACTTGTGTGATTTGCTGCTTTATCTCAGTATTTTCTGAAGTAAGCATTTTGTTTCGTGTATTTAGAGAATCGATCTGAACAATATAACTTTTCATTATATCTCTCATTGTTGAGATCTCGTTCTTATATGATTTTATAAGCCTGACATTTGATGCAGTAATGGATAATAGCTTGACAATCTTATTTTTTTGCGCCTCCATTCCTGCCTTCAAAGTATCGTTATTGGTTTTCAGAGTATCAAATGCAACGACCATGTGCCTTAGTTCGTTGGCCAGGGAATCTTTTTCCTGGGTCAGAGCAGTTTCCATTTCGATCATTTTGTTCTTCTTATCGAAATACATATAAATAAGAAAAACCAGAGCAACGCCCAGGATAATTGATGTGACAATCATACCAATCGGTGTGCTTTTTTTTGGTCCCTGTACTGTTGGGGTACTACTGTTTAAATCTGTCATTTATCTAGTTGTGTTTAAAGGGTTAATTACAAAATTAATAATATCCTTATACTTTTTCAAATTTATAATATAAACATAAGATAATAATTTTTGTTATATTGTTTAAAGATTCAGAAGATCTGTATATCATCATGAGAATTTTATTTACCGAACCAGGTTATTATTAGAACTATGAAATACGTTGGTGCACATGTAAGTGCTTCGGGAGGAGTAGAAAACGCTCCGATAAATGCAAATTCAATAGGAGCAAAGGCTTTTGCCCTATTTACAAAGAATCAGAGACAATGGTTTTCAAATCCACTATCCAAGGCAAGTATTAAAGCGTTCAGGGAGAATTGTGAGAAGTATGACTACAAACCATTTCAGATTCTGCCACACGACAGCTACCTGATAAATCTCGGGCACCCCGAAAAAGAACCTTTGGAAAAATCGAGAGCTTCTTTTCTCGATGAAATGCAACGATGCGAACAACTGGGTCTTAACAGACTGAATTTCCACCCTGGAAGTCACCTGAAGACGATCAGCGAGGAAGAATGCCTCAACCGGATCGCAGAATCTATTAACATTGTTCTTGATAAAACAAAAGGTGTTACGGCAGTTATAGAGAATACTGCCGGGCAGGGTACAAATATGGGACATAAATTCGAGCAGATAAGGTTTATTATTGACAAGGTTGACGATAAATCGCGGGTTGGAATTTGTATAGATACCTGCCATGCTTATACTTCGGGATATAATATTAAATCACCGGAAGGATATGCTGAGACATTCAATATGTTTGATAAGATTATCGGGTTTAAATACCTGCGGGGAATGCATATAAATGATTCGAAGAAAGAATTGGCCACAAGAGTTGACAGGCATGATAATATAGGAAAAGGATTCCTTGGGGAAGATGTGTTCAGTATGCTGATGAATGACGCAAGATTTGATAATATGCCTCTTATTCTTGAAACTCCTGATGAATCATTGTGGGAAGTTGAAATTAAGAATCTTTATTCCCTGATCAGGAAGTAAAGAAATATTTAAACATTAGTAGCAGGTTTCAAACCGATAAGTTTTTCGATATCAATTTCTTTCAGCTTTTCTTTAGTTGCATTATAGCCAATCTCAAATAGTTCATGTGCTTTTTCCGGATCGAGAATTTTATAATTTCTAAGTTCCAACGGAGCAATAAAAAGATCGAATTTCTTTGCTTTTTCGGAAATTTCTTTCGACATACTGAGCATAAAAGTTCTTTCAGCAATACTTATCAATCCGCTAATTTTTTCCATATAACCTACCGGATTTACAAAAGATCCGATAAGAATTCTGCATTTATTTTCGATTGGCCTTAAGGGCAGATTATCAAGAACACCACCATCAACATAAGAGATATCATTGATTTTTACAGGTTGAAAAAGAACCGGGATGCTAGCTGATGCGATAACCGGATCATATAAATTTCCTTCGGAAAAATAAACTGCTTTTCCGTTATTCAGATCAGTTGCAGTAACAAATAACGGGATTTTAAGCTCTTTAAACTCTTTTGAGCGTAAACTTGTTTTTAATATTTTAACTATTCCGCCAATTTGCAGCAATCCCTCCCTGGGTAATGCCGGACGCATAAAATCAAGCCGGCTGCCTCCATTCATCAACTTGAGTATTTCCTTCGGAGTATGGCCATCGGCATACAGAACACCAATAATAGCTCCGGCGCTGGTTCCGGATATTACATCAGGAAAGATACCGGCCTCATTCAAAGCATCGATTACTCCGAGATGCGCAAATCCTCGTGCTCCTCCACCGCTTAATACAAGTCCGGTTTTATATTGTTTTTCAGGCATAAAATGTATTTTATCTTTATCTATCATTTTAATAAGCCAATGAATAATTTAAAATTAAGAAAAGTAACAATACCGGCAATAACCGACAGTAACACAATAAGAAAACGACTGTTGGCATATTTTCCCATAACTTTTTTAGAAGAAGTCAGGTATATCTGTATCGCAATAGTAAAAGGAAGCTGAATGCTGAGAAATACCTGTGATAAAATAAGGCCTTTAAACGGGTCACCTATAAAGAAAATCAAAATTAATGCGCCCAGCAGGGAAATTAAAACACCAATCCGGGAATGATTATCTTTAACATTGTATGGCTCACCGTACATTCCTGAAACTATAGATCCACCTGCCATTCCGGAAGTTATCGTCGATGCAACCCCGGCAAAGAGAAGAGCAACAGCAAAAACAACAGAAGCATTGGATCCAAGCAAAGGCTCAAGGAGTTTTTCCGCCTGTTGAAGCTCTTCAACTTTCTGGTTTTTTGCAAAGAAAGTTGCTGCAGCCAGAATTATCATGGCGCTGTTTATGGCCCAGCCGATTATCATAGAAAACAATGTATCAGCAAATTCAAACCGGAGTTGTTTTTTAATGATGTTTTCATCCTGAAGGTTCCACTGACGGCTTTGTATGATTTCCGAATGAAGGAAAAGGTTATGTGGCATTATAACTGCTCCCAGAACACTCATTATCAATAAAATAGAGCCATTGGGGATAGAAGGTTTAACCCACGAGATTCCTGCCTGTATCCAGTCGACCTTCACCAGGAATAGTTCATATAAAAATGAAAGTCCGATAATTGAAACAAAACCTATGATCCATCTTTCAATTTTCTGATAAGAATTAGAGAACAGCATTATCATTACAAAAATGGTCACAAGTATTGCACCTATCTTTATCGGAACATTAAATAGCATATTCAGGGCAATAGCCCCTCCGAGGATTTCAGCCAGTGAAGTAGAAACAGACGCCAGTACAGCAAACGAGAGGACGGATTTTGAAATCCAGGGTTTTAAATGAATTGTTGCTGCTTCTGACAGACAGAGCCCGGTTGCAATTCCCAGATGAGCGACGTTATGCTGAAGAACGATCAGCATAATTGTAGAAAGAGAAATAACCCATAACAACATGTACCCGAACTCTGACCCGATCGCAATATTTGCAGCCCAGTTACCGGGATCGATGAATCCGACAGTCACAAGTAATCCGGGACCAATATATTTGAAAATATCCAGAGCCCCGAAAACACGTTTATGATCGCTTCTTTTCAGGTCTCTTAAGAATCCGAAATAATTCAAAAGATTCTTAAAATTCAACATATTATATAGAATAAAATATCAACTTGCAAATTTCGTGATGGCACTATTAAAGATGACAAATATAATCAATGATACTGAAAATTATTGCCGGGTACTCCAGGTGATAATTAGATCCGTGGTAATTGAAGAAAATCAATATTTTTGTCAGAAGATTATTCTCAATCATTAAAATCAGAAAAGAGTATGCAATTTTTATTATTAGCTTATGACGGAAAAGATCCGGAAGCACTTCAGCGAAGATTAAATGTCCGTGAAGAACATCTTCAAAAAATAAGCAGGCTTAAAATAGCCGGTGAATATTTATTTGGTGGCGCAATTCTCAATGACAGTGGTAAAATGATAGGATCAATGATTGTTTATGAGTTCCCTGACCGGCAGGCACTGGATGAAAAACTAAAAAATGAACCCTACATAACTGGGGGAGTCTGGACAAAAATCGAAATTCAGCCATTCCGTCATGCTAAAATGGTATAATATAATATGGAAATTAAAAAATATGCATCCATAGTCGATAAAAGTGTTCTTGTTCTTATGGCAGGCCTCATGTGGTTTGGAGTAGGGGTCTTACTTATCAGTTATGCTGTGTCATGGCTATCTTCCTGTAGCGGAAAGCAACAGTTTTTCTTTTATACTGCCGGATTCCTGGCAGCAATGCCTATTCATCATTTTGGTTTTCTTAAGATTGCTGATAAAAACCTGAACAGAATATTGCTTCTCACGGAAAAAAAGAGTCCGTTTACCTTTATGACCTGGAAAAGCTATATAATTGTTTTAATAATGGTTTCAATGGGAATTGCCCTGAGGCATTCATCAATACCAAAACAATACCTATCAATTCTTTATAATGGTATTGGATTTGCTTTGTTCCTGTCAGGCATCAGGTATTTCAGATTCTTCTATAAATTAATATTTGAGAAGAAATCTTAGAAAAAAATGGTATTTATTGTTCTGCAATTTGTTTTTGATATTTTAATATTGCTTTGAACACCTGCAAGCGTATCGGACTTACATTATAATATTCCCCGGTGCTTAATAGTCCTGTATTCTGACGGTTGATTAACAGGATTACAGATATGTTGTATTTGGGAATAACTGAAATGCTGGTTCCTGTGAATCCCGTATGTCCAAAAGTTCCTTCAGGACCGTTTTTCATGAAAGAGTTGTCAGAATCCATCATCCAGCCAAGACCGTTATTGAATTTATCCTTTGTCAGAAAGGTTGCAATGGTTTTTTCTGAAATAAACTGGCGGAATCCTGTTTTTCCTTTATTGATCAGCATATCAACCAGCTTCTGCAGATCATCGATTGTCGAGAACAATCCGGCAGCACCGGATATCCCTTCATTGGAATACCATGCATTTCCATCATTTACTTCTCCTCTTAACGTATAGGTACGCCAACCGTTCCATTGTGCAGGATCAATTTCCTTAATTTTAAACCCAAGAGTTGAATCATAAACCATTCTTTTTTCATACGGATTACCATGCGAAGTGGCGGCTATTTTTTTGAAATTTCCTGTTGTGAGAGGGTTATAAGTTGTGTTCTTCATTTGCAGCGGCAGAAAAATATTTTGCTTCTCGAATTTTTCCAATGGCAAGCCCGATACAATCTCAACAATTTCACCAAGAATTACAAATCCCAGATCACTATACCGGCGTTGTGCCCCGACGGGAAACATCAATGGAAGCTTTCCTATTAAATTATAACTTTCCTCTTTATTTGAAGCACTGTAATAAAGAGGATACCACTCATAGAGCCCCGCAGTGTGAGTAAGAAGATTCCGTACAGTAATCTCTCTTTTATCAGGAGTGTCAAAGGCTTTAATATACTTATATACAGGGTCTTCAATTCTAACAAGACCTCTGTCAACTAATAGCATAATTGAGGTTGTGGTACCGATAACCTTGGTCAGAGAAGCTATATCAAAAAGATGACCGACCGTCATTTTCTCAGGTGGGTTGAGAAGACGATGGCTGTAATCATACTTTTGTGCATAGCCATAGGAATGTTCATAAATGATCTGATTCTCTTTTTTTATCTCGATAACAGCTCCGGGGATCTCGTCCTTATCAATCTTGGTTTGAAGGATGCTGTCAATTACGGAAATAAGGTTTGCTCTGGCTGTTTTCGTTGTAATACTCTGGCTATTTGATACAGAACTAAGCGCAGACAGAAGAATTAATATAAGCAGTAATTGTTTACGCATAAAAGTATTTATAATTGAACGCGATATCCAACTCTGGGGCCAACTGTTTTGCGAAGCAGCAATTCAGTAAATCCGTCTTTCACAAAATTATCCAGTTCTCCAATCAGCTTAAAACCAAACTCATAATAAAGTTTAATAGCGCCTTTATTGAATGAAGAAACACAGATAAAAACATTTGGTGAAAACTTAAGAATCTTTTCTTCACAAAATTGAAGAAGTTTCTTACCAAAGCCCTTGCCCCTGTAGCCTTCAGCAATGCAGATCGTCTGAATATACCCTGAAAAAGTCCCGCAGGTCTGAATGATAACAAAACCGGCAATAACCTTATTTGTTTCAACCACATATATTTCCTTGCAACCGCCTTCAAACGCTTTAAGGCATTGTTCGTAATTCATACCCAGGGTTATCCAGGGATCTGTTACAGACATCATCCGTGCACAAACCGCAATGTTTTTGGGATCTGCTGTGAGCCTGATTAAAATTTCTTCGTGTGGCGTCATTTATCTTTCTTCCTGATGATGAATAAAAACAAAATTGTTAATAATGCATTTACAAAAATATTCATAAACCCGAAATCAAAACTAAAAGCCTTAATAAAATATCCATTAAGAAGCCAGGTAAAAAATGCTGCTGATACACAAGCAACCGGGACCCATTTCTCCTTAAATTTAATTTTAGAAAATAACCCTGTCAGGTACAACCCCAATATGGGGCCGTAGGTATAACCGGCAATTTTGAAAATTGTATTTATAATTGCTCCCTTGCTGTTCCAGAACGACATTACAATGAGAAACATAACAATGTTTACCCCAAGCAGGACACTGTTTTTTATCTTCTTCCTGGCCTCGTGCGGTTGATTTTCGATATCCATGAAATCATAACTGAAGGCAGTTGTTAATGCAGCTATACAGGAATCAATGCTGGCAAAGGTGGAAGCAATTACACCAATCAAAAAAGCAATTGCGCCTATTTTGCCAAAATAATTCAGTGTCAGTAACGGGTAGAGATCATCGGTATTTACAATTTTTCCGTTTTGTGTGGCAAGATTAATTCCATGCCGTTCGGCATATAAATAAATCAATATTCCCAGTCCCAGAAACATCGTCTGTGCAAAAGCAATGAAAAAACTGAATGTCAGAACGTTTTTCTTTGCATCTCTGGCGTTTCTTACAGTAAGTGTTTTTTGCATCATGCTTTGGTCAAGACCTACCAGTGCAACAGTAATAAGCAGGCCTGAGATAAACTGTTTGAAGAAATTAGACCCGGAATGAAAATCCCAGTCAAAGACCCTGGCGTATGGATGGCGTATAATTGTTTTTGCCATTTCAGGAAGAGAAAGGCCTAATGAGTTTTTAATTGTGAGAATTGAAATGATAATTACAGTAATCAGAAACAGTGACTGTAAAGCATCTGTCCAGACAATCGTCTTAATACCTGATTTATTGGTATATAACCAGATAAGAATAAGAACTACGATGATGGTTACGAAGTATGGAATATGCAACTTATCAAAGAAAACATATTGCAAAATTTTTATGGATAGAAGCAACCGCAGAGCAGCTCCGAAAGATTGTGAGACCAGAAAAAACAATGAACCGGTTTTATAAGAAACATTACCGAAGCGGATATTAAGATAGGTGTATATAGAAACAAGTTTCAACCTGTAATAAATAGGAGTCAGGATAAAAGCAATAAAGAGATAACCCACTATGGTTCCGAGGATAAACTGGAAATAATAAAGATTGTTATTGCCAACATTTCCCGGGATCGAAACTAGTGATACTGCAGAAATACCAGATCCGATCATTCCAAAAGCCACCAGGAACCAGGGAGAAGCCCTGTCGCCGTCAAAAAAAGTTGTATCATGTATATGTCTGGATGCAATCCGGGAGATCACCATCAGGATAGAGAAATATATCAGGATGATAATAAACAGCAACAGAGGACTCATCGTTCAATTATTTACGTACAGAAGCCAAACCTAACGAAAAAGTCGGATAAATTAACATTTCAGTATCTTCGTTGTTTATAATGATAAAAAATTCAAATAATATGGCATTTACATTAAAACCCGGGCAGAAGGCGATAGAATTTAAACTTCCCTCAACAGAAGGGAGGGAATACTGCCTTTCAGATTTTGAAAAATATAAATATCTGGTGATCTTTTTTACCTGCAACCATTGTCCATATGTAACTGGATCAGATGAAATTACAAGAGCAACAGCAAAAAAATTCAGCAAAAAGAATGTTGGTTTTGCCGGTATAAATTCTAATAGTGAAAACACATATCCGGAAGACAGTTTTCCCAACATGGTTGAAAGGATGAAAAAGCATAAGTTTCCATGGGTCTATCTTTATGACAAACCCCAGGAAGTGGCAAAAGCATACGGGGCATTGCGAACGCCTCACTTTTACGTGTTTAATGAGGAGAGAAAGCTTGTTTATACCGGACGGGGTGTTGACAATCCGAGAGACACATCAAAAATGTCAATTAATAATCTTGATTTGGCTCTTGAGGAGCTTATCAGTGGGAAACCAATTTCAGTTCCGGTAACAAACCCGATAGGCTGTAATATAAAGTGGGAAGGAAAAGATGCCCATTGGATGCCACCGGATGCCTGCGACCTCGTTTAGTTAAGGGAATTTAAGGTGCCAGCCTTTCAATGACCCGGAGATTGTTTTGATAAGGTAGTCTTTTTAAGACTAAAATTTATTCAAACAATTGTACCTTTGGGCAAAATCTTTTCATATAAACCTGACTTGATATGAACCCAAATGTTCTTCGAGGTGTTTGCTGGGGAACAAGTTCAGGCCCTGGGATCGATAAAAGCAGAACGGCAGATGGCTCGGGAGAAGGGATTTTGTCAGCTCAATTGAGGGATTAAAATTTGGGACATCTTACTTTTTGCGGGCTTATTCTACTAATAGTGCAGGTACATCATATGGAAGTGAGTTGAAATTTTCAAAAAAGACGGATTTAGTGTCCGTTGTATTAAAAATTAAAGCGCTTTTATGACACTGTTTAGAGGCAGTTAAAAAGAAATACAGAACATCAAAAATTAAAAATATGAAAAAAGTAATTTTATTATTTATTTGCTTATTCCTCATGGTGGGACTATCTGTAACAAATAGTTGTAAAAAAGATAACAAGATTAAAGGCTGCACGGATATAGACAGCAAAAGCTATGATGCAACAGCCCAGGAAGACGATGGAAGCTGTTTGTATGACGGAGCAGTTGTTTTTTGGTATGATCAGGCAGCTTCGGATGGATTGATAGCTGACGGGGCAATCTCTCTGACAGTCTACTTCAATGGAGAAGTTGTCGGTTCCTCCGCAACAAGTGTCTATTGGACAGCGGCTCCTGTTTGCGGTGATAATGGTTCAATCACGGTTACAGAAGATCTGGGGAAAGTAAAGACTCATGCATATTCACTTAGTGTAAAGGATCAAACCGGACATGAATATTGGAATGGAACAGTTAATGTTGACGCAAATACCTGTCTCCAGTCTCAGCTTCTTTGGAGCGCCAGTAAAAAATAAAATACAAAAAAAGCCTGCCATCGCTTCAACCGTCGCTCGTATTATTCTTTAATGAATTTCAATATGCTGACATTTTTTTTATTTGTTTCAGTGATTTTCATAAAATATAACCCCTGGCTCAAAAAAGAAGTATTGATGAGAATTTCCTTTCCGGACAAATTGTTGTAAGAAGATACAAGTATCCCTGTTGAATTATATATTGAAACCGTTTTTTCTCCGTCAAAGGTAGTTATAAGGCTAATATGATCTTTTACCGGATTAGGGTAGAGGGCATAATCTGAGCTGTTAATTTCATGAATTGCATCAATGTCGGAGGAAATATCTCCTTCTACTGTAATATTATCAAACCTGTTATTTCCTTTAGTTCCCGTGTTTGGGGCAGAAAAATTTATCCTAAAAACAAATTTTCTGTTGTTATTAATTGCAGTGATAGAACGTAAATCCAGGGTTACCATTCCCCAGGTTGTATCGGCAAAATTAGAGAAAACAGGCAACCCGGTGTTTATAAAGGTTGCAGCGCTATCGAGACTGTAGGAAAAGATCTGTTCGTGCTGGCCACTCTTAATACTCGATAATTCAGTCTCATACTTTATAACAATATTCTGGTACCTTGTTGTTGGTATGTACCATAAAAATTCCATGCTGTCACTTGGGTTGCGGGTTCGCACTGCATTATTCACAGTACCACAACATGCGCTATATCCTGACCGCTGATTGATCGTGTCTCCTATAAGATTGTCCATATATCCAAAATCGTTGACAACTCCCTGCAAAGCTTTGTAAACAATTGCTGCATTTCCAAGCCTGGAGAAATCAGCCAAAAGAGGCTGAGGTCCCAGGGAAATATTTCCTGAACCGTCGGCCGGCAATGTGTTATTGAAATGCCAGTAATGAATCATCTTTGCCGAACCGGTATTTACAGTGGGATTAGCCACGTTTATGTAAAATATTTGTTTGGCAGAAGCTGCAATATTTGTTGCAGTTATTGTAACCGGGCCGATTAATCCCGATGATGTAGGAGTGCCACTTAATGTACTTCCATTTAAAACCAGCCATGCGGGATTACCATCAACTGAAAATTCAGGAGCGGGAATTCCTGAAGCCGTAATGTTGTAAGTATAGGCAGAACCGGCTGTTCCTGTAGTAAGAGCCGTACTTGTAAACTGAGGGATAGAAGAAACAATGATACTAAAAGTTTGTTGAGTACTGCCTTCGGTATTGGTTGCGGTAATTGTGACAGGTCCGAAAGTTCCTACTGAAAGCGGAGTGCCGCTTAAAGTGTTGCCGTTAAGTGTAACCCATGATGGGTTGCCGCTTATCGAAAGATCCGGTACCGGCAAGCCTGACGCTGCAATAGTATAAGTGTAAAGAGAATTAACTATTGCGGAAGTTATAGCGGCACTTGTGATCAAAGGAGCAGAAAGCACAGTTATACTGAATGACTGCTGAACACTGCCAAGAATATTTGTTGCTGTGATTGTGATCGGACCGAATATGCCAAAAGTCGGAGGAGTGCCGCTCAATGTAGTATCAGTAAGTGTAAGCCACTCCGGATTCCCGCTGACAGAGATAGTAGGCTTTGGAACACCCGTACTTGCTATTTTATAGTTTAAGAGGGAGCCGATTATCCCGGTGGTGGGAGCTGTGCTTGTAATAGCAGGTCCGACAGGTGTAACGTCTTCTCCTACAATCAGGTTGAATACCTGTTGGGAACTTCCGGCCAGGTTGGTCGCGGTTATCGTAACCGGGCCAAATGTATCAACCGTTGTTGGTGTTCCGCTCAGGATATTGTCACTTAATGTTAGCCATGATGGGTTACCGCTTACCGAAAAAACAGGAGCGGGAGTTCCGGTTGCAGTGATAGTATAGGAATAGAGCCTGTTAATTATTCCGGTTGTTAATGCAGTACTCGTAAATACAGGGTGGATAATTGTATCGCCTTCAACTGTAATATTGTCAAACCTGTTATTTCCGCTTGTCCCTGTATTTTGACCGGCAAATAATATCTTTAATACCAATTTACCGGTGTTGTTTACAGCAGGAATGGAACTCAGATCAAGTGTAACCAATCCCCAGGCCACACCAGCAGAAACATTGCTAACAGGTAAATCTGCCGTAGTAAAGGTTAGTGCGCTGTCAAGACTATATGAGAACAATTGTTGAAGCTGACCACTTGCCAGGCTTGATGTTTGTGTTTCATATTTAATTACAATGTTCTGATACTTCCTGGTGGGAATATACCATAAAAACTGCATATAATCGCTGGGGTTACGTGTTCTCACTCCATAATTTGTCGCTCCGCAGCATCCTCCATATCCGGGTCTCTGATTTATTATATCACCTGCCAGATTATCAATGTAAGCTTGTGATGTATCAGAGGCGCCTGCTACTTTGATAGGCTTATAGATTATCGAGGCATTCTCCAGCGCAGAGTAATCTGCATGCATTACTCCTAAATGAGCACTTGGTACCGTATTATTAAAATGCCAGTAATGAATAAGTTTTTTGGTTTGTGCCTGACTTTCATTCTGGAATAAGAATAAAGCAAATGAACATGCTAAAATAAAGAGAATAGTTTTTTTCATCGAATTATGCAATTTATCGCCAAAGGTGGAAAAAAATACGTAGAAATTATGAGATGTTTGTCATATTATGAATTTAATGATATTGATTAATTGGGAAACTGGTTTATAATCATAAACAGTTTGTTCAGAACAATATCATGCACAACCTTCTGTTACGATATAATAAAATCACATCTTATTCGTAATATTGAGAAAATATATAAGTCAAATATTGTTAAAATCAGGAGGATAATTTATGCTTTACCGGCAACTTAATAAAACAGGGATCGATCTTTCGATTCTCGGATTCGGGTGTATGCGGCTCCCCACCATAGACCACAAACCCGAAAAGATAGACTATCCAAAAGCAACCCAATTGCTCCATTATGCTATAGAGCATGGCGTCAATTATGTTGATACGGCTTATTTTTATCATGCAGCAGTCTTCGGACAACGTGGAGAAAGCGAGCCCTTCGTAGGAGAAGCACTCTCGGGAGGATGGCGAAAAAAAGTGCACCTGGCTACCAAGATGCCGCTTTTTCAACTCAGGCAGAAGGAGCAGATGGATACATTTTTCAAAGAACAGTTAGAAAGACTGAAAACAGATTATTTAGACTTCTATCTACTGCATGGTCTTAATGGTGAACTGTGGGACAGGATGCGAGATCTTGGTGTACGCGAGTTTCTGGATAAAAAGAAAGCCGAAGGAAAGTTCAGGTTTCCTGCATTTTCATTTCATGGAAAAGCTGAAGATTTCATCCGGATTTGCAACGAATATGACTGGACCTTTGCGCAGATACAGTATAACTATATGGATATAGATTTTCAGGCAGGATATAAGGGACTTAAATATGCTGCTGATAAAGGAATCGGGATAGTAGTGATGGAGCCGTTAAAAGGCGGTAAGCTCGCGCAGAAGCTTCCTTCAGAAATGATGTCAGTCTTCAATGCATCTGCGATTAAAAGGAGTCCTGCGGAATGGGCATTGCGTTTTGTGTGGAACGAGACCGGCATATCAAGCCTTCTGTCAGGGATGAACAGCATGGAGCAAGTGGTGGAGAACATCAAGGTAGCTAATGATGGAATTCCGAATTCCCTGGGCAAGGATGAATTATTGATGTTTGACACATTGCGAAATGCAATGGGAGTAAGAATAAAAGCAGATTGCACGGAATGCCGGTATTGTATGCCATGCGCATCGGGAGTTGATATTCCTGATGTTTTGGCTGCCCTGAACAATGCGGCAGTCTGGAATGATCCGAATCCCTGGCTTACAGGGTATATCAGCATAAAAGGGAAAGCCGGCAAATGTACTGAATGTAAGGAATGTGAGGAAGTATGTCCTCAGGAGCTTCCAATATCAGCTCTTATGAAAGAAGCGGTTTTTTTATTCAGGGAATAAGGAAAATAAAAAGCAAGCCTGGGACTTTCGGACCAGGCAATCGCATTTATATGACGAGTTTGTGTGTTTGTTTAAATCTATTCTGAAATGAGCCTCAAGAAAATCGGATCAATAGAGGGTTCGCCCCTTATAAAGGTAGCTGCATTAATAATCATTTTTGCGGGAGTGATTTATGCAAAATCGATCATCACTCCCTTTTTACTTGCGCTTTTCATAAGCATCATTTGTGAACAGCCCATTTCCTGGCTTGAGAAAAAGAGGATACCCAAATGGTTTGCACTTATTATTGTAATATTGGGATTGATTTTTCTTTTTTCCGGATTTGCTTTCCTGATAGGAGGAGCAATATCATCCTTTTCAGGCAATCTTTCAAAATATGAATCTACACTTACAACTATAAGCGACTCATTTATTAAGTTTTTAAATGAGAAAGGTTTAAAGATCCCTCAAGATCAGATAATTAATATTGTTCAACCGGCAAAGATCCTGGAATTTACTGCAAGCGCTTTGAATAAACTGTTCAATATGATGGGAACTACTTTCCTTATTTTCCTTATCATTTTATTTACTCTTATGGAATTCGGGAGTTTTTCCGTTAAAGCAAAAGCAATTCTGATTGGATCGGATAAATCCACTTCATATTTTTCTGCCATTCTACAAAATATACGTCACTACCTTGGGATAAAAACCCTGATATGTTTATTAACAGGAATACTTGTTTATACGGCATTATTGATAATTGGGGTTGACTATCCTCTCCTATGGGCATTGATTGCAGGTCTGATGAATTATATTCCGAATATTGGATCTATCATCGCCGCGGTTCCAGCTGTTCTCTTTGCCCTGATACAACTCGGGTTAAGTGGTGCGTTATGGACTCTGGGCTCGTTTATGCTGGTCAATAATGTTCTTGGAAACTTTGTTGAACCCAGGATCATGGGAAAAGGTTTAGGCTTGTCAACACTGATTGTGTTCCTGTCTCTTCTGTTCTGGGGATTTATATTGGGACCAGTTGGTATGTTTCTGTCAGTTCCTTTCACCATGACTATTAAAATCATCCTGGAACAGAATGATAAAACAAAATGGCTAGCGATACTTTTGGGAACACCTGATGAAGCTAAAACTTATCTGCAACATAAAGAACTGATTGAAAAGGAATAACATAATAAATCACATCTGAAGGAGGATTGAGGATGGAAAAAGGTGCTCCGTTTGGTCTCTTTTTCTTTAAATCAAACACACAAAGCACAACACATCACTCTTGAAAATATGTGAATTATGTAATCTTTTTCTAAAGTTATATAACATTTTTCAGAATAAAGATTTTCACCTTTGCAGTGTAATATTTAGTATTTATGGATAAGACGTTGATTTTGATCATATAAGACTGGATTATACTGATTTCTTAAGGTTGGAGTTAATGGCTTTACGTTAAGTTATTTATGAAAATTGTAATTTCATTGGCCAGATGTAATCAATGTATTTGGCCTTTGCAAATATTAATAGTAATAATAATAAACCAAAAAAATTAAATTATGAAAAAAACATTTTTTGTTCTGGTATTCGTAATTGCAGCTCTGGTTGTTAATGCACAGGCCAAAGATACAACTGCAACCCAGAAAAAGTCCACCACTACGACAAAGTCCACCACGACCACAGTCACAAATGAGAAATCCATCCGTACTGTCGTCAAGGTAACTGAGCTTCAGAAAGCTATAACTGACAATGTTGCTAAAGATTATGTCGGTTTTACTATTAAAGGAGCAACAAGCGTTACACTAAATAACAATGTCACCTATGAGGTAGTTATTGTTAAAGGGACCGCCACTGAGACTCTTGTTTATGACAAAGATGGAATGTTTGTTAAGAAACTTCCTCAAACTGCTGTTAAGCATCAAGCTCCAAAGAAAAAATAACGGATAAAGTTGATGAATCATTTGAAAAACGGTGCTATGAGGCACCGTTTTTCATTTTAAGATAAGGTTAAAGATGTTCGGGTTGCTCTCTTTATGTTACATCCACACCCAGTTCCCATGCGGCAAGCAACGGGAAATAAGGGCTTCTCAGTAACTCCCTGGCCAAAAACACAAGATCGGCCTTTTCTTCCTGAAGAATTGATTCGGCCTGCCTGGCGGTAGTTATAAATCCCACTGTTCCAGTCAATATTCCTATTTTTCGCACTGCTTCGGAGAATGGAACCTGGTAGCCTGGACCGACTGGTATTTTGGCATTATATACATTACCACCTGAAGAGCAATCTATCAGATCAACACCCATGTCTTTTAGTTTGTAAGCCAGTTTTACACTTTCTTCCATAGTCCATCCTCCTTCTGTCCAGTCAGTTGCAGAGATGCGGACAAAAAGTGGATTTTCAGCCGGCCACACCGATTTAACAGCATCGATGACCTGTTGCAATAAACGGGTGCGATTCTCAAAAGAACCGCCATACTCATCAGTACGCTGATTGCTGAGGGGAGATAGAAATTCATGCAACAGGTACCCATGTGCGCTATGAATTTCAACTACTTTAAAACCGGCAACCCGGGCCCGTCCGGCGGCTGCTTTAAAATCGGAAATCACCTTACAGATACCTTCTTTGTTCAATGATTCAGGTGCCCTGTCTCCGGCAATGAACGGTATATCGCCTGGGGCAACGGTTTGCCATCCGCCGTGTTTTTCATCGAGCTGTTTTCCGTCTTCCTGGGGCACTGCACACGAAGCTTTTCTTCCTGCATGAGCAAGCTGGATTCCCGCAATGGCGCCCTGTAGATGTATAAAGTTGACAATCCTGCTTAACCCGTGGATATGCTCATCGTTCCAGAGACCAATATCGCCGGGAGTGATCCGTCCTTCCGGTGAAACAGCTGTCGCCTCTGTAATAATCAGTCCAGTACCACCTACAGCCCTGCTTCCAAGGTGTACCATGTGCCAATCATTGGTAAAACCGTCTATTGCCTTATACTGGCACATCGGCGACATTACTATCCTGTTTTTTAAAGTGATATTCTTTATGATCAAAGTTGAAAACAGTTTTGACATAATGGAGAAATATTTTTTTGCATTGTTTACTTCCAAAGGTAAGGTTTAAAATTGTTTTAAATCCAAAGAATTAAAAGTCATACCGACTTGTAACCACACCTGGCGCATAAATAGTTCATTGCAAATGATCAGCAGAAAGGCAAAAGAATCTGACTGTACATTTTCATCTGTTAACGAATGATTTCATGGCCATTAAAATAGTTAATGAATATATGGCCAAAGCTCTTAAAACTGAGAAGAAAATTGTTAACGATGTCTTAAATGATGTAAATACTGAAGTTTATAACGGAGTTGATGTAAAGAAGGTAGGCAATAATAAAAAATCGTTAATTGGTTATCTGATAAAATACGTAGCTAAGAATAATATAGAATTTTATAGACATCCTTGGCATTGTTCAAGGGATGGTATACTGGTATAATTTCAAATGGTTGTAAGCCCGATGATGAGGGCGCTAAGTGGGCTGCTTCTAATATTGCATTTACATTATCCTGAGAAACGGCCTGGCCATTCATTTTTTTAGTGGCATATCGCCACTTTAAAGCATTTAATAATTCCATGTTTTCTAATTTATAAGTATCAAATATTTGGCTGAACACGTGCTAATAAAGTTGAGAAATTTGTGTCATTTATTTACCAATGGTGGGAAAGCCGGTGACCGTGACCACCTTTGGCCGGAGTTAAATACATATCAATTAATAATTTTCACCAAAGATATGAATATTGCCGTAATGTGGTCAATTTATTCCGGCCAAAGATGGTCACAGTTCCTGGTTTTTCCACCCTTAAATGGATACTAATAAAATAATTGTTGCATATGTCAACTAAATTGTTTTATCTTCGTGCCGTATTAAATAAAAAAATGGAAAAGCAGCGGTTCCCTTTTGGAATGATAATAGGAAGAATGATGCATGAAATGGGTCGTGTGTTTAAAAAACGTGCTAATGAGCAAGCGGAAATCAAGATTCCTAATGAACAATTTGCACTCCTATATGCGATAAGCTTGAAAGAAGATGATGTAATACAAAAAGATATGGCTGAAGTAATGAGGAAAGATAAATCAGGAATACTGAGATTAATTGACTCATTGGAAGAAAAAGAATTGATCTCGAGAGTTGCTGATACAAAAGATAGGCGAAAAAATTGTCTGATGGTCACGAAAAAAGGAAAAGAAGTAATAGAACAGTATTTGAAATTAATGTCTGAATTGATGGAGCAACTTCAACAAGGGCTTACTGCCTCTGAGATGAATACTTTTTATAAAGTAGCAGATCACATTAAAAGCAACGCAGAAAAACTATAATATTTTTTTAATCAGATAGTTGATATAGTCAATAATTGATACTATAAATCCTTATAGGAATGACAAAGAAAATAGTATCTGATAATTTGAAAAATGCATTCCCCGAAAAGATCTATAATCATATTAATACACTATAATTTTAAATTTTAATTATTAAAAATAAGAATATGAAAAAATTTATTGTAATATCATTTTTGTTAGCAAGTTCAGTGGTTTTTGCATTAGCTCAATCATCATCGGACAAGAATGTATCCAAACTTACATTAGGTGCTTTTGGTGGTTTAAATATTCCAAAACTCACTGGTGGAAGTGGCAATCCATTAAGCGAAGGTTGGTCATCGCGTGCAGGAGGAGCGGGCGGTTTGACTTTTACATTGAATACCAGCACACACTTTGCCTGGAGTGCAGATCTCCTCTATTCAAGTGAAGGAGGACAACGGAATGGAATGCAGGCGTTGGATGGCTCTTCTTTTAATCCCCAAGTCCCTACAGGAACTTATTTTTATGCGGACTATAAAAATGAATCCATCCTGAATTATTTAGAAGTGCCAGTAATGGCGAAATATTCTTTTTCGCTGAATAAATCATCCAGGTTGTATCTGGATCTTGGCCCTTATGTTGGTTTCTTGTTGAATGCAAAACAAAAAACAAGTGGATCAAGCGTCGTTTATGCAGATCCAGCAGGAACACAAGCAGTTTCTGTTGATCCCCAAACAGGTCAGGTATTTCCAGCGTCGTTTGAAGCCAATACAGATATAACTAATCAAATCCATTCTGTAAACTTTGGAATAACTGGTGGTATAGGTATTTCCCAAACCGTTGGGTTTGGTGAAGTCATTTTGAATTTTCGTGGAGCCTATGGATTGACTAATATCCAAAAGTATTCAAAAGACGGGAAAAATCAAACAGGCAATTTGTTAATATCACTGGGATATTCAATTCCTCTGTAATTCTTCTATTATAGTCTTAAGAGATATCCTTTTTTGATACTTGGATCAGTTAGTAATTCTGGCACGACTAAGTATTTAAAGGATTGTGTATTATGTGCCGCTCATTTTAACTTAATATTTAAATAATTAAATCTTTAAAGATTGTAAATATTATTATGACAATGACCGTAAAACCTAAATCAATTATCAAATATATTGGGCTATGCTTATGCTTAAGCACAGGAGTGATAAATGCACAAATACTTCAGGATACGACCTCTTTGAACCTGGTTAAGAAAGATATTGATTACATTTATAATCTGCAATTCAATAATGCCCGTGAAGTTCACTCAGAGATCAGCCGGTTATATCCCGAACATCCGGTGGGCTTCCTTCTGGATGGAATGATAAAATACTGGGAGAATTATCCTATGCTTTCCTCTACTCCCGCCCGTGATTCCTTTGAATCAGACATGAACCAAAGTATCTTATTAAGTGAAAAAAATAAAAACTCTGCGAATGAAGCTGAATATTTACTTGCTGATTTGTGTGCAAGAGGATTGCTTTTAACATTTTATTCTGACAACGATCTCTCCAGGGAGGTCATACCTCTTACAACAAGCACTTACAAGTATTTGAGACGTTCTTTTGATTATGCATCAAACTGTTCAGATTTAAATTATTTTACCGGAGTATATAATTATTATCGTGAGGCCTATCCTAAAGCATATCCCCTTTACAAGCCTATTGCATTATTATTTCCTGGAGGAAACATTAAAATTGGATTAAAACAGTTGCAGACAGCTGCCAAAAACTCCGTTTTGTTAAGAGCAGAATCATATTTTTTACTTGCATATATTTATTTAAATTTTGAAAATAACTATCCCGAGGCTATATTTTACTCTAAGTCTCTTCATGATCTATACCCTGACAATGTTCTATATCTGGCATTATACATAAAAACCCTTTTACTCATTAAACAGTACGATATAGCTGAAAAACTTATTAGAGCTTTACAGGATGAAAAAGGTAATGGATATTTTACAGCACAGATTAATATCTTCAAAGGCATTCTGCAGGAGAAAAGATACCTTGATAATAATCTGGCTCGGGAATATTATAAGAAAGGGATCAATGGCATTTCCAATTTTGGCGTGTATGGGAATGAATACGCAGCCTATGCTTATTATGGTCTGAGCCGCATCAGTAAGGCCAACGGGGAAAAGCATAGTGGCAAAATTTACCGAAAAAAGGCTATGGAGCTGGCTGATTTCAAAAAGATTAATTTTGATAAATAACCTCCTTCAGGTGGTCCTTCAGTCCCAATTCATCGGAAAATAATTTATAAGATATTTTGAAAAGCTGAACATTTTGCTTATGCTGTAGAATATTTTGAATCAACCGTTTGCCTGTTTTGCTCTCCCAATAAAGGTCCTAAATGCCAATGCTGATTCAAAACTTTTATTGATACAAAGCCTACCTAATCTGCCACCCAGAAGAATTTATATTGATGAGAAATTTAAATATAAGACATATTTTATGTAAATCTTTTTTGGAATGGAAGGAATTCATTAAAATACACCAATACCTGGCGTAAACCTGGCGCATAAAAAAACCCGCCGTCGCTAAAGCTATGGCGGGCGAAGGTGGGCCCAGCTGGCAGATAAAACACCACGCTTTTTAGGTCAGAATTTAATCAGACATTAAAATGTTGCTTTTTTAATGTTTGACGGTCAAATCGACCTAGTTTTTAAGGTCAGAATTTGAGTAAACATTAAAATGAGGTCTTTTTAATGTTTGGTGAGTTAAAAATTCGTAATTTTGAGATCAAAATATAGGTAACCATTAAATATTAATTGAGCAATGCCAGATTTACTTTATCCAATCAACCCAAGCAGAGACATTCCTTGGAATAATCTTCCTCCATTGCCAATTAGAGAAGAGCTCCATCAAACAATAGAAATGTTGCGAATACTTGGAGATGCAAAGGCTGCATTAGGAAAGCTCCAGGGGCGTAGTGTTGTGATTCCCAATCAAGGGCTACTAATTAATACAATTAGCCTGCAAGAAGCAAAGATCTCAAGTGAGATTGAGAATATATTTACAACAGATGATGAACTGTACAAGGCGTTTAGTGATAAAAACAATGATTCAAACGGAGCATCAAAGGAGGTATTAAGATATAGAGAAGCACTCTGGTCTGGCTACAAGTATTTACAAAAAGCCCAAAAATTTGATCAAAACTACTTTATTGGAGTATTTCAGGAAATAAAGAAAACAACTGATACAATTCGCCCAAGCTTTGTTTCATTAACTATAAAGCAAGGAGGTACAGGCCCAAATGCCGGTCAGGTAATTTATACTCCTCCGCGAGACGCTACTGTGATTCAAGATAGATTAGAAAATCTGGTAAGCTTCGTGAACGATGATGAGCAATTCAAAATAGATCATATACTAAAAATGGCTATTGCTCATTTTCAATTTGAAGCTATTCACCCATTTAGAGATGGAAACGGTAGGACGGGAAGAGTATTCAACATTAATTATTTAACCAACAAAGGCCTGCTTGATGTTCCAATATTGTTTTTAAGTAGATATATCTTGGATCATAAGAATGATTACTACTCAGGATTAATGGGGGTCTCTCAAAGAGGAGACTGGAAAAATTGGTTATTATTCATGTTGAGAGCAGTAGAAAACACCTCAAATCAAACTTTCAATAAGATTAATGATATTGTTTCTGCAAAAGACTCAATTCTGGAACATATAAAGAAAGAAGATCCAAAATTACGAAACCCTGAAGATTTGATAGAGGCTTTGTTTACACAACCTTTAACCAAAGTAAAACACCTTACCGATACTAAAATCTATTCCGAAAATACAGCAAGAGAATATCTAAACAAGCTGTGCGATATGCGAGTGCTTGAAAAGAAAGAAATGGAAGGTCATCACTATTACCTAAACCTTGAATTGTATCGAATACTTTCGGAATAAATTTTGGCAATCTATACGAAACGAAGAAGATACAAGGGGGGTAGATTGCGAGCCCTTGAAATAGGTGCAAAAACCGGATGCCATGACCATATCTGGCCGGTTCAATTACAATTATCATAAATAATTTAACAACAAGCACTTAATTCCGGCAATGGATGGTCAATTTACTCCGGCGAAAGATGATCAGAGCCACTGGCTTTTCCAGTATGAATACTGTATGGAAATAAAAAACCACTAACTTCACATCATGTGTTGTTAGTGGCTTTAAATCGGTGGGCCCAGCTGGGCTCGAACCGGACCGAGCGTTAAGAAAATGCCCGGTGGGCATTTTTAGCGAAGGAGACAGATTGACGTGAGGGCTCGAGCCCAGAAATAAGACAAAAAAGGCAGTCAAAAGACTGCCAAATTGTGGGCCCAGCTGGGCTCGAACCAGCGACCCCCTGATTATGAGTCAGGTGCTGCTAACCAGCTGAGCTATGGGCCCAAATAAAAACGGACTGCAATATTAGTTATTTGAATGTAATTATGCAAGTTCCCGTATAAAAAGAAAATTTATTAGCTCTCTTTCTTGAGATACTCCATTAATACATTTACCGCTTCATCCATGTCATTACCGAATGTAAGTATCCCGGCTCTGTCGCCTGCCATAATAATGATCCTTTTCTCATAAACATCTGAATCTTTGAAAAGCCGCAGGATATCTTTTGCCAGGCCGATAGTCCCGTAATCCATTGATGGATTAGTTGTAGGGACTTTATAAATAAGCTCATTCCAGAGTTCTATACTGTGAACATGGATGACTGCATTGGCACCGGGGTCTGCTGAATATATTGCAGCATGTGTTAAAGATTCGGATGAGGCTTTTAATGGTCCCACACACTGAACAGCATTGTCTTCAATATTAAATGAATTTACCTTTACATAATGACCGGGTTCCAGTTCAGGAATCTCACCTGTTGCAGAACCTGTGATTACAAATTGATGGCCTCCTTTAATCCTCATGCTGATATTCCCAAAACCTACTCCGTTCTCATAAGCCCCGATGAGGTCCATATTGTACAGAACTTCTCTCCAGTAATTAATTATTTCATACTGCTCATCAGAAATAACCGGTCCTGACTGGTTCCAATGACAATTGAATTTAACTACCCCTTCCATATTAATTGAATTTATATGAAAACATTTCTATAATATCCTTTTCTGTAGCCCTGCATATTCCTTTTTCGGTTATTAGTCCGGTTATAAGACGGGCAGGTGTGATGTCAAAGCCATAATTAGCTGCAACGGTATCATCCGGACAGATCCGGACCGACTGAATTTTCCCTTCTGAAAATCCGGTAACGTTTGTTACCTCATCAGGGTCCCGCTCTTCTATAATAATCTCTTTCACCCCATCGCTGATATTGAAATCAATTGAAGATGATGGTAATGCACAATAAAACGGGATCTTATTATCAAAAGCGGCGAGCGCTTTCAGATATGTTCCGATTTTATTGGCAACATCTCCTGTTCTTGTTGTCCGGTCACTACCGACAATAACAATGTCAACATGTTTTTGTTGCATCAGATGACCGCCTGAATTATCAGGGATTAATGTATGGGGAATACCATTTTGCCCGAGTTCATATGTTGTGAGTTTTGCCCCCTGGTTTCGTGGTCTGGTTTCATCAACCCAGACATGTACGGGAATTCCCTTTTCATGTGCGAGATAGATCGGGGCAGTAACGGTTCCATAGTCTATGCAGGCAAGCCATCCGGCATTACAGTGAGTAAGAATGTTCACCGGTGAACCCTTTTTTTTCTTACTTATAGCTTCAATCAGTTTTAATCCGTGTTTCCCTATCTGCCGGCAGTTTTCCTTTTCCATTTCACAAATTTCAATGGCTGCATCAAGAGCTGTTTTTGTCAGGGAGGTTGAAGATTGTTCATTTTTCAGTTTCCCAATCACATAGTTTACAGCCCAGGAAAGGTTCACAGCAGTGGGCCGGCAGGAAATCAGATATCGGGCGGCATTTGAAAGATGTTCCCTGATATTTGTCTGCGAGTTGATCTCCAAAGTTGCCAGATAGATACCAAATGCTCCCGCAGCACCAATAAGAGGAGCCCCCCTGACAGTCATGTTCTCTATTGCATTAAAAACATCGTCAACCGACCGGAGATCCTTTATTTCAAAGAAAAAAGGCAGCTTTTGCTGGTCTATGACTCTGACAACGGCAGGATCACTTTCATCAATCCAGATGCTCTGATAATTCTGATTGCCTATCTTCATTTTTTTATCTTCTTCCCGTCCCCGGACTAATAAAGTATCAAAAATACAAAATATTAAAGTATTTGTATCTAATCAGCATAATCTGTGTTCAGGTCAGAAGTAGGAAGTCAGAAGCGAGGCCTTTAACCACGGTTGCACAGAGTAGTAACGGAGTAACACTGTTTAATAATACTGGAAAATTCATTGGGAATAGAAATTAACTCCTTGAAACTCCGTGTGTAACTCCATGAAACTCCATGGTAAATGGATTTCTTATTATTAATCTTCGAATTATCGACCAATTAATTCGAAGGCATTGATATTTTTTTTAATTGTATTATCTTTGCAGAGAAGATAAAGAAATTCAAATAAGGGCAGTATATGATTAACAAAGAGGAGTTTAGAAGAAAAGTTATCATTTCAGCAGGACAGATTTTCAGCCATTACGGGTTTAAAAAGACTACTATGGATGAGATAGCAAAAGCGCTGAAAATGGGGAAAAGTTCCATTTATTATTACTTTGAAAGCAAAGAAGATATCTTCGAAGCGGTCGTACTGCACGAAGCCAATATCCTTAGAAATGAGCTCACTACAGCAATTAAGGCTGTTGAATCGCCTATTGATAAAATGAGAAATTATGTTTTTGTAAGAATGAAATCGTTCGAAAAACTTTCAAATTACTATAATGCCATCTTTGATAAAAATCTTGATCATTTTGAGTTTATAGAAACCATCCGTGAAAAATATGACAGGGAGGAGCTTGCAATTCTACGTCTCATTATATATCACGGAGCAAGAAAAAAGGTCTTTAACGTAGTGAACAGTGAGTACACTGCAATGGCTATACAGACGACACTCAAAGGACTTGAAGTACCGCTCTTCTGGAAAAAGAAAGAGATAAATATTGAGAAGAGGTTGAATGCGATTCTAGATGTCCTGTTCTATGGAATTGTAAGAAAATAGTTATTCTCTTTTAATAATAGCCTGTTTTTTCCTGGTCAGACTCCAATATAACCCGCCAATACCCAGTAGAACAAAAGGAATACTCAACCATTGTCCCATGTTGAGTTTCATTGTAGCTTCAAAAGCAACCTGATCCTCTTTCAGGAATTCGATAAAGAAACGGGCTGTAAATACGAGTATACACAACAAACTTATAAGCATACCCTGATAATGTTCCCCTTTTTTCGACCAATACAATCTGTAAAGCAGAACAAAAATAGCCAGATAGGCCAATCCTTCATATATCTGAGTAGGGTGTTTCGGAGCAACCTCGTGGTTTCTTAAGAAAACGAATCCCCATGGAACCGTGGTTTCGATACCATAGATTTCAGAATTCATAAGGTTTCCCATTCTGATTAAAAACCCCGAGAGAGCAACCACAATGGCAATACGGTCTAGGACCCAGAAATAATCTTTTTTCTCTTTTCTTGCAAAGAGCCATACGGCAGTCAGGATACCAATTGCAGCACCGTGACTTGCAAGACCTCCATGCCAGATCATCAGAATCTCCAGCGGATGACGGAAATAATAGCCGGGTTCATAGAACAGACAGTGACCAAGACGGGCGCCGATAATGACCCCAATAGCCATATAAATAGTTAATCTGTCAAGAACGGCTTCTCCGAGATTCTCATTTTTGAAAATCCTGAGCATAATAACATATCCAAATAAAAAAGAAGAGGCGAACAATAGACCATACCATCTGACAGCAACAGGGCCAATGCGGAATATTTCCGGATTTACATCCCAGGGAATCACAAGTAAATGCATAATTAACCGTTTTCGTCAGTGCCAAAGGTAGAAAATATTATTATTGATCAAAACCAAAACTCTTGATTACCCGAAGGGTTTTAATTCAATATAGAAATGAATCCCCGCGAGTGCATTTTCCGTTGCTTGCTGCGGAGTCAGCGAGCATTAAGAATTTACCTTAGGGGATCGAAGATTCTTCATAACTTGGTGCGAAGAGCTTCAATCTTTAAAAAATGATGTAAGTTTGTAATTCATAAATAACCCGATGAATTTATGTATAAAAGGATGATTGCCCGCCTCTTTCTTGGTTCAGCTCTCATAGTTACTATAAGTACCTGTGCTAAGATCAGCTCACCTTCGGGTGGTCAGAGAGACAGGACACCCCCGGTTGTAGTAAAAAGTATTCCTGTGAACGAAGCGAGAAATTTCAGGGGAAACAAACTTGAAATTGTATTTAATGAATATGTGGTTCTCGATAATATAAATGAAAAATTCATGGTTTCTCCCCCGATGAAAAAGAAACCAAGAGTAATCATAAAAGGGAAAGCTATTGAGGTTGCGTTCGATGATAAACTGAAAGACAGTACAACATATACCTTTTATTTTCGGGATGCTATAAAAGATCTGAATGAAGGGAATATTCTTCAGAATTACCAGTTTGTATTGTCAACCGGACCGGTAATTGACTCTCTCTCTGTTACAGGGAATATTTATAATGCATTTAATCTTGAAGTCCCTGAGAAAACAGAGGTACTTTTGTACCGGGAGCTTGCTGATTCGGCTGTTGTTAAGCACCTTCCCGAGTATATATCAAGCGTAGATCAGAGTGGCTATTTCAGGATTGATAATGTTCGTCCGGGAACTTACAGGTTATATGGACTGAAGGATGAGGATAACAGCAAAAACTATAATCATCCTGATGAAGAATTTGCTTTCATGGATTCCACGGTTGAAATTACTCCCGGGAAGAATTTCATCCCGCCTCCTCATATTACTAAAGATTCAATAACAGTAAAAAAAGGAGAAGCTAAAGCCCCCCAAACAGTAAAGAAGGGTGAAGTTAAATCTCACCAAACAGTAAAAAAGAGGATAAACAAAAACGGTGTAGCAACTAAAGATACAACAAATATAAAAAAGGGCGCAGGCAAAGTCGCTGAACCGGTAACCTTAATTGGAGAATACAGGCTTTCCCAATTTGCTGCACTGAAAAAAGCTCATTACCTGATCAGTTCTCACAGGGATCATAAGTACCAGATGATATATATTCTCTCTTTGCCCCCAGATACTATGAAATTTGAATTTTCTATTCCCGGAGCAGACAGGAAAGCATATTTTACAGAACCCAGCCGAAACAGAGATACTTTAAAAGTATGGCTGGCAGACAGTTCTCTCTATTCGCAGCCACAAATTAATACAATTATAAAATATCCTTTTACAGACACTCTTGGGATAACCGGTTATAAGCAAGACACTATCCTGATGAGATTCCTTTCACCGCATGCGCCAAGGATATTAAAGATTAAAAGGACCAGGTTCACTTTTGAAAGCAATATACAATCAGGCTTTTTAAAACCGGGGCAAACTATTGTTTTTAATTCTAAAACGCCTTTCCGGCAGCCCGATACCTCGCGAATTAAACTTTATGAATTAGTACAAACAACCAGGCAAAAGGTGCCATTTTATCTGGTTAAAGACAGTATAAATTCATGTAAGTATTATCTAAAAACAAAACTGGCGGAGGGAAAGAAATACCTCTTCATTGCTGATTCAACTTCATTTAGCAATATTTATAATGAACATTCCGACTCTCTTGGAATAAAATTTTCGATCAAAGACCCGGAATCATACTGCAAATTGACCTTAGACATTAAGAATTATGAAGGTGACAGGATAATTCAGTTGCTTGACAAGACCGAAAAGCTTATAGCAGAGACTTATATGAAAAAGGATGGAAAAACAGTTTTTCCACTCCTTGACCCCGGCATCTACCGGGTTCGGGTAATATACGACCTGAATGGTGATGGAAAATGGACCACCGGGGATTTTACTACACACAGGCAGCCGGAACCGGTCTCTTATTACCCGGGACCGGATTCTAAATACTCTTCGGAGATTGAATTGAAACAAGGCTGGAATTTAGATCAGACATGGGATATAGGCGTAAAAAACTTTAAGGATCCGAAATTGCGCGAAATTAAAAAAGGGAAATAGAAACCCGGACACAAGCTGCTTCTGGCTGGAATGAATCCCCGCGAACACATTATCTGAGGGGATCGAAGATTCCGCAAGGCTTGCATTGAGGATCTTCAATTAAAGTAAAAGGGATATTTAGGAATGAATAAATATTTGTATTAAATTTGGTTCTTTAAGTTCCGAAGTAAAACATAATCAGAATATGAAAATCGCAGAAGTTCAAAAAGCAGAACTTAAATCTGATTTTCCCCCGCTTGAAGAAATTTCAGTCAGGATGGATGAACAGAGAGGACGGCTCCTGATCGATACTATTAACTGGAAGGGGTATAATTATAAGCCTGATGTGGCGTTGTCAATTGCATACAGCGACCATGAAATTTTCCTGAAGTACTATATTACTGAGAATTATTTCAAGGCTGAAAAAACTGAAACAAATGAGATGGTTTGCGAAGATTCGTGTGTTGAATTTTTTGTTTCTCCGGAGGATGACGGGATATATTATAACATGGAGTTTAATGCAATTGGGACCTGCCTGCTTGGAATCGGGACTGACCGGGCAAACAGCAAAAGAGTCAGGCCCGAAATCATTTCAAAAATAAGAAGACTTACAACTGCAGGAACAAAACCGGTCAGAGAGAAGGAGGGGGTATATTCATGGACTATTACCATAGCCATACCTTTCGAGGTTTTTTTCCATCATCAGGTAAAAGATCTGAAAGGTAAAATCTTCAGGGCAAATTTTTATAAGTGCGGTGATAAGCTTACAGTTCCTCATTACGTTACATGGAATCCGATAAGCACAGAAAAACCGGATTACCATCAGCCGGAACATTTTGGACTACTTAAATTCGTATAAAAAGTTAATAATATGATTAAAGGTAATGCACTCATCGGGCAATCAGGTGGACCGACATCGGTGATCAACTCAAGTCTTGCGGGAGTCATCCAGACAGCTTTATCCTCATCTTTCATCAGGGAGATTTATGGGATGCATTTTGGGATTGAAGGTTTCATGCAGGAATGGCTGTATGATCTTGGAAAGCAGCCTCATAAAATCATCGAAGGGTTACGCCATACACCTTCCTCTGCGTTGGGGTCATCGCGTCACAAGATTCAGGAGAAAGATCTTCCTCTTATTCTTAAGGTACTTAAGAAATACGATATAAGGTATTTCTTTCTAATAGGTGGGAACGACACGATGGATACCATCCACAGGGTTGAAACCTATTGCAGGAATGAAAAATACGAACTGACAGGAATAGGAATTCCTAAAACTGTTGATAATGATCTGTTCGGAACAGATCATACTCCCGGATTTGCCTCTGCAGCAAGGTCAAATATTCTGAATGTGATGCAGGCCGGAATTCTTGCCCGCGATATGCAGAAAGTTGACACGTTTGTTATTTATCAGACCATTGGGAGAGATGCCGGATGGCTTGCAGCTGCAACTGCAATGGCAAGAAAAAATGAAGAAGATGCTCCACATCTTATTTATGCTCCGGAGTTTCATTTTGACCGCGATAAGTTTCTGAAAGAAGTTGATGCCTGCATTAAAAAGTATGGGTGGGTTTCTATTGTCTGCGGAGAAGGATTGAAATATTCTGATGGTACTCCGGTAAGTTCTGCGACTGCGAAGGATAAATTTAATAATACTGAATTTGGTGCTATGGGCGGCTCAAGCGTTGCACTCAGCCTTCACCGGATAATAACAGGTGAGTTCGGATACAGGGGTGAATTTCAAATCACAGAGTCATTGATAATGTGCGACTTCGTGAGATCATCAGAGGTTGACCTTGATGAGGCTTATCGCTGCGGAGTCGAAGCAGTTAAAATGGCAGAGAGAGGGGAATCAGGATTTATGGTAAGTATTATAAGAACTTCAGACAACCCATATACCATAGAATTTGGGAAAGTCCCGTTAAAAGAGGTTGCTGTTTCTGCAAAACCTATGTCCACGGAGTTTTTTAATTCAGAAGGGAATCATGTATCTCAAAAATTCATTGATTACATAAAACCGCTTGCAGGAGAGTTGCCGGAATTTGTAAAACTCGAAAAAATATTTGCAAAAAGAAAATAAAATAAATTTGCCATGACTAAAGAATTTAACAAAGTTGCACTATCATTTCATGCTCATCCCGATGATGCGGAAGCATGGAACGCAGGAGTCTTGAAATTACTGAAGGACAAAGGCTATAAAATCGTTATAGCCACAATGACCGCAGGAGACCTTGGCGGCTGTAATATGACCATGGAAGAGACAGCGAAGCTACGGATTGAAGAGGCAAAAAAGGCAGCTTCAGTTCTGGATGCTGAGTACTATATGCTTGGAGGAACCGATGGGTTTCTTTTTGATACTAAGGAAATGAGGTTGAAAGCAATATCTCTGATGAGAAAGGTTAAAGCGGGTATCATATTCACTCATCTTCCTTCTGATTATCATTCTGACCACCGGACAACTGCAAATATTGTTGAAACGGCAGCCATGGTCTCTTCCCTTGGAACGGTTCCGATCAAAGAAAAAGCCCTTGAAATCACACCATTGTTGTATCATACTTCCCCTTTGACGTTATCAGACCCGCTTGGATCACAGATAGTACCTCCCCATTTTTTTGTTGATGTAAAAACAGCTATTGAAACGAAGAAAAAAATGCTCGGATATCATATCTCACAGATAGAGTTAATGCAACACATGCATAAAATAAATGATTTCTTCGGATATGTGCTTGAAGGGAATCGCAACTATGGCAAAATGGTGGGTATTGAATATGCGGAAGTTTACTGGCAGCACCTTGGAGGAGGTTTCCAGAGAGAGACCCAGGTTCAGAATGATCTTTCAGAATTTCTTATAAATAAAAATTAATAATTATGAAACTATCAGAGGAAAAGTACAATAAGTATGCCCTTGTAAGGGAAATGATGGAAACTCCGGAGATAATTAACTCCTTTAAACCTGAAGCTGCAGCCAGATTTGCGGAAACTGTCAGGAAGTACAAAGGATTATTTCTTACAGGAGAGGGAAGCAGCAGGATTTTTCCTGCCAAAAGAGCAATTTATGCATCTCATAAAAAAGGTTTAACTCTGCCTGTTGTAACGGAAGGTTGTACACAGGCCGAAGAGTATAATCTGAAAGACTATACAGTTTTTGCTGCTTCAAACTCCGGACAGACAAAAGAGGTCGTCCGTCTGACAACCTTACTTAAAAAACAGAAACATACTGCGGTTTTTGGTCTTACTGCAAATCCGAAAACTAAACTGGAAGAAATTGCCTCAGATACGCATGTACTGATCTGTGGTAAAGAAAACGCGGTTGCAGCTACCAAGTCAGTGATTGAGCAGGGGCTTTTTTATGACTCACTGCTCAGGATCGTGAATGGTGAAAAAATGGAAGGGCTTAAAGGCCTGGCAAATAAAACAGCTGATGCTTTGACATTAAAGATTGAACCGGCAATAACTGAAATAATCAGGAAAGCAAGTACAATATACTTTGCAGGAAGAAATAATGGTGTTGCTGAAGAACTGGCTCTTAAGACCAATGAAATTACCAGAAAAAAATCAGCATTCCTAGAGGGGACATTTGCAGTTCATGGTATTGAGGAAGTAATGGATAAAAATGAAGTTCTGATATGGATTGAACCATTTGACACTGAAATGGAAAAATTCAATGAGTGCCTTGTGAAAGGTGTGGGAATGAATATCATTGCTGTATCAACCAAAAAAACCATGTTCCCGACAATTATTATTCCAGATGGTGGTCAATATGCTGAATATGTTCAGCTTGCAGCAGGATGGAATATTCTTGTCGAAACAGGGATATCTCTTGGGATTGATCTTGATAAACCAACCAGGGCACGAAAAGTCGGGAATGAGTATATTCCGGAATAGCTAAAAAGTACTTAAAGTGAACTAAAGTTTGGAGTGCCTAAAGTTGAATTCATTAGAATAAACCGGGATTAAAATTAACAGATTAAATCAAAAATGTTATATCTTGGGTGGGAAAATCAAAAAGTAATCATTTCTAAAATATGGCAAAGAAAGAGGTAGCAGTAGGTATTGACATCGGAGGTACAAATACAGTCTTTGGTTTTGTCGACAGGGCAGGAAATATTCTTGGGGAAGACAGGTTAAAAACCACACATTATGATGAAATTGAAGTATTTGTAGCAGCATTATATGAAAAAATACAGGTTACAGCTCAAAAGATTGGGAATGGGTGCGAAGTAATAGGATTTGGCATTGGTGCCCCCATGGGAAACATAAATAAAGGAACAATAGAACATGCTGCAGGCCTGCCCTGGAAAGGGATAGTCCCTCTTGCCGAAATTTTTAACAGGCACACAAACCTTCCGGTAATTGTGACAAACGATGCAAATGCAGCAGCTGTCGGAGAGATGATATATGGAGGAGCCAAAGGGATGAAAAACTTTGTCGTGATTACGCTTGGTACAGGCCTTGGCAGCGGGTTTGTAATTGACGGGAAACTTGTATACGGGCATGACGGTTTTGCCGGCGAAATTGGACATACTGCAATTCGGCCGGGTCCCGCAAATCGTGATTGCGGATGCGGCAGAAAAGGCTGTCTCGAAACATATGTCTCTGCCACCGGACTCAAAAGATCTCTTCTGAAGATAATGGCTGATAGCAATGAACCAAGCGAGCTGAGGAAATTGAGTTTTGAAGAACTTGATGCCGAAATTATACATGATGCTGCAAAACGTGGCGATTATCTCGCAAAGAGGGCATTTACTCATACAGGAAGGATGCTCGGCTTCAAACTTGCCGATGTAGTGGCACATACCAATCCCGAAGCAATATTTCTTTTTGGCGGACTCGCCCTTGCAAAGGATCTGATTTTTGAGCCGGCAAAAGAATATATGGAAGAAAATCTTCTCAGCATTTACAAAGGGAAAGTGAAGCTTCTGCCTTCGCAGCTAAGTACTCACAATGCTGCCGTACTTGGCGCAAGTTCACTTGTATGGACAAATAAGGAATCGTGATTAATAAATTAATACCTGTGGATATGGCCAATTTCCCTGTTGTACTAAATCATATTCTTGGGGTTGTTTTTATTATTATAGTTTTTGCACTTGCCTACGCTTATCTTAAACCGCATGAGCTTCATAAACGCAGACTGGTCTCAACGCTTCTTCTTAAAATTAGTTATCTGGTTTATTTGCTTGTTCTCCTGATAGTAATTTATATGTCAGCACTTGTGAAAGGAGGCCTGGAAACGGTATTCTTCGGCATTGAATTTTTTGCATTCCTGGTTGTCCTTTTTGTTCCGACCATTGGTATATTTGCCCGGAAACTTGGTCAGTTCAGCAAGAAAAGAGAAGGATATAATTACTTTTTTACTGTAGTAAATGTTCTTTCAATAATAGCTATTCTTGTGATGTATTTTATTTAAAACCCAAATCTATGATACAGGAACGTTTAATCGGGTATATTGAACAAAGTATTAAGCAAAACTGGGAAATTGAGGCTTTGTCGAATTATAAAGAAAAAGGTCTTTCTTACAAGGAGATAGCTGAAAAGATCCTTATACTTCATATTCTCTTTAAAGGATCAGGAATAAAAGAGGGGGATAAAATTGCTCTGGTTGGACGGAATTCAGCAAACTGGTGCATTAGCTATCTGGCAGCGGTAACCTATGGCGCTGTAATTGTGCCTATTCTTCCTGATTTCAAACCCGATGATCTTACTAATATAATTAACCATTCTGATTCAAGGCTTCTCTTCGCAGATGATAAAATCTATGACCTTTTCGATATCACCAAAATGCCAGAGATAATCGGAGTTATTTCTCTTGATGACTTACAAAAGATAATTTCAGGCGAACAGGCATTTAAAGAAATTTTCTCTTCGCTTGAGGAGAAATATTCAAATGCATTTCCTGAGCTTAAGAAGGAAGATATTAAGTTCTCTGACATCTCAAATGATCATCTTGCAGTGATCAGCTATACTTCCGGAACATCAGGCTTTTCAAAAGGAGTAATGATAACTCATAACAGCCTGGCTGCCAACGTCAGATATGCTCAGAATAACATGCCATTAAGAGCAGGCGATCCTCTTGTGTCATTTCTCCCTCTTGCACATACTTACGGATGTGCATTTGAATTCCTTTTCCCGTTTACAATTGGTTGTCATATTACAATCTTGTCAAAGACTCCATCGCCACAAATTATAATTCAGGCATTTAAAGAGATAAAGCCAAGACTTATTCTTTCGGTTCCTCTTGTAATTGAGAAAATATTCAAGAAGCAGTTATTACCGGTTATAGGTAAACCACACATGAAAATTTTACTTGCTATTCCTCTGCTGAATAAAATACTTTATAAAAAGATAAGTGATAAGCTGGTTGAAACGTTTGGTGGTGAATTTAAGGAAATAGTTATTGGGGGAGCTGCCTTTAATCCGGATGCTGAGAAATTCTTTAATAAAATCAGATTCAAATTCTCTGTCGGATACGGGATGACAGAATGCGGACCGCTTATCAGTTATGCTTCATGGGACACTACTAAGCTTGGCGCATCAGGGAGAGCAGTTGATACACTGGAAGTTACCATTGATTCTCCTGATCCGGAAAATGTTGTTGGCGAGATTATACTAAGGGGCGAGAATGTGATGACAGGGTATTATAAGAATGAAAAATCAACACGGGAGATGATTGATGATAATGGTTGGATGCATACCGGCGATCTTGGTTTAATTGATAAAGGAGGCAATATTTTCATTAAGGGAAGAAGCAAAAGCATGATTCTCGGACCATCCGGGCAAAATATTTATCCTGAGGAAATAGAGGCTGTTATAAATAATAAAGATTATATAGTGGAATCGGTGGTAATTTTAGTGGATAATAAATTGATCGCATTGGTTTTTCCCGATTATGAAATGATGAAAAGGGACAATATTTCAGAAGAAGAGCTTATTGAATATTTGGATAAAACCAGGAAAGAAGTGAATGAGAGATTGCCTGAATTCATGTCCGTAAGTAAATTCAGGATACATCCCGAAGAATTTGCAAAAACACCAAAGAGAAGCATTAAAAGATTTCTCTATACTAAAGAATAGTATCTGTTTTATGGAGCTGTACGCAGTAATTGTAGCAGGAGGAAGCGGGAAACGGATGGGAGCTGAAATTCCCAAACAGTTTTTGGAGCTTGCCGGAAGGCCGGTTCTTATGCACACAATTGAAAGATTCAAATCATTCAATGATGCTATAGAAATTATAACGGTACTACCTGAAAACCAGCTCCGTTTTTGGATTGACCTGCAGAAAAAACATTCATTTTCAATTCTCCACACTCTTGTTAAGGGAGGATCCAACCGCTTCTTTTCCGTCAGGAATGGACTTAAATTTGTCAACAGCTCAGGTTTGGTAGCCATTCACGACGGAGTCAGACCTTTTGTAAGTATCGATACAATTAAAAGATGTTTTGATACTGCCGAAAAACTCGGCAATGCAATACCGACAATTTCTCCGACCGAATCTCTGAGAATATTAACAGAACAGGGAAGCCTTTCTGTTAACCGCTTGCATGTAAAGCAGATTCAAACGCCTCAGGTATTCAACGCAGGACTGATCAAGAATGCTTATCTGCAGGAATACTGTCCGGATTTTACTGATGATGCCACCGTTCTTGAAAAAACAGGAGAAAAAATCAACCTGATTGAAGGCAACCGTGAAAATATAAAGATTACGAACCCTGAAGATCTGATCATCTCGACAGCCTTATTACCAACAATATCCTGATTCTGCCATTGCGCCATTATGCCTTTACGCCTTTGTGCCATAAGACTTATTTTATATCTTGCGATATATTTGTGAAGCCCATATGTTTGAAAAAAAGGTATTTGATTACAAAGGACTTGAAGTAAGAGTTTCTGATTATGCAAATGAGGGGATCTTGGACATCCTCAATCATGCTGTTCAGGGTTCTGAAGGAGGCTTAAGATTTTCATTGCAGAATATTGCACCACGCATTGCCGCGTACAAAGATCAGATCAGATTTGTCTCTCTTTATAAGAAAAACCATATAACAGGTACTGTTGGCTCATGCTACCGTGTCTCCGGACAAGGAGACCTGAGGTACCCTTCTTCATATCTCCGGTATCTTGCTTTTCAGTCGACATATCAATCTGATTTCGGATGGAGAAAACGCAGAAAAGAGCTGATAAAGCACGAGAAGGACGATAGTTTCAGACAAAAGACTCTTGAAATTTTCAGTAAACCGCATTTACTGGATCTTCATGATGTATTTGAAGGAGACAAACACGTTATGTACGCCTTTCTGGAAAGCAAGAATGAAAGGTCTAAAAACCTTGTCCATCAGGCTGGATACGAGTATATAAGATCATTCCTTACAGTGGCATTCAGCAGATTTTCACCTAAGTCCGATAGACATGTTTCCAGGTTAAAGGATGAAGAAAAACCTATAATGGAATCATTTTTGCTGGAATATTATAAGGATTATTCATTTTTCAGTACTGACTATTCTTTTTTCGGTGACAAGTATTACATTTTAAAAGAAGGAAACGAAATAATTGCAGGAGTCTCTGCAATTCCTTCGGTTTATAAGGTATACGATATTCCCGGAGTCTGGGGTTGGGTAATGATGAAGGTTCTGCCTAAAACACCTTATTTCCGGAGATTATTCAGGCCCGGGGAATTCAGATACCTGGTTTTCGATGCAATTTATTGCAGAAAGGGACGTGAAAATCTATTGGGAAAACTCTTTGAGTCAGTATGTGCTTCAGAAGGGTTTCATACCGGTCTGACCTGGCTCGACGACCATAGCCAACTCTATGACAAAATGAGGACTGTTGTAAAAATGGGAGCATTAAACAGGATGCTGAATGCAAAACCCGGGTTGGTATATTCCAGGTTTATAAATCTGTCTGAAAAAGAGAAGGAGTATTTTTATAACGCTCCGGCCTATATTTCGGGATTTGATTTCTCATAAATAATTTGTTCATTTCCGGGTTGCCCTCGCTCCGTCAATTATCGAATTTTAAAAAAATTAAATGTAAAAGGAAAATTACTATTTTTGCGCTGACAAAGGGTTGTTAGCTCAGTTGGTTTAGAGCATTACCTTGACAGGGTAGGGGTCACTGGTTCGATTCCAGTACAACCCACAAATATTCGCTGCAAATATTTGTTATACGTACTATGTTTATGGTTTGACCACCAAGATCACCGCCTTATTATTCAGAGATGACATTATTGAATGCAACTATCTTAAATAATTAGTTTCCACTTAAATCTGTGTGAATAATATAACTTATTTCTGCAATTGTGTAACGTTAATCGGAGTTGGTGTATTTACCTTTGTCAGGTATCACATCAATGAAAAATCAATTTATCATTGGTTATAATATACCCTAAGAAGGAGGAACATCATAGTCATAGATAAATTAATTAATAATTAAAAAGTAACACTATGAAAAATTTTGTAATTAAAAAAGCCACAAACGGAGAGCATTACTTTAACTTAAAAGCAGACAATTTTCAAGTTATACTCACCAGTCAAATGTATTCTTCAAAACCAGCCTGCTTTAATGGTATTGAGTCAGTGAGGAACAATTGTCCTGATGATATCAGATATGAACGTAAAGACTCCGTCAACAATAAGCATTATTTTGTTCTGAAGGCATCTAATGGACAAATAATTGGTAATAGTGAGATGTATGCTTCTAAAGCAGGTATGGAGAATGGGATTGAATCTGTCAAAAAAAATGGTAGAAGTACAACAGTTGTTGAAGAATAATCCAAATTTTGGGTTTCAGTCATTAATAGTAAATTAAAATTATAAGCAATGAAAAAAATTTTGAAACTGTTCTTGATGCTGGCAATTTTGTCATTGGTCTTTTATTCTTGTTTCCCGCTCAACCAAAACAGATATGGAGATCAAGGAAATAGAGGTCAAAGAGAAAGGAATCACAGACATCAGCAAGAATCTAGAGATCAAGGAGAAAGGAATTACAATTCACCTTATTAATAGGATAAAAAACATAGGGCTCAGAGCACAGAGCCCTTATTTTTTGCTCTTATCCCTGTGCCCTATGCTCTGTACCAATATATTAGTAAGCGGTTATAATTCGCGAATCTTGATATTCCTGAACCAGACAGGATATCCGTGATCCTGAAGACCAATGAAACCCTCTTTTGAAATTCCTTCGGTAAAACCCGGGAAGTCTTTGAATTTGCTGTTGGCAACCATCTTGTCCCATGCCGGGGTCCATAATTCATATTCACAAACCTTTACTCCATTCTGCACATGAGTTACTTTACCATTTTTTATGGTGATTACCATTGTGTTCCATTCGCCGGCGGATGAACGGTTTTGGGATCAGCTGCAATCATATCATAAAGTGAACCTGCCAGGTGACTAGCTACTTTATTGTCGGTTGCATCAACATTGTCGAGGATCTGAACCTCGGGTGCAGCATAGTATATTGGTTGTCCCGGAACTTCTCTTACGTTAAAGAAGATCCCGGAATTTGCCATTTTACTTGCCTTCCAATCTACCGATAATTCAAAGTTTTTGAATTTTTTATCACCGAAAACAATATCCCCGTTGGAACCTTCACCTGGTTTCTTTCCTTCAGCAGTAAAGACCTTCATGGTCGCGTCTTCAATAACCCAGTTCTTGGGCATTGCAGTCCCGTTGCATTGCCTCCAGCCTTTAAAATCTTTCCCGTTGAATAATAAAACCCATCCGTCCTTTTGCTCTTTTTCGGTTAGTTTATTCAACCCCTGACCAAAGGAAGGAAGCATGATAAGCATTGCTGCTGTACACGATAATGATAAAATAATGTTTCTTTTCATAGTATAATTTTTAAAAATAATTGCTGCTGCAAATTAGTAAAAAAAAAGCCTTTGTGGTCCTTTGAGGTGAATAATATACAAAACCGCGGAGCGGTTTCACTAATAATAACCAGGATATATAGTTCCAACATCAGAACGCCGGAGGTGTTCCATCATTTTGATTAAAATTTTCATGGAACCGCTCCGCGGTTCACGGATGGTTCAAAAATCCTGATCTATTATTGATGGAACCGCTCCGCGGTTCATCTTTGATAAATAATTTCAACAACTCTTTTCCGGCGATGGCTTCATTCTTTGCCCGCGAAAAAGACCTTAGTGTGAAAGAGCTTGATGAGTTACTTGAGGATACGAGAAAGGAATTGTCAAAAGTTGAGGAACGTAGTGACAAAATCCCGCAAGGCGGGAATAAAAAACGAAGGTAATGGAAGCAGTAGCATTATATCTGCTTAAATCAGTGATCTGACTTGCGGGTTTTACCCTGATATTCATTCTCTTCCTGAGAAATGAAAGATTTTTCTTTTTAAACAGGATGTACCTGGTAACAGGCATTCTGACCTCACTCTTTTTCCCGCTGATCTCTGTGCATTACACTGTTATTCTTCCTGTGATCAGAAATTTTCATACCGAAAGTGCAGTTGCCAGTGAAATCCAGAATGCCGGCAGAAGCACTGGTTCGACCTGTTGCTTGTTGAATTGCTTTGTATGATCAATTCTTTCAATGGAACTGTTGTACAGCAGGATGGCAAACCGTTACAGGGAGCAACAATAACGGTCAAAGGAACCACTCTGGGCTCTTTTGCAGATGCTAAAGGGTTATAAACAGTATGCCCGACTGGAAACCGGGAAGCCAGGCCGGGAAACCGGTTGATGTTCAGATGCTGGTGCTGGTTGGCGAGCCTAATCATTATCCTTCTTCTTTTCCGGCATAAAAAATGCAGCATGCACAGCCGGAGGGCACGGAGAATCTATTCCTTTTACTGCTTTCCATATTACTTCGTTGAATTCAGCATCACTGACCATATCTTCTTTTGTAAAATCAAATCTCTGACTTTTTATCTGCCAGGTATTCTGAGCGAGGTTCTTTAAATTCAAATCAACATTACTTGGCCTGACTGTAAAAGCCGGATGATCGGCAGTATTATTCATGCATCTCCATAATGGAACTGCCGGAGCATCATACTGACTCATCGGAGGCAGTCCAAGGATCAGCTCTATTGTACGGATGAGAGATGCTGTCGTATATACTGTATGATCGACAAAGCCCTGTTTCACATAGCCACCGGCCAGATATGCAGTACTCCGGTGGGCATCCACATGATCGGGGCCATTTTGTGCATCGTCTTCCACTATTATTACAAGGCTGTTTTTCCATACCCGGCTGTGGCTAAGATAATCAACAAACAGTCCAACTGCGAGATCATTATCGGCAACATGGGCAAATGGTGTCGGCCTGTTGAGTTTGAGTCCTTCAGTATGATCATTGCCAAAGCGGAGTGAATTAAACCTTGGAAGGACATCTATTGCGAGTAATGAATCAAAATCACGTTTCCATTGCCTGAAACGGACAGTGTCGCGTACAGACAGATCCCAGCTTGTATAAAAAGGACAGAAATGATCTTTTAAAACCGGGATATTAGGCTTCTTTTCCCCCATGAATTCGGCATAAGTTCGATAGCTGATACCATTCCTTTTACAATTATCCCATAGGAATCCATTCTTATTATTTGCGATTTCTATTGAACCTTCACCGGGATATTCTCCTCCTCTTCCTCCATAGTTGGTTGGCCAGTTTTTTTCAAGATAATCCGTGGCATAGGCTCCCATGGTCCAGTTATGACCATCGGCACTTACCTCTCCGTTTACAAAAAAATTATCAAGCAGGACAAATTCACGGACAAGTGCATGCTGATTAGGCGTTATATTTTCACCAAAAAGAACAAGACTGCGATCGCCGTTTCCTTCAGATAAATCTCCCAAAACCTGGTCATAAGAGCGGTTCTCCTTAATAATGTAAAAAATATATCTGATCGGCGAACTATCCCCAACTTTCATAGGGATGGGATTACCTTTTACTCCTTCGGAAACCAGCTCGGTATTCTTGTTATAAGGAGTGTTATTATAAACAGCTTTTGAAAACAAAGCCATCTGGCTTTCATCCGGAGTATTCAGAATTGCAAGTGTTCCCCTGAAAAGGCCGCCTATATATTGTTCTTTTATTTTTTGTTCCTTTCCTGCAACCCGATAAACTACAATGTCCCCTTTACGGGTAGGATTCGGGCCATAAGGATTTGCATGGGAAGAAAGACCTTTTCCATTACTTATCAGGATTTTGTCTTTTGCAATCCTCACACAGGTAGGATACCAGGCAGTAGGGATAAAACCTTTACTTATGCTTGATCCAGGTTTACTTACATCAAATACTGCAAGGCAGTTATTATCGGCATTTGCAATGTAAAGAGTCTTTTCATCGCTGCTCAGGGCCACACTGTTTGTTGTCGAACCGGAAGGTGAACCTGGATAAAGTGCTGAATTAAGCGTCTCAATCACCTTCTTTTGATGTGTATCAATTACCGATACACTGTTATCATTTGCATTTGCTACATAAAGATATTTCCCGTCCCGGGTAATGCATAAATCGTTGGGATTATCACCAACTGCGATTGAGCCGGTAATTTTCTGCAGATCTGTATCAAACGCTATAACTTTATCACAGCCCCAGCATGAGATATACAAGAGTTTATAGTTGGGTGATAAAAGACAGGTATAACCTTCACCGTCAAGAGAATATTGTGAGACTACCTTTTTAGATTTAGTATCAAGGATGTAGAGGGAATTGTTTTCTTTTGTAACAGCGTACAACCTGTTTTTGCTGTCATCAAGAGCGATCCCTGCAACAGAAATCCTTACAGGCCATGCTTTTCCTATCCTGATGGAATCGAGTACTGACAGACGATTGTTCCGGATTGCATAACGGATAATTATGTTATCATTTCCTCCTGATGCGTACAAATATTTACCATTATCAGAAAATGTCAGTCCCAGCCAGGCTTTTCCTATAATGATTGAATCGAGTATTACTTCCCGTTCAACATCCACAAGCTGAATAGTCTGATCACTCTCTCCATTGTTCGTGATTGCTGCAAGCTTTTTTGAAGGCGACACAGCAATATTGAGAGGCAAGTCACCAAGAGACAATTGTTTTCCAACAGGCGTCAGCCTCCATCCATTCGGCAAAGAGACACTCTGAGATTCAATTTCCTGCAGGGTCTGGGCCGGAAGATAAACAGTGCAACCAGTTAAAAAAAATTGAAAAAGAATCAGTATTTTTTTAAAAGTCCCAATCATTTTCATTTAATCAGTTCATTCAATTTGCAGGCACTCTTTTTTTAAGCACTTCAGGCGTTAGTGTGATAAGATGACCTATTTGTTTCCCGTTGCGATATGTTACCACCCTCAATGTAACCGGTCCTTCAGGAAGTTCAACAGGTTTGGAATATTTAGGTGAGTAAGTGTTTGGCATTGCACCATCAATGGTATAATAAATATCCAGACCAGGTACTTCAGAATCCATATTCACGGTCATCTTTCCATCTTTACCGCTGACATTTATAATCGCATCGTATATTGCAGTCGAATAATTAATCCCTTCTATATCAGCTCGATCGAACAGTTTTTCAACGCGTTGGATAAAATTGCCCCAGTTTTTTGATGCTTTTGGCGACCAGAAATCTTCAGCCAATGCCCAGCCACGCGGCCAGGTCATATATTCAGCATGATGCAGGGTTACTACCTGTTCAGTCCAGAGATTGCCCTGGCCGCCAAGAATATACTTTGCATCCACTCCTTCAGGTACGGGATTAAAGCTATAGCATTTGCTTAAGCGTAAATTTGCATAAATCGGAGGTTCAATTGTCGGTTCACCCTGTTGATAGTCGAGGTACACAAATGTTGTTGGTGTCATAACAACATCGTGCCCCATTTTTGCGGCCTCTATACCACCTTTGATACCCCTCCAGCTCATAACTGTTGCTTCAGGAGCGACACCTCCTTCAAGAATTTCATCCCAGCCAATCATCTTTTTGCCTTTCGATTTCAGAATATCTTCTACGCGTTTCATAAAATATGCCTGCAATTCCTCGGGATGCGTCATATTCATTTTTTTCATAAGAGCCTGGCAGCCGGGATCGTTGGTCCAGAAACCCTTATAACACTCGTCTCCCCCCACATGAATGTAGGGATTTGGAAAAAGTGCCGCCATTTCAGTAAAAACCTTATCGAGGAATTCATATACTTTTTCATCAGAAGGATTAAGCGTATTATCAATCCTCATTTTAAAAGTGCCATTGTCGAACCATTCTGAAAAAGAGGAACCCGGGTTTACTTTGATGCTGGTATCTTTGGTGCAGCTTAATTCGGGATATGCTGCAATTGCTGACATGCTGTGCCCCGGGACATCAATCTCGGGCATTATTGTTATGTTCCGGTCCTGTGCATACTGAATTATCTCTTTAATATCAGCCTGTGTATAAAAACCTCCTGCGGTTGCTGCTTCTCCCGGTTTTGGTGCTGTGCGTTCGCCAAATTGCCCGAATCGAGGAACCCTCCATGCGCCGACTTCAGTTAATTTTGGCAAGGACTTGATTTCAATCCGCCAGCCGTTATCATCTGTCAAATGCCAGTGGAGAGTATTGTATTTATATCTTGCGATCTGGTCAATATAAAGTTTAACTTCTTCTTTTGTGAAGAAATTACGACTTACATCAAGCATTATCCCTCGCCATCCAAAACGGGGATAATCCGTAATTATAACTGAAGGGATTATCCAGGGAATATTGATAACGGTTTTGCTTTCAATTTCTTTTGGTAAAAGCTGAAACAATGTTTGCATACCATAAAAAAGTCCGGCTGGTTCATTGGCAGTTATAACCACACCTTTGGGAGAAGATACAAGGGTGTAACCTTCTTTACCAATCAGAGTAACCGGTACTTTATTCAGGTTGAATTGTATTGAACCTGCTTTGTCTTGTTGTGGTTTAATTGAAAAGCCGGTTGAGAGATTCAGTTTCCGGGAAAGCATCTCCGCTATTTTGCGACTTTGCTGACTATCGAAACCGACAGTCGAAGTTTTTGTTAGTACAAAAGATCCATCAGATTGCTGTATTTCAACAGGTTGGGGAATAAGTTGTATTGCAGGGTTTTGTCCGTAAACCGTTGCAAGAGAGAAGAAAAGCAGTAATAAAACCAATTTTTTCATAGCAGAGTACGATTAAAATATTCAGGAATTAATAAATGTATATTTTTAAGAACTTGCAAATTTATAACCGGATGTTTTCAGGACTTTCAAAACCTCTTTTTTTATTCTGATCACTACCTTGCCGGAGATCTCCAATGGTTCACCGTCGATATGAAACCTTGTTTCGGCCGTTTCGATAACTATCTCTTTGTCCGTTTTAAAATGCCTCACATATTTGGACTTATTTATTTTTTTTGTGAAGAGTCGGATTATAAAAAGCGACCCTAATATTTTCGGAAAAGGTTTGATTAATACAATATCAATTATTCCGTCGTTAGGCCGTGCTTCGGGGGCTATGTAAGCATTATTGCCGAATTGTCTTGTGTTTGCAATGGTCAGAACAAATAGTTTTTCAGAGACAATTTCCTCACCGTCACATTTAATGTTTACATGAAAAGGTCGAAGCGCCAAAAAGGTTTTAAAGGTTAACCATACATAAGGCAGGAAACCGCGGAGTTTAAGGTTATTAAATGAATGTGCAACAAAGCTATCCAGACCAATACCGGCAACATTAAGGCATAATTTGTCGTTTATCTCAATCACATCGATATTCATACTGTCGGCCTTCTTGATATCGGATAGCAGAGAACGCACATTCATTTTAAATCCGAATTCCTTTGCAAACCCGTTACCGGAACCAATAGGCAGGACTCCCAGAATTTTGTTGCTGCCCACCAATTCTGTTGCTACAGTGTGAACAGTACCATCTCCGCCGGCAGCTACAAAAACTTCATACTTGTTAAAGTTTTGCTTTATAAGCAATCCGGTATCTTCTTTGGTCATTGATTTGCAGAAGGATAGTTGATTTTTACGGAGCTCAAGCTCTTTTGATACAATAAAATTTACAGGTGGCACTCCTGAAGTTGGATTCAGTACAAACAATGCTTTATTCGTATTTTCCCGGACAGACCTTTTCATGCTCAAATTTACGGAAGATTATTTAAATTATCATTGCCACGAACGTGGCAATAGTTGAATAACCCCCGGTTTCACAGGGGGTTATTCATATATGGCTCTTTCAGAGCCGCTTGTATAAGAAAGAGAATATTTTCTTATTCCATAAACGGATATTTAAAATCGGTAGCCGGAATGAGAGTCTCTTTGATTGTTCTGGGACTCACCCAGCGGAGAAGGTTAAGGTAGCTGCCTGCTTTATCATTCGTTCCGGACGCCCTTGCTCCTCCAAATGGCTGCTGCCCTACCATTGCTCCTGTCGGTTTATCATTGATATAAAAGTTGCCAGCAGCATAACGCAATGCCCGGCATGCTTTTATCATTGCATATTTATCATTGCTGAAAATAGCTCCCGTAAGGCCGTATGGTGATGTTTCGTCGCATAGAGCCAGGGTATCATCGAACTTTTCATCCTTATAAACATAGATAGTCATTACAGGCCCGAATATTTCTTCTTCCATAGTTAAAAAATGGGGGTTTTCTGTAACGATTACAGTGGGTTCAATAAAAAATCCCTTTGATTTATCACCTTTTCCTCCAGCGATTGTCTGAGCATCATCAGATGATCCTGCCTTTTTTATAAATGACATTATTTTGTCAAATGCATTTTCATCTATGACAGCGTTTACATAATTCCGGAAGTCACACACATCACCCACCTTAATCTCCGATATCATTTTCATGATATGACGCTTTGTCTCAGTCCAGATCGACTCAGGGATATAAGCTCTTGATGCGGCTGAACATTTCTGCCCCTGATACTCAAAGGAACCCATTACAATAGCAGTAGCAAGTTCAAGCGAGTTTGCAGAACTATGAGCAAAAATGAAATCTTTACCACCTGTTTCACCAACAAGCTTCGGATACGATTTGTAAACAGAGAGATTATCGGAAACCTGTTTCCACAGGGAATTGAATGTTGAATTTGAACCGGTAAAATGGATCCCGGCCAGATCCCTGTGTTTTAAAACAATATTGCTTATTAAAGAACCGGAACCTGGTACGAAATTAATAACACCGGAAGGCATCCCGGCCTCCTGGAATATCTTCATAAGGTAGTAGTTTGAAAGGAGAGAGGTTGTGGCAGGTTTCCAGACTGTTGTATTTCCCATCAGGGCAACACTGGTATTCAGGTTAGAAGCGATAGCTGTAAAGTTGAACGGAGTTACTGTATAAACGAACCCTTCAAGTGGCCGGTATTCGAGGCGGTTAATATTCTCACTTTCAGATATTGGTTGTTCCATGTAGATAAGTGAAGCAAAATAAGTGTTAAACCGGAGGTAATCTGCCACTTCACATGCTGAGTCAATCTCAGCCTGGAGGACATTTTTCCCTTGGCCAAGCATTGTAGCGGCATTAATCCTATACCTGTATTTTTTTGAAATCAGTTCAGCTACTTTTGCCATGATAGCTGCTCGTTCCATCCATGCCAGGGTCATCCATTCGCATTTGGCATCAAGGGCTGCATTAATTGCAAGCGAAACCTCCTTCTCCGTTGCCATATGATAAGTCGCAAGTACATGATTATGATCGGAAGGCATCACGACCTTTCCGGTTTTTCCTGTCCTGATCTCTTTTCCCCCTATGATAAGAGGGATATTAATAATCTGATTTTTTTGAACCTTGAGTTCTTCTTCAAGCAATATTCTTTCCTCACTGCCTGGTTTATAAGATAAGACAGGTTCATTCTTCGGTTCCCTGAAATTATATATGGCGTTATTCATCTTTATTTTTTTTAGAGTAATGCGGGTTTTTCAAGTATCTGAAACTTCAAATTTCCTGCACAATCCGCGCTTCGGAGGTGGCTTTTCTGTTCCCCAGATCAAACATTGCAAAATGTTTTTCTCCGAATGCCTTTATTGCATATGAAAAGAAAAGGCCTGATAGAATGTCAATACTATAATGTCCGCGAGCCAGGAACAATGCTGCTATAACAATAACCAGGCAAATGAATATAAGCCACTTATAACCTCTTTCTTTAACAAGCAAAAACATTAAAAAGACATTTCCTGCATGTCCCGATGGATATACTCCAAGCTCATAGTTTGAAAATCCGTGAAATAAAGGGTCTGATCCATTGAACATTGGTGGATTTCCAAATGGTGTCAGAACAATAAAAATACCTCTCACTATATAAAAAATGCCACTCAGCAATAAAAATAAGGGGATCCTGTTATAATCTTTTTTATGGACAAAATATATTAATACAAGGAGAATAGGAATAAGACAGGAAATGTCATAAATCAGAGAAACGTTATAAAAAGGCAGATGGTCGAGAATTAAATCTGAGAGCATTGGTAAGGTTTTCCCTTCGCTCATGTAATTATGGAGATAAGTTTCGGAAGCAAAATTTAATACGACCCCGGCAATAATTGACAGGATACCAAAATAAAAATACTTGCTTTTTATCACAGGGATAATTGAATGAAGCATCTCTGAAGTGTAAGTAAACAGCCTGTTCTTGCCTTTATTAATATGATTCATTTACCTGTAATATAAACAGTTGCATTTTATTCAACCCGGGAGGTTTGTTTAAAAATGAGAAACAAAGATAAAAACTTAAGTTGATAATACAGGCAATTTGAGAATAACGATTATTCTGACATTTGGTTATAAGTACGCAGGATTTCATCTGTATATTCTTCAGGTGCTTCAATATGGCCCCAGCCCGATTGGGTTTGCCATAATCCATCGTAAGCAGAGTCGTGATATGAACGTATCAGATGAGGAATTTGCTTTTCAGTAAGTATTTCATCGAGAAGCATCGCTTCAATCTCGTTTTTAAACATAAGTATTTTTACAGGCTTATTCATTTGGTAAGTTTTAATCTGGCCCTTGCACCTAAGGCATAGAGATCGTTTGGATCAAGTTCCGTATTATGCTATTTATTGTGCAAGGTAGAGTAATAAAAAGCATACAAAACCCCCGAACCCCCTATCTGGGAAGCAAAAAAGGGCTAAGTCAAAAACAGCATCTTAAATTCATACTCAAAATTCGGAGTAAAAAGATCATTTCCTAAATTCTCCTTTATTTCCCCGATTGACCAGAGTCTTCCTTCCTCAATTTCATCTTTATTTATTACCGGAACTGCATCAGAAATCGTTGAAAAAGAATTAACCAGTTCCCACTCGCGAGGAGATTCCCAGACATATTTTCCTAAAAACTCAGGTATAAAATTATTCAATCCAAGTTCCTCTCCTGCTTCCCTTATGAGTGTCTCATTTGCGGTTTCACCCGGACTGACATGACCTCCCACAGATGTATCCCATTTTCCCGGCTGGATATCTTTTGTTTTTGCCCTTTTCTGTAAAAACAATTCACCTCTGGTATTAAAAAGGGGAAGATAAACAACGGGATGAAGAAGCATACTCTTCCCGTCGTGGCAGACTCTGCGGAGGGCTTTACCGATTGTAGTACCATCTTCATCGACTACCGGGAACCATTCTTCGGGATCGGAGTTTTTCATAATAAAGTAAAATTAGAAAAAAATTGAGCAATACCTAAACCCCTCTTCCGCTTCCTTTGCCTTCGCGTAGCCGCTTCGGCGAAGCAAGGGCGGCATCTCCCCTAAAGGGGGTCTAACGAATCGCTGGATATCAGACTTATGGGGTTACCATCTCCGTTCTGAGCTTGCTTACATAATCGCGTATCTTATTCAGTGTTTCAACAGTTACAGTCATCTGGCTGCCTGTAGAACGTAAGACTTGTTTTATGGTGTCAATTTCAAGATCGCCTTTTTTGAAATAGATATCGAAAGAATCGAAATAGTTTTTCAGGTACTTAAGTTTTTTCGAATAGTAGACAACAACCGGGTCGTCATAATAATTTTTCAGGAAACTGAGCAGGGTTGTAAGTGTGTATTTCTGCTGGGCGATTTTCTGTATTACTTCAGGATCTGGTCTGTCCGGATTATAAACGAGCTGTGTTGCTATAAACATCGCTTCAACCCATCCTCCCATTACCATAAGACCGGCTGTACTCTCTCTCCCTCCTTCACGCAGATGAGCCTCCATCTTGGTGTACGCATCATCCATGAGGAACAGGATTGTATCAGGTTCAGAAATATCGCTCTGCACCTTCTTGATTGGTTCGGTAAGGTAACTGTCAGGTATTCCTAGTTTATTACTCATTTCACGGATGGTAACCATATAGTCAATCATCTGCTGACCGATACCGAATACCTTAAGATATCCAAAATCAACTCCATACACCCCGGTGTTGATAGAAGCTTTTGAGCTGCTGAGGTACTGATCCCTGTTTGAAATGGGATTTAGTGTGGCATTATTGTATGTTACACCGAGTCTGTTAAAGATTGTACATATTTCGACCGGAGTAAGAATTCCATAAAATATCTCATTCTTAGGTGTCAGTTCATGGCTCTTTGATGTGTTTGATTTATAGGTTGAAAAGACCGGGACAAATGAATCCTTTTCTTTTACTCCGTGTTTGCAGGAAAAGGGAAGCGGTAATAAAAGTATTATAAGGGGAAAAAGTAGCCTTTTCATTTCATTGCATTTAATAAGTCAAATTTAATAATTAATATGATTCAACTCAAATGAAGATGATAAATTCGAATCTTTTCAGCAACTAATCAACAGGATTTTCTCTGTGATACTCTGTGCTTCTCCGTGTGACCATTTGTCAGTTCTTATTTTTTAGTTGCACAGAGTTACACTTAGGTTTCACAGAGGGACACAAAGATATTTTAGAGCAATATCCTGTTCCCCAGTTTCCTTGAAATTAATCCGAGCACACCACTGAGATTTGCATATCTCTTCTGTAAAATAAGAACTTTCTCAATATCATTTGCTTTAACAGCCTCTTCAAGAAGAATCATGATCTCCTTTCTCTTTATCATTATCTTATCACTTTTAAATTTAAGGACTGCATCTCCCACGATCTCTTTCAGCTTCATCTCCTCCGTCTCAACGAAGGTCTGCTTATCTTTCCATATCCTGCTCAGCTCGTGCGAGTCTGCAAGAAGATCGGCCGACAGACTTGAAATCTCCGGATCTTCATGTTTTACAAATTGCTTATCTCCTGTAATAAGTCCATGTTCAACATGAAACCGGAAATCGGCAAAGATCTTTGAACACACCCTGTCATCAAAAAGAAGATCGTCAGATGTGATTTCCCTTACAATATAATCAGATACAGTTAACATCTCCTCCTTGCCATCTTCCTTATTTATGGTACGTTCAAACTCCTCGCTGCCGAATTTCAGAAGAAGCCTGATAATCTCTTTTTCAGAATAATATGTAACAGTTTCACGTTGGATAGGCTTAACAATTGCCGGCGGAGGAACAGGAAGATCTTCCGGACCGGGATATTTATTACTGTCCTGGAAACTCTTTTGCTGTCTCAGCTTATTCACCTCATGATAAAGGATCGGCTCGCTGACTTCAAGAACAGTACTGCACTCCTTTATATATACGGTTCTCGTTATTGCTTCGGGAATGACAGCAATTGATTTTACCACATCGCGAATAAGATCGGCTCTTTTCACCGGATCGTTATTAGCCTCCGAAAGCAGAAGCTGTGTTTTGAAGCGAATAAAATCTGTTTCGTTCTCCTTTAGGAATTTCAGGAACTCCTCATTGCTCACTTTCTTCGAATAGGAATCGGGATCTTCACTATCAGGAAGAAGCACTATCTTCACATTCATGCCTTCCTCGAGCACCAGGTCTATGCCTCTGATGGAGGCTTTTATTCCGGCAGCATCTCCATCATACAGGATTGTAATGTTCTGGGTGAACCTTTTAATAAGCCTTACCTGCTCCTGGGTAAGAGATGTTCCTGATGATGCTACGACATTTTCAACATTTGCTTCATGAAGCGACATCACATCGGTATAGCCCTCAACAAGATAACACCTGTCCGCCTGTGTTATAGATTTCCGTGCCTGGAATATTCCATAAAGTATCCGGCTCTTATGATAAATCTCCGATTCGGGAGAGTTCAGATATTTTGCTGTTTTGACGTCAGTTTTCAGGATTCTCCCACCGAAGCCCAGTACCTGTCCCGACAGAGAATGAATAGGGAACATCACCCTGCTGCTGAACCTGTCGAAGAGCCGGTCCTCATGCTGAATTGAAAGGCCTGTCTTGACAAGAAAATCCTGTTTGTACCCATCTTCGAGGGCCTTTTTGGAAAAGGCATCCCGTTTTTCAAAACTGTAACCAACCTCAAATTTTTTAAGAGTATCCTGCCGGAATCCTCTCTCCTTGAAATAAGTCAGGCCAATGGATATTCCCTCATCTGTATGAAAAAGATTTTCAGTGAATTGTCGTGCTGCATAAGACGAAACAACAAGAAGGCTCTCTCTTTCGTTCTGTTTTTCAAACTCTTCCTGTGTGAGCTCTTTTTCAATTACTTCGATGTGATATTTCTTCGCAAGGTATTTAAGAGCTTCAGGGTAGGTGAGGTGCTCATGCTCCATGACGAAATTGACCGAGTTGCCAACCTTTCCGCAACCAAAGCATTTGAAGATTTCTTTCGAGGGAGATACAGTAAATGATGGCGTTTTTTCATTATGGAAAGGACATAATCCAAGGAAGTTAACTCCACGCTTCTTCAGGGGAACAAATTCCTGTATCACATCAACTATCTGGGCAGCATCAAGAATGCGTTCTATGGTGGAGCGGTCAATCATGGTTCACTTCTTCACTACTGCCCTAAAATACTCTACAGTTTTTGAGAGCCCCGTTTCTGCGTCAACTTTAGGAAACCAGCCTAATTCTTTTTTTGCAAGAGAAATATCGGGCCTGCGTTGTTTTGGATCATCCTGAGGAAGAGGAAGATAAACGATCTTTGATTTTGATCCGGTCATTTTTATTATCATACCGGCAAGAGAACTGATTGTTATCTCTACAGGATTTCCAAGATTTACCGGTCCTGTAAAACTATCAGGAGTATCCATTAATTTAATAAGACCATCGATAAGGTCGTCAACATACTGAAAACTGCGTGTGTGGGATCCGTCACCGTAGATCGTAATATCCTCCCCTTTAAGCGCCTGTACAATAAAGTTTGAAACAACCCTGCCGTCGTGAGAATTCATTTTCGGGCCGTATGTATTAAAGATCCGGGCAATCTTGATACGCACCTTATTCTGATCGTGGTAGTTCATAAAAAGTGTTTCAGCACATCTCTTCCCTTCATCATAACATGCCCTTGGGCCGAGTGGGTTGACATTTCCCCAGTAAGCTTCATGCTGAGGATGTACTTCGGGATCGCCATAAACCTCGCTGGTTGAAGCCTGCAGTATCTTTGACTTTGTCCTTTTCGCAAGTCCGAGTGTATTGATAGCTCCCATCACCGATGTCTTGATGGTTTTAATGCCATTATACTGGTAGTGAACGGGTGAAGCCGGACAAGCGAGGTTGTAGATCTCATCTGTCTCAACAAAGAGAGGCATTGTAACGTCGTGCCGTATCAGCTCAAAATATGGATTATTGAGAAGATGGATTATATTCATTTTTGATCCTGTGAAATAGTTGTCGAGGCAAATCACCTCATGGCCCAGATTAAGTAATCGTTCACAAAGGTGAGATCCTATAAAACCGGCGCCGCCGGTGACGAGAATACGTTTCATCTGATATGATTAACTGGTTTGATGCTGAAACAAATGTAGTTAAAATTTAGGTTTTGACCATATTCCACATGCCCTTCTGGAGGATTCTGCTTCGGGTTGTAGAACCCCTCTGCCGCTTCCTTCGCCTTCGCGTAGCCGCTTCGGCGAAGCAAGGGCGGCATCTCCCCTAAAACAATTCTGTCTCGGGTTGGAAAACCCCTCTGTCCCGCTTCAGCGGGACATCTCCCCCAGTGGGGGAGAAAAAACTCGAAAAAAAGAAGATTTTTTTCCCCCTTGGTGGGAATTAAAAGGGGGTCTGGATCTCTCAGCTATTCTTCGTGACCAGCACCTTCACCGCCACCTCATCAATCTCCACCTCCCTTGTATTATTATCAGGGAAACTATTCACGAGCGTCACTGCTGTCGCTAGTGTCTGTGAAGCTATATATGAAGCATGTCTCGTTACCGCTTCACGTACAAACTCATGATTTTCAATAAGTACTGTTATCTTGTCGGTGACATCGAACCCATTCTCCTTACGGATATTCTGGATCCTGTTGACAAACTCGCGTGCGATACCTTCATATCGCAGATCGTCGGATACAGTTATATCAAGAGCAACAGTGAGTTTACCGTCATTCGCGACCTGCCATCCGGGAATATCCTCGGAAATTATCTCAACATCTTCTGCTGTGAGTACTATCTGTTGGCCGTTAATTGTGACAGGATGATTTCCATTGTTTTCAAAAGCGACGATCTCCCGGGGTGTTAGCGCTGAGATAGAATTGGTGATCTCTTTCATCAGTTTGCCATACCGGGGACCAAGTGTTTTGAAATTTGGTTTTATTTTCCTGACAAGGATTGAGGCGGTGTCATCAATATACTCAACTTCTTTTACATTGACCTCGGCAAGTATCAGATCTTTAACAGCTTCAAACTTTTCTCTGAAATACTTATCAGGAACAGGGACCATTATCCTCGCCAGGGGCTGCCGTACTTTGATGCTTACTTTTCTGCGTAATCCGAGAATCATGGAAGATACTTTCTGGGCAATATCCATTCTTTCCTCGAGTGCCGTGTCAATAAGCGATTCATCATATTCAGGGAAAAGAATAAGATGAACCGAGTTTTCTTTATGTCTTCCGGTGACATCATTAAGATCGCTGAAAAGCCGGTCCATATAGAATGGAGCTATCGGAGCAGCAAGCTGGCTTACAGTTTCCAGGCAGACAAAGAGAGTCTGATATGCTGAAAGTTTATCCTTGTCATAATCCCCGCCCCAGTAACGTTTCCTGTTCAGGCGCACATACCAGTTACTAAGGTTTTCGGTTACAAAATCCTGTATTGCACGTCCTGCACGGGTCAGATCGTAGTCATTATAACAATTCCCGACTTCTTTAACAAGTGAGTTGAGAAGGGAAATTATCCAACGATCTATCTCGGGTCTCTCATTAACCGGAATCTCTTTTTCGGTGTATCTGAAATTGTCAACGTTCGCATAGAGTGAAAAGAAGGAATAGGTATTGTATAAGGTGCCGAAGAACTTGCGCTTAACTTCATCCACTCCTGAAATATCGAACTTAAGATTATCCCAGGGTTGCGAGTTGGTTATCATATACCAGCGCAGCGGATCGGAACCATATTCCTCGATAGCAGAAAATGCATCGACCGCATTTCCGAGTCTCTTCGACATTTTGTTTCCATTCTTATCAAGTACAAGTCCGTTTGAAATAATGTTTTTGAAAGCAACTGAGTCTGAGATCATTGTTGCAATGGCATGAAGTGTAAAAAACCAGCCCCTTGTCTGGTCGACACCTTCGGCAACATAATCGGCTGGAAACATCTTACTGAAATTATCTTTATTCTCAAAAGGATAATGTGCTTGTGCATAAGGCATCGCTCCGGAGTCGAACCAGCCATCTATCAGGTCAGGCTCACGGAACATTTTCTTTCCGGCATCGCTCACAAGGAATATATCATCAACAAATGGCCGGTGCAGGTCAAAATGTTCATAGTTCTCCGGTGAATTGTCTCCTTCAGTAAATTCTGCAAGCGGATTCTTCTTCATGAATCCTGCTTTTATTGATTTTTCAATCTCAAGTTTAAGCTCAGTAGCTGATCCAATACATTTTTCCTCTTTTTTGTCTTCCGTTATCCATATAGGCAGAGGAGTTCCCCAGTAGCGCGAACGGGAGAGATTCCAGTCAACTAGGTTTTCGAGCCACTTGCCAAACCTCCCGGTACCTGTGGATTGCGGTTTCCAGTTGATAGTATTATTAAGCTCAATCATACGATCGCGGAAAGCCGTAGTTCGTATGAACCAGGAATCGAGCGGATAGTATAAAACGGGTTTGTCGGTTCTCCAGCAATGAGGATAGCTGTGTATCTGCTTCTCAATCCTGAATACTTTTCCCTGCTGTTTTAGCATTACTGCTATTTCGACATCTATGGTTTCAGTTTCGGGAGGGAGACTGGCATCGTATTCATTTTTAACCGGACGAGCCTCGAATCCGGCATATGTATTTTTGTTGACACTTTGTTTAACAAAAGATTCGTCAAGATCTGCAACCGGAACCAGGTAGCCTCGTCTATCAACCATAGGACCATAGGTGCCATCTTTCCTTTTAACAAGAAGAGGAGGGACTCCGGTTTCCTTTGATATACGGTAGTCATCGGCTCCAAAAGTAGGGGCAATATGAACGATGCCTGTACCATCTTCAGTTGTGACAAAATCACCTGTTAATACACGGAATGCACCTTCTCCCGGGTTCATCCAGTCGATAAGCTGTTCATAGTTAATGCCCTCAAGCTCAGCCCCGGTGAATTCCCCTGAAACTCTGAAAGGGATCTTTTTATCACCTGGTTTATACTCTGAGAATTCAAGACCGGCATTCGATTCGGGAAACAAAGCATTGAGGAGATCTTTTGCAATGATCACAGTGATCGGATCGCCGGAATAGGGATTGAAGCTTCTTACCTTTATATATACGATCTCTTTTCCGACAGCCAATGCAGTGTTTGATGGAAGTGTCCATGGTGTTGTGGTCCAGGCCATCATATGCAAATCAGCAGTATCAATTTTATTATAAAGAAATTCCGATTTTTTATCCCTTATAAGCTTAAACAGGGCGATACAGGTGGTGTCTTTTACATCGCGGTAGCAGCCGGGGAGGTTAAGCTCATGGGAGCTCAATCCGGTTCCTGCTGCAGGGGAATATGGTTGAATTGTATAACCCTTATAAAGATATCCGTTTTTATAGAGTTGCTGAAGGAGCCACCAGAGTGTTTCAATATACCGGTTATCATACGTCACATACGGATGATCCATATTGACCCAGTATCCCATTTTGCGTGTCAGGTCTTCCCACAGGTCGGTATATTTCATTACAGCGGTACGGCATTCTTTATTGTAGTCTTCAATCGATATTTTTGTGCCGATATCTTCTTTTGTGATACCAAGAGCAGCCTCAACACCGAGTTCAACAGGCAGTCCATGGGTATCCCAGCCAGCCTTGCGTTTCACCTCGTATCCGCATTGTGTTTTGAAACGGCAGATTGCATCCTTGATCGTACGAGCCATAACGTGATGTATCCCGGGTATGCCGTTTGCAGAAGGCGGACCTTCATAAAATACAAACTCACCTTTTCCGTTTACTTCACGGACACTTCTGTTGAAAGTATCATTCTCATCCCATATTCTGAGAATCTCTTTATTTACCTGCGATAGATCAAGACCTTTATATTCAGGAAACCGTTTCCCCATTGGATCTGCGATTAATAATATTTGTAGTACAAAAAATTTCGGTCAAAGATAGTAAAATCCCTAATAATAAATAGATGAAGGGGGGAGTGGGGGAAGGGGAGATTTAGCGACTTAGAGACTAAGAGACTTAGAGACGAAGAGACTGAGGGACGCAGGGACGAAAGACGGATAGACTAAGGGACAAAGAGACAAGAACCAGATCAATAATATTTTGTAATTTTAGGTCGGAATAATTATTGTCGTACCTAAATCGCTGAAAAATGAAAATTAGATCTCACAGAGAATTGGAAGTGTATATCCTCTCATTTGACACTGCCATGAAAATCTTTGAAATGTCTAAAGGTTTTCCTAAAGAAGAGACATATTCGTTGACCGATCAAATCAGACGGTCTTCAAGGTCGGTCTGCGCTAATCTTGCAGAAGCATTCAGAAAAAGAAGATACCCAAAATCTTTTGTTTCAAAACTTTCAGATTCTGAAAGCGAAGCTGCTGAAACCCAAACCTGGCTTGATTTCTCATTAAATTGTGGATATATTACTGAAACAGAGCATAATGATCTAAACGAAACCTATAACAAAACATTAGGGAAACTAGTAAACATGGCACTCCATCCTGAGAATTGGAGTTGGTAAAGTCTCTAAGTCTCTAAGTCACTCAGTCTCTTCGTCCCATCGTCCCTTTGTCCTATCTAAAAACGATTACCTATCTTTATAAATTAATCTTATAAAAATGAAACGTTTAGTCATCCTTACCGGCGCCGGTATGAGCTCCGAAAGCGGGATCAAAACTTTCAGGGATTCCGGCGGACTATGGGAAGAGTACGATGTAACTGAGGTTGCTACACCTATGGCCTGGGTGAAAAACAGAGATCTGGTACTAAGATTCTATAATGAAAGAAGAAGGCAATTGGCTTCGAGTAAACCAAATGAAGGCCATTTCGGATTGGCTCAGCTTGAAAAATATTTTGATGTACATATTATAACACAAAATATTGATGACCTGCATGAAAGAGCTGGCAGCTCTAAGATATTACATCTTCACGGAGAGCTTACAAAGGCAAGGAGCAGTATTGATCCCTCACTCATTTATGATATAGGTTATAAGGATATTAATCCCGGCGACAGGTGTGAAAAAGGCAGCCAGCTTCGGCCGCATATTGTCTGGTTTGGAGAAGAGGTTCCAATGATGAATGAGGCGGCAACCCTTACCGGGGATGCAGATATTTTTGTCGTGGTAGGTTCCTCATTAAATGTCTATCCGGCAGCAGGTTTGATAAGCTATGCACCGGTGAAAGCATCTCTCTGGCTAATTGATCCTAAAGAGGTTGTTGTTCCGGTTGACAGGAAGGTGGAGGTGATATTGGAAAAAGCTTCTATAGGGATTGGCATTTTGACTGAGAGGCTACTGAAAATGACTTAGTTTCCTCTGACTCGGGTTGAAAAACCCCTCTGCCGCTTTGCGGCATTTGCTCTAAGGGATTCTGTTTCGTGAGTAAAACCCCTCTGCCGCTTTGCGGCATCTCCCCCGGGGGGGGAGAAAAATCTCAGATCTTTAGTTGGATTACACTTATATACAGAGAATTTCTCCCCCCTTGGGGGGAGTGCCCGCCGGTTGGCGGGCGAGGGGGTTTAGCACAGTTAACAGAACCTGCTTATAAACATTTCCACTCAATTCCAGGTTGATATGAAATCATTATCTTTGTTCCGCTTTTCAAAACCAGAATGAAGGATTTAGAAAATCATAACAGAAAAATAATTCTTGCCATAACCGGAGCCAGCGGTTCAATCTATGCCCGTAAACTACTGGAGAAACTTGAGCAGTTAAAAAGCCCCATTGAAGAGATTGCTGTAATTTTTTCAGATACTGGCAAGGAGATCTGGGAGTCTGAGATTGGGTCAAAATTTCACGATGAAGGCTCTGCGAAGGAGTTTGACAATAAAACATTTTATGCCCCGTTCGCGTCAGGGTCTTCTCAATATGACACAATGATTATCTGTCCTGCAGCGATGGGTACAATTGGACGAATCGCTAACGGAACCTCCGATGATCTGATTGCCCGTACCGCTGATGTGATGCTGAAGGAAAAAAGAAGGCTGATAATTGTTCCGCGTGAGACTCCTTACAGCCTGATACATATTAATAATATGAAAATACTTACCCTGGCAGGAGCAATTATTTGTCCGGCGACACCTTCATTCTACAGTAATCCCAAAACCATAGATGATCTTGTTATGACTGTAGTTGATCGCATTATCGATCTTGCAGGCTTTGATAGCAATGGTTTCAGATGGATGAAAAATGGTTGACAGCAGAATCATAAGGTTCTTCAGGAAACACCATGTCCTCACCATAGCCACTACAGTTGAAAATGAACCCTGGTGCGCAAACTGCTTTTATGTATATCTCGAAGAAGAAAACTCGCTGGTATTCACTACAGATGCTGATACCCGTCACGGGGAAGAGTTCATTAAAAACCCCGTCGTTGCAGGATCGGTTGTTCTCGAGACAATGGTAATTGGTAAGATACGGGGAATCCAGTTTCAGGGAATAGTTTCAGAACCCGAAGGTGAAATAATATCAAAAGCTAAATGGGCTTATCTTAAAAAATTCCCTCCTGCGACATTAATGGATACTCATCTCTGGATGGTAAGGCTTACTCTTATCAAGATGACAGATAACAGGTTGGGATTTGGGAAAAAGTTGATTTGGCCATAATGTTACTGAAGATTCTAAGTTACGGAGCGAGGGCAACCCGGAAATGGTGCGAAATTTTAGCCAGACGGTAGCGCCATTAAGGCCTGCGTAGCGAGCGTACGTATGGACAAAATTTGTCATTTCCGGCGCCCTTTTCTTTGGTTCGTTTCTTTTGGACGAACAAAAGAAATGAACATTAATTATTTCAAGACAAAGAAAGTAACTGGTATTTGTGGCAAAACCCATTTTTATCAATCCTACTTCAACTAAAAATCCATACTTTTGTCTTAAGAATATAATAAATAAAACTTATGTTTTCAGGAATTATAGAAACCGCAGCTCAAGTCGTAAAACTTGAAAAAGAAAAAGATAACCTTCACATTACGATGAAATGTTCATTTGCAAATGAACTGAAGATCGATCAGAGTATTTCTCATAATGGAGTATGTCTTACTGTCGTCAGGAAAGATAAGGAGACATATACCGTGACTGCAATAAAAGAGACTCTGGATAAGACAAACCTGGGATTGCTAAAACCCGGTGACAAGGTCAATCTGGAAAGGAGCACGCGTCTCGATGGACGTCTCGATGGACACATGGTGCAGGGTCATGTTGATCAGACTGCTGTATGTACAAGTGTTAAGGAGGCCGGCGGAAGCTGGTATTATAGCTTTGAGTATGAGCCTGCACAGGACGACTATATAACAGTCGAAAAAGGATCAGTATCCGTAAATGGAGTGAGTCTTACTGTCGTTAACTCAAAACCACGATCATTTGAAGTCGCAATAATTCCTTTCACCTGGGAGGTCACCAACTTTCACCAGATCAAAAAAGGAACTGTTGTTAATCTCGAATTCGATATTCTGGGGAAATATATTGCCAAAATTGTGAAACAGCAGCTGGGGGAGTTGGAGAAATGAATTATGTATAATAGGCGATAGGCGATGGGAGGAGAATATGAAACTTAGTTGATTTGTGCTAGTCAATTTTTTAATAATATTTAATATCTCGCTGTAATGGATGCTAAAGAAATGCTCAAAAGGACCAAACAATTTGGTTATGATTGTATCGATCTGTGTTATTCTCTTGAGGGAAATTATTTAAAAAATCACGTTCGGGGGCAATTAATAAGAAGTTCAACATCGGTTGCCGCTAATTATCGTGCGGCAAGACTGGCGCAAAGTGAAGCTTCATTTGTTGCTAAAGTAAGTATTGCGATTGAGGAAGCTGATGAAAGTGGAATGTGGATTGAATTGATAATAGATAAAAACCTGCTCGCGCCAGATCACATGGATGAATCTAAAAGACTGATGAAAGAGGCATTTGAACTTACCTCAATATTTATTGCAACCAGAAAGACAATTAATTTAAAGAAGAAATGCTCCTGAATCAGGGGATATATTATGTTTTATAGGCAATAGAATATGTAAATAATACATCAAAAAAGCCACCCATCTTCCTGAGCAGCTTATTTTATTATTTTGGACTATTTTTATTCTAAATCGACTATCGCCTATTATACATAGTACAATTTTTTCCTACTTCTGTTTCATTTTTGCATCCATACTTAGAGTAGCATGAGGTACAGCTCTGAGTCGTTCCTTTGATATAAGTTTTCCTGTCTCACGGCATATACCATAAGTCTTGTTTTCAATCCTTATCAGGGCAGCCTGAAGATGTTGAATGAATTTCTCCTGACGTTGAGCCAGACGGCCTGCTTCCTCTTTCGATAAAGTTGTAGCACCTTCTTCCAATACTTTGAAAGTTGGAGAGGTATCCATAGTATCATTGCTCTCTTCGTGAGTAATGCTTGACTTAAGTATCTCATAATCTTTCCTGGCTTTATCCAGCTTCATGAGGATTATTTGTCTGAATTCCTCAAGCTCATCATCAGAATATCTTGTCTTTTCAGCCATTGTTTAAATTTTAAATATCCGGCAAAGGTATTGTTTTTTTATTAATTTAAAAATCACTATAAAATTACAACGGCGCAAAGGCATAACGGCTAAAGGGTATGCGGTATGCGGCAATCGGTGTTTGGTCTTTACGAGATTCTCGAATCTCTATCACCACACCGCGCACCGCATACCGATTAATTACTCCTCGCTTTCCTGAATAATATATTCCAGGTCGATTTCCAGAAATAGCGAAAATCGGTAAAGAACGGGTGTCTGTCGAATGAATCAAGATATTTTAGTTCGGAAGTCTGTATCCCATCAAGATCGGAAGGCATATCGGCATAGAACGGGGGAATCAGTCCGGGTTTATATTGTATTCTTCTCTCCTGAACCTCTTTTCTGTAAAGTTCAAAATAATGTTTGCTTAAAGGCCTCACACCGATAAGCTTCATCTCGCCCTGGAAGAAGTTCATAAGCATGGGCAGCTCATCGAGAAAGGTTTTTCTGCAGATCGCTCCCCAGGAGGTTATACGGAAATCATTTTTAAACTTGCCGCCATCCTGAAGATCATATAACCCATAGACGTAGTCCTGTATATATTCGGAATAGGGATGCATGGTCCGGAGCTTATATACTTTTATGATATCTCCATTTTTACCAACCCTTGATAATGCAATCACCGGACCATAAACGTTTTCATTTAAAGGAAGAGGTTCGTCAAACTTTCTTGCCTCAATACATAACAGGTTCCCGATGAATGACTCCTGTTTGATCCTGAATCCAGCCCTGGAAAGTCTTCCCAGTGTCTCGGCGCGCGAGAGTACAGCATTCTCCCCGCGGGTGAGGAATAAGTATATTCCACGGGTGAATTTAAGTTTTGGAAGGATCCGTTTTACAATGAAATCGAATATATAATAGATATAATTTAGGAAGGGAGGATATTTTTTTAAGAGTCTCTGTTTTCGCTGGTCTTTGGTCTCGACACAACAGAAGAAATATCCTTTCATTGCAAGTTTGCTGTTTACCGCATCGAGGAAGCTGTCGAGTCTTTTTATATCATTGATTTTGTGAAGGTTGATTATATAATCATATTTCTCTTTAACCAGGCTTGTAATATTAAAAACTGTGGTAGTCGACAACACAGCAGTGTGATCGGTAAAATTACTGAAAGTCATCTTTAAAATTGCCAGGGCCATTTCTGATCCGCACTCTTTTTCAATTGACAGAGCAATCCCCGGGTTTACTTCAGTATTATCTTCCTTCCTTTCACCGTTCCCGTTAACTTCCTTAACAAGGTCGTATTCACTGGGCTTTTTAAATGTCTGGTATTTATTATACTCTTCATAATCCTGAACAACTGCCTTTTTATAGGCCATATAGACCGACCCGAAAACAAGTTCGAGAAATGTGGCAAGCAAAGCGGTTCCAAGGACGACGGTTCTTGAATAATCAAGAGACCTTATACTATACATCACAAGGGCAGTGATTGAAACAGCAATAATATTACTGGTCAGAACCCGTGTGAAAAGTGTTGTAAAGTTGATGATCTTGCCACGGTGCATCTTCCCGTTGATAAGCGAAACGATGATCCACATCAGGGCCAACCCAAGGAAGAATGGCGTATGCGATGGCAGGTACGATCTCAGACTTGCTGGTTTTGTCCATACCACAGCAAGAAAGGATATCGTCAGGATGACAATATCTGCTAAGAGTGTTATAGTCCTGAATTTACGCTTTTCCATCTGTTACCTGCAAACGACTGAGTTGAGAGTGCGAAGTAAATAAAAATTTATTCAAATTGTTCAGATAATAGTTATTTATCATCTTCCGGCATTCGCCGCAAAATCAAATTTAGTTGTATTTATTATTTTGTTCATTTTTTACTCGCCTGAAGCCGCTTGAAATCTAAAATTTATGCAGAGAATTTTCGCCCCCTTGGGGGAGATGTCCCGCTATGGCGGGACAGAGGGGGTGAGATACTAAAATTAAAACCCAAAAGTGACACCAAAATTCAGGGTATTCTTTCTTCCAAAAAAATACTCCGGACTCCACCTGGCATCTCCCCTGATATTACCTGATGCAAATGAGAACCACGTATAAAGGTCATTAATAACCTGGTAAGATGCCTTCAACCCATATGATGTGTTATGCCATTGCACTGTGACCAGCGGCGGATTGCCAACACGATTCACCCCGAGTTCCGTATAATCCGGACCTCGTATCGCATCAAGAAAAAAGAGATTTACATCAAGAGTTCTTACCGGCCGATAGTCAAGAGCAACATACCATTCCCTTGAGTTATCCTTCAGATAATATCCCAGGTTATACCCCTGATTCTGGAAAGTAAGAGTAGGCACATAATGCTGAAATGCAAGAGGGTAGGTATATGTGAACTCAGTCGTGAAAGAAAGGTTTGTGACCGGAAGATCGGTTAATCTGAATCCGGCTTTATAACTGAAGAAATTCCACGCATTCTTATTTGTAAACCGGCTCACCGATAGTTCATCAATGAACCATGTAGCATAAAGATGAAGATTCCTGATCTGCCGCGAACTGATATCAAAGAACATCTGTGAATTCATATTATCAATTCCGGAGGTAAGAGAGTGATCGACCGACTTATAAAAGAAGAGCGGTATCAGGTAGGCCGGGTTGGCAGTTTCATTATCGTAAACAATGCTGTTCCCGGCGGATACATTTAGGTTTTTAAAAGGAGTGAAGGTGAACATGTTGGCAGCAATAAACTTACTATGATACACCTCACGGTAGTTGGTTCCATAGCTGTTGGTTACCCAGTAAGATTTGGTGCTGTCGACAACCATCGAGTTCAGCCACCCGTGGAAATAATTGAAGTCAAACCATTTTACCGGAGAGATATGCAGTCTTAACTGGACAAAGGAAGGGTTGTTTCCACCGAATATATTTGCTCCGTTATAGTTATTTCCCCATTGCAGGTTATCTTTTACCAGGCCGGCATTGCCCCATTTCCATGAATAAGTAATCCCCCCCTGCATTTCACTCCAGTCGGTACTTCCCTTTATGAGTCCATTCACCCTCTGGGTAAGATATTGAGGCAGTCCCAGGAGTGGTTTCTCGTGGTTATCGCGGAGGGAAGCATAGAATCCCCAGTTCTTTATATATCCCCGTGCCTCAGCACCGTTGCGGAGATAAGTTGCCTTTCCTGAGGAGTTGGTAAAAATTTCTCCGCCAAGAATAGGGTTTATTGTCAACGAAAAGAGTGAGTCCCTGTAATAAAACAGATCCATACGCCGTTGGACCGTTGCGCCGTTGCGCCGTTGCGCCTTTTCACCATTGAACCATTGCGCCGTTGCGCCTTTGTGCCGTTCATCATTCAGCTCCTTTCCGAAATCCGTCAGGTAGAAGTCGAGCTCTTTCTGTTGCCTCGGATTAAGCTGATCTTTTTTCTCTTCCGCCTCTTTCAGACGCAGAGATATGAACAACCGCGAATAGGGTTTTACAGCTGAATTAATCGTAATTATCTGGTCATTTGCAAGTTCATCAAGGAATTCGTAGATACCTGTATTGCTGACGGATTGAGGGACCTCCTGGCTAAAGAGATTAGTATTCAATACAATTATATTGAAAAGACAAATGAGGAAGAGTCGTTTTCTTAAGTCAGGCATCTTAAGTGATTTGTCAGCAAATATATAACTATTTGGTTATTTTACCCCCCAACCCCCCATATGGGGAGCTTAATTCTATGGGGCATTGCTCGCCTTACGGCGATTTGGGGTAGAATTTTCCATCTTAGAGAAATTTGCATATTAAAATTGGGCCTCAAACGGCCTCAGAGAATTTTGGGAAATAGCGACTGTTTTGAGGCTTGCTGTGATGGTTTCTAGTAAGCAATACTGTTTGAGGAGGACGAAGGACGACGAGTTGTATTGCGTGGGCAAGCCGAAAAACAAGAGCCTCAAAATTATCTGCAGCCTTGATTTTTCTTTGGTTACTTCCTTTGCATCAAGACAAAGAAAGTAACATGGATTTGTGACGAACAAAAGAACCGAGCAGAACAAAAGGCATTAATTATTTGACAAATTAATTTCTGCGAGTTCGCCGAAGGCAAATGAACTATTAGATTAAAAAAATTATCTTTGAAATCTTCTTCAAACTATAAAAAATGGCCGAACAGGAAATCATATCCCCAAAAGAAATAAAAATTATTAAAAACAATAATTCTGTAGAAAAATGGTATGCTCTTTATACCAGACCGAGAGCTGAGAAGCTGGTATTCCAACGACTTGTTGAAGAAAGTATAGAAACATTCCTGCCCCTTCAGAAGACATACAGAATGTGGAGCGACCGGAAGAAACTTGTTGAAAAACCGCTTCTCACTTCATACATTTTTGTAAAAACAAACAAAAAGAATTTTCCAAGGGTCTATAAGACCAATGGTGTCGTTAAATTCGTCTCTTTCGAAGGGCAACCTGTTTCAATTCCCCAGAATCAGATAGATAACCTCCGGTTGCTGATAAACAGCGATGCTGAAATTGAAGTCACCTCTGATAAATTCGCCAAGGGCGATAATGTTGAGGTAATCAGCGGCTCTCTTATTGGTCTAACGGGTGAGCTTATTAAAATCGGAACCAAAAACCGTGTTGTGGTAAGGATTGACAGGCTTGATCAGAATCTGATCCTCAAGATTCCTAAAGGGTTCTTAAGAAAGGTGTAAAGACTATTGTCTTGCTCCTTTCAGTCGCTTGTCTTGAAGTCTTTGCCTTCGGCATGTCTTTCTCACTTCGTTCGCTTGTCACAATACTTAAAACTTTTTATCTTTATTATGTGGAATTTTAGTATAAATATTTAATTCGTGCTAGATGGGAACAATTAAAAATTTCGAGGATTTAGAAATATGGCAACTTGCCAGAGAACTAGTGAATTTGATTTATAATGATTTTAGAAATTGTAAAGATTACAATCTAAAAGATCAGGTTATATCAGCAGGGCTATCAATAAAAAACAATATAGCAGAAGGCTTTTCCCGTGACAGTGATAAAGAGTTTAAGCAGTTTTTGAATATTTCAAAAGGTTCATGTGGTGAAGTAAAAAGCATGTACTATACCGCAGAAGATCAAAACTATGTTTCACCTGAAACAGCCAAAGGCAGAAGAAATAGAGCTTCAGTCCTCCTGACTAAAATCACCAACTTCATGTTCTATCTTAAAAAATAACATACCTCAGGATTTATTGACAGCGAAGCGTAAAGACAGCCCGAGGGGCTTTAAGACAGCGAAGAGTTAAGACGGAGCAAAGCGACAGACCTCTTTATAAAATCTTTAACATTTTTGAACTACTTTCCAAACGACGACAACCCGTTTTTCCCTGTATTTATCTTATACGTAAATGTAAAATTCAGTAAATGATAAATATCATTCGCTTTGGACCGGGCAGATGTATAGCCATCCAGATTATCTGAAAATGTAAACCTTCCGCCAAGCTCAATCCCGAAATTAATATTACCGGAATAGATCATACTCACACCTACCCCCAGTGGTACGACTCCTGTGAAACCGCTTGTATTAGTGACATAAGGGGAACGAATTTTGAACAAATTTTGAAATATTAAATTAAATTCAAAACATAAACGCAAACTGGCTGATAATTGATACATGGTGAATATGACATCACAGGCGTCAGGCTAAGGCATCGGGCTGTCAGGTTTCTGCTCATTTAGTCTCGCAGTCTTGCAGTCTTATGGTCTTGCGGTCGTGCAGTCGTGCAGTCTTGCAGTCTTATGGTCTTGCGGTCGTGCAGTCTTGCAGTCATGAAATCCAATAAATTCGATAACTTAGTACAAACTAAATCGTGCTAAGATGGGAACAATTAAAAATTTTGAGGATCTCGAGGTATGGAAAATGTCGCGGGAGCTTGTTAACCTGATTTATTCAGACTTCAGAAAAGGTCAAGACTACTCTTTTAAAGACCAGATCTCACGAGCCGGAATATCTGTAATGAACAATATTTCAGAAGGCTTCTGCCGAAGTAGCGACGCTGAATTCAGGCAGTTTCTTAATATCTCAAAAGGTTCTGCCGGAGAAGTGAAAAGCATGTACTACATTGCTGAAGATCAAAAGTATGTTACTCCGGAGATCTCAATAGAGAGGAGAATCAGAGCTCAAAAGCTGATAAATGGAATCAGCAGCTTTATGAAGTATCTAAAATCAGGTAAGTGACGGACCGCAAGACCGCAAGACCGCAAGACTGCAAGACCCCAGAACCGTTTAAACAAAAAAGAGTCCTTTCGGGCTCTTACTCTATTAAATGTCTTTCCTACCCAAACGGCTTATCATCGAACAAGTACCTTGACGTTGAATTATGAAACAGAATGATCCGGGGGAAAAATGAACAATAGAACAGGATCTATTGACTCACTCCTTAGGGATTGATTTTTTTGAGATATATTCGAATAAGTTGATACCGATCGAAATCTCATGGTTATTTAACACTCCCATTGCGACATTAGTCGCATAATTGAAATTATATCCGATCTTTAAGCCTTTACCTATATTCGCGCCAAGACCGAAGCCTAATATGCCCGGATCACGGAAAACCAAACTTCCGTTTAGCTTTTTCTGCCATACCACCTGGGAAGCTACTTCCAGCTGGCCCTCGATATCTTTTCCTCCCCTGAAAAGAACAAGTGGAATAACTTCCCAGTCATCATTTATATTATATTGGTATGTAGCATGAACCTGGAAATTTGAAAGAGGATTGTACTTTAGTTTAACCTCCTTATAACTGGCATCTCCAAAAGTGATGTTGGAAAACATAATTCCAGCCTCAATTCTTTGCCATGACCATACAGCTGAAACATCGCTCAAAAATTTCAGTTTGGAATTTATATCCTGACTGATCAGTGAAGGATCAAGTGTGTATTTAGGGTCATTATAATAATCCAGAAGGTCCAGCCTGTTTTTATATAACCCTGCCGAAAGACCAAACATTATATGGTGATCTGCGCTCACTTTAAGGTTATATGAGTAGGAGCCCAGAATATATAGCTGGTTGAAGATCCCTGCCTTATCGTATATTATCTTTCCTCCGTATCCGGCATTTTTCATAAACGGGAAAAGATCGCTGTATGAAAGCTTGAATGTTTTTGGGCCACCGTCTATTCCTGTCCAGTCACTTCGGTAACCTGTTATTAAGTACTTTGGATTATAATTCCCGGCGTATGAAGGCGCCAGAGAATATTTATCCATGAAGTAGTTTTCTGAGATAGGTGACTGCTGGGCTCGTAATGTTATTCCCGTTAAGAAAATTGTTACTATGATGAGTGTTTTTTTCATTTCAACTTTTTTCTATTTTGCTCAGGCTGCTTAGCTCAGAGTAAGAAAGTTCTTTACCTTTGCTCTGAGCCCATCGCCCTGCGCTGCATTATCTGACAATATTAACCGTTCCCTTAACCATTCCTGCATTCTGCGTTTTAATTATAAAGTAGTATGCTCCTTCAGGTACGGGATTGCCATTTGAGGTTCCGTCCCAGAGGTTATTATAATTTGCATCGGAAAAGACCAGCTTTCCCCATCTGTTGTACACCTTTACATCACATTTACCCCATGTGGCTATATCGGGAAGTTCCCAGTAATCGTTAAAACCATCATTGTTGGGAGTAAAAAGATACATTATATCCTTATGAGTAGAGTAAATTTCAACAGATGCAATGGTTTCTGCTGCCTCATAATTTTGATCTCCTGAATTATAAGCCCGTATCTCGACATCACCCTTTGAAACCCCTGTTAGCAAGTCTCCAGTTACAGTCGCTATTGACGCATCTTTGCTTTCAAAAAGAATTGTAAGTCCTGAAGTTGCAGTTGCTGAAAGAGTATAAGAATCCTTAACCAGCAACTTCTCCGGGATAGCAGTGAATGTGATTGTCTGAGGGATCTTAGTGATTGTTAATGTCCCGGCCACATAGACATAGCTATAACTGTTATCACTTCCTCCGGAAATAGTTATCGGATAGGTTCCAACAGGAGAATTTTGACCGGCAACAGTCTGAATTGATGGCAAAACATCAAGAGCACTTTGCGTATCTCCGTTTACAAATCCCGAAATCCGGAAAGTCAGAACCGGGTTCTGAACCAGGTAAACCTTGCTTTTATCATCTGCAGTAAAGGTCAGAATTGCCTTGCTTACTGTCAATGTTTGTGGAATTGCCGGTGCCTCATTATAATTTCCGTCTCCGTTCTGTGATGCAGTAATCACTGCAGTGCCTGCTCCCGTAGTATGAATATTCCCTGATACAATAGTTGCTACTGAAGGATTGTCACTCGAAAAACTAACGCTCAATCCTGAACTTGATGAGGCAGAAAGTACAAAATCAGCATCACCGTAAGTCATCGGAGGAAGAACGCTAAATGTGATTGTCTGATTAGCCTTATTAACAGTAAGTGTCTGTGGTATATCCGGAGCTGAATTCCATAATGAGTTTCCTGCCTGAGAGGCAGTAATCACAGCAGTACCAGCTCCCATAATATGAATATTACCTGATACAATAGTTGCTACTGAAGGGTTATCACCCGAAAAACTAACGCTCAATCCTGAAGTTGATGAAGCAGAAAGCACAAAATCAGCATCACCGTAAGTCTTTGTCGGAAGAGCATTAAAGGTTATGGTCTGATCTCCTTTGGCGACAGTTAATGTTCTGATATATCTAGCAGGAGCATAAGTTCCATTCCCAAGCTGCCTGGCTGTTATATCGGATGTTCCGAGGGCATGAAAGGTCAGCACACTACCGAGGGCTGTTGCAACAGCCATGTTTGAACTGGAATATGTCATCCCCAGCCCGCTGCCGGAGGTAGCAGATAGTGTAAACGGAGAATCAGAGAATTTTTTTGAGAGAGACTGTGAAAAAGTAATGGTCTGTGCCGTAAGAGTTACCGTTAGTGCAGTAAATGAAGCAAGCCATCCTCCCTGTGCTGATGCAATATCTCCTGCAGTGTAAGAGATAAGAATAGTCTCTGTGCCTGCAAGTGGTGCGCTGAGGCCGATAATTATGGAATTTGGATCGCCTGGTTTCAGACTTAATGAATTTATTATTGAGGAAGATTCATTAACTGTTGCGTTAAACTGACTTTGTTTCCCGGCAGGATCGGCCATTGGCAGGTCGAACTGCAATTCGATGTTTGCATTCTTTGCTGCATAGAGTAAGTTGGGGATCCCTGGCGGACTCACATTTACTGTTATCTGGGCGTCGGGAGAATCTCCATTATTGTCGTGTATTTTATAGTTGAAGTTGCCTGCGCTGTTGCCCGAGTTTCCGTTTGCTACATAAATCACATTCCTTCCGGCATCGGTAACTGTTGTGGAAACAGATGAAATCAAAGCTCCTTTTACTCCTGAATTATACTGATATAACTGGCCCTGAGCCGGAAGGGAAGTCACTATTGCTGTTTTAGTGCTTCCATCTCCGCCGGTGTACTGAAGATTAATGATTTTCTCCTGGTTCTGTTCCACCCAGATAGTTTGTGGAACTGCTGCAAGCGGAGGAGTAGCACTGGTAGTAAACTTCTTTATTTCACACCAGGTTGTGCCGGTCGCATTTGTGGCAAAGACACCCCAATACCATGTTCCGCCAGGAGTGAGACCGGTAACGTTAAACGATAAATTTGACCCAGCAGAATAATAAGTAGCTCCTCCTAAATCGGAGGAAGCTGAAATCAATAATGCATACGAAGCAGCATTCCCTGCATCTGCCCACGAAAAGATATAATCAGAACCTATAACTGCATTTTGTGGCGGACTTAAGAGTACAGGAATCCCCGGTTCAGGCAGTGTGAGATTAGTCGTGAGAAATATCCCTTCATAAATAGCGTTCGAATTTAAAATATATATAAGGCCCGAAGGTGTATATGATATAGCTGTTCCTGTTGTAACGGCAGCAGGGTTCTGATAAGAATACTGAACTCCTGCTGTTCCGTCTGAGTTCTCAATACCAATTGTTGCAGTTCCGCCATGGGCCCTTGTTGACGTGTTATCGACGATAAGACGGTATTGTACCTGGATTATGTTTGAAGTCTCATAAAGTATGACTGCAAAAGTTCCCATAAAGGCAGGAGCACCGTAAAATCCCATGTTCCCGAATTGGATTATCAGTTTTCTGTTCGGAGCAGCACCGACGGTTGTATATAAAATTTTTCCGGTCCCGTCAACAATCAGGTCATCCCAGAAAGGGGCAATAAAGTTGTCAGGCTCAGCAGCCGATGGAATAGATGCATTACTGCTCTCAAATGAACCTGTTCCAAACAACACCTGCCCGTTTGAATTGATATAAAACTGATTATAGGTATTTCCGAAAAAAGTAAAACTAAATCCAATGTTGAATGGACCAAATGAAGCATCATCTACGTACCCGGACTTAATAACAGTACCCTGATAAATTGTTTCAGCAGGCTGGGCAAAAGCCCGGTATGGCATAAAAAGAACGATGAGCAACAGAATGTACTTGGATTTCATGTCAGACTTTCTTTGTTCAATCTTTAGTCATTATACGAATTAGAAGAATAAATGTTTAAGATAAAGGCATTTTTTTATCATCAAAGATTAAGCCGATGGGTTTGTTTTAAATGCCTTTTTATTCAAAAATTCTCCGGAAACCGCACACTGCTAACCACATACCCCCCTGTACCCTTCCAAAAAAAAGAGCCCTCCAGGACTCTAATCCTATTAATTTTCATTCTTACCCAAATGGTTTATCCCCGAACGGACTCTGAAATGGTGTATCATTACCTTTTTTTGTACCACCCCTTGGATCAGGGTTGGGGGGTATATCAGTCATCATGACCAGGGATATTGAGTTATCCAGAGCTATTCTGAAAACCTCCGGCTTACTATATGGTTTTTTTGGTAATATTTTTTGGTGTATAGTCTTCAAATGCAAAGAGATAATTTCAAGATATGTTACAAAAGTACTTTTTAATTTAAAATTAGCAAATTAATCTCCGGCTTGCGGTAACCGGTTTGCGGCTCCCGGTTTCTATTGACCGCATACCGCACACCGTTTACCGTATTATTACCTTCCCCACATATCTCATAATCCCCGATTTTAGTTCCACAATATAGATCCCTTTAGTCACCGGAGCAGCAACCTGCGTCAATGAGTTTTTGCTGAACTCTGAATTATTCAGATTGCTGACAGTTTTACCAGTAAGATCCAAAACGTTTACTGAACCCAATTTGCCATCCCATTGATCCGAAAGAGTCTGGATGTTTATCATGTTGTTTGCAGAATAAATATTAAATGTATTTTTAGAAACAACCGGATTCTCAATTCCGGTTAAAACTTTACCAATTTTGAGTACAAACCTGTCAGCTATTGTACCTGTAGAAGCTGAAAAAGAGAGAGTTGGAGTTGTCTTCAGATCGGCAGTGAAGCCTGTCGTTTTGTCCGTAAGTGTAACCGGGTAGTTATCGAGACCCTGCAACTGCGTTGTTGAGATACTATGATTACCGTCGGTTGTCAGGTTGACAATAATTGGGATCTCAATAGAGTTTTCGGGGAATGGTTGACCATTAATTGAATAATTTGTGCCATTTAGTGCTGAATAAATCTGGGTATTCGTTGTGGATACAAACATCTTTAAGGCATCAAAATCATAATCAAGGCCAGTCTTGGCCGTTTCATCAAACCGAACCACAGTCTCATCTGATATTGCACCTTCAGTTAATGAGAGACGAACAAGAGGGATAATAGTGGAGCCCTTATATCTTGCATGAATACTCCCATTCACCCTGGCGCCGGCAGGAAGAGTAATCGTATTTCCTGTGCTGTAAGTTTTGACGAAGAATCCCTGCATTGGGGGTATTATACCGGATACGTCTCCAGGAATACCAACTCCGCCAATATAAGAACATTGAGTATTGTCTCTTGTGAAGTACAATGATTTGCTTGTAAGGTCAGGATAAGGGGAATATACACTATTTGTTATATCATCCCAGTTAAGTCCTGATGAGAAGGGATTTCCGAGCAGGTTAAAACCATGTAAAGCATCATCAATGTAATAGGAAAGGTTCACATTTACATCTGAGGTATTGATTTGACCTGATAATGTGTATTTTCTATCAGCAATAGCATAATAATCATAACCTACGCCTGTAACAAGATTATCAAATGTTGTTCCGCCCAATAATCCGGTAGCATAAACATAACCATCGTAAGCAACCCAGCCGGTTGCAAGTGTGCCGGTAACGCGGTTGTCATTCCACGATACCACATTCTTAGTATAAGATGGAGCGAATGTACTTACGTTTAAATAGGAAATAGGGGACGAAATATAATGCCACCTGAACTTTTTGTCACCGGATGGAGGGACTTCGCCTCCTGAAAGATACAATTCAATAGAATCATTACCTGTACCGGCTATGGAACCCCCAATTAAAGAACTCATATTGGTTGCATCACATTTGAGTTTAAGTGTTCCATTGTTTGTAAGTGTACCGAAGGTCGCTTGTGCTCCGGGTTCAAGAATCATTAATTTCCCTGAATTAATAGTATAATACGGAGATGAACCTGTAGGATAGTGCGTTAATCCGGCAGGGATATAAACATCTCCCTCCCCGGTTGAAGGGTCAACATTTCCATCCCAATTAGATAAAGTTGTCCACAAATTATCATTAGCTGTTCCGTTCCACCTGTTGTATTGAACTTCGTAAGCGCCGATATCATAATTATAAACTCTGTAATTACCAAGATAGTCAGTTGTTGGAGCACCAGATGAAGTTCCTGCATCGCGACAGGGAGAATTATATATTATCTGATAATCCTCCGAACCTGCGGAAACATTATAAAAATTAGGTCCGGTCGGATCAGCGTTCGTACCACTCAGGGTAATACAGTTTGTGTATCCGGAAGCATATCCTTGAATTGCACAGTTAACAACCTGAGATGTAGTTGCTAAAGAAATTTGATTAGATGACCCCCAAAGAATGCAGTTTTCTATTAAAGCTCCCGGGGAATCTTGAATAAGCAATGCATCTCCTGGTTGTGTAGAAGTATTGTCAACAAAGGTGCAATTAAGAACCTGTATAGGAGCCGCTTTTTGAGCTGTGACAGCACCACCAGAGTAATAAGAAGTAGTAGGTTCTGTGCAATGATTTGAATCGAAAATACAATTTTCGATAACAGAACTCACCCCATTCCAGCAATATATTCCACCGCCACCATGAATCGTTGTGTTGTCTTTAAACAAGCATTTGTAAATATGAGGATTCCTATAGTTATCGATAAAAATTCCCCCCCCCCAGTCAGATGAATTATTTCTAATTATAGAATTAGAAATAGTCACATTACTATGCCTTATTAATATTCCTCCTCCCGCACCTGTATAACCAGATCCGGTAACCGATCCAAATTCAATAACAGTATAATCCAAAGAAGAACTCCCTGTGCTGGCAGGATCACTAAAAGCGATATGGCCCCACGATGTTCCTGCGGCAGTAAATGTAATATAACCGGAACTATTTCCCACTGCAGAAAGCACTCCTGCTCCGGATATTGTAAGAGAATAACCAGACCCAAACCGTAAAATTGCCCCGGGATTAATTGTGAAAGTGCCACTCGAAACAGTCAGATCACCACAGTATTTTTCACCACTCAATGTCCATGGTGTTGTGATAACACCACTGTAAGGATTTCCTGATGTTCCATCTCCACTTGCCGGTTGTGAGAATAATACAAATGGATAAAAAATTAGTATTAGAAAAAGTATTTTCTTCATGCTCTAAATTTTAAGTGCCATAAAATGACCTTTTATTTAAGAGGTTGGTTGCATGCGGGTTAAATTTAACCTAAATTTACTACATACTCAATAAATTATAATATACAAAGGTAGTTTTTTTGACTCTAATAGTGAAATTATTGATGATAATCTGAATCACTATCCAACCTAATTCATTCTCATGAGGTATATAAGAGAATGAACTCTTATTAATAAGTGAGTCTTCTTAACTGAAATCCAGCTCTAAAGGATACATCACTCCCTACCTTGATGAGGATTATTGGCATTCCACTCTGTTTATTATGAACTACCTAACTCAGGTCAGGTCTCTTTTATAAAATTATTATATTAAGCACCTCTGATTTGGAAGTTTCAAAAAACCGAGTAAATTTGTTACTCATTAATTCGACCTAAACCTGATGATTAATGCCCTGATCACTTCTGAAACAAGGATTAAGCTCCTCAGGAAATTTTTCCTTAACAGCAGCACTAAAGCACACCTCCGTGGGCTGGAATCTGAATTTGGCGAATCCTCAAATGGAATACGTCTTGAATTAAACCGGTTTGAGGAAGCGGGCCTCTTACATTCCCTGCGTGAAGGTAATAAAAAGGTGTACCAGGCAAATCCCAATCATCCATTATTTGGTGATATACATAGCATTATAATGAAGGAGGCCGGTATCGATCGTGTAATTGATAAAGTTATTCATCGGATAGGAAATCTTATCTGCGTCTATCTTATCGGAGATTTTGCCCGTGGAAAGGATAGTCCCGTTATAGATCTTATCCTTGTGGGAGAGAATATTGACCGTGAGTACCTCGCAAGGAAAGTAATGCAGGCGGAAGAACTGGTCGGACGTAAAGTAAGTTATGTTGTACTTCACCCCGAAGAGGCAGAATGTCATCTTATGAAATTAAAAAAATCTGACCTCCTGCCATTGTGGAACAATGCAGATAGTAAGGTGTAATATTACAGAGCTCCGGATCAACCGGAATATAAAGGAGAAAGGCAAAAGGCAAAAGTAAAAAGGATGAAAGCAGTTATTTCAGAATTAACCTGAAAGCACTGCAAACATAGAATAACAGCGCTTGTCAGGCACTTCATATGATGTGACTGACGAGGCGGAAGCTTGCCCAGGGGGAAGACAAAAGACAAAAATAAAAAGACAAAAGTAGGGCCGAGCGTTAAGAATTTGCCCGGTGGGCAAATTTAGCGACGGAGCCAGTTTGTAGCGATGGGAAAGAAGAATGATCTTTGTGAAAGACTCTTTGAGTTTGCAGTAAGAGTCATTGAATTTTTGAAAACGTTATCATACTCACCTGAAAATAAAACTATTCGTACGCAATTATCAAAAAGTGCATGTTCAGCAGGGGCTAATTACTCGCCCTGTCAAATTGCATCAAATTGTTAAAAGATTTTTATTTTACATCAGATTTGATGCAAAGATTTGAGGCGCATAACGTGGGTAAAGTACCTTCAACCAAAAATAGGAGACCTTTTGAAATAGTTTACTTCGAAGGTTGTCGCTCAAAAGAAGATGCAATTCATCGTGAAAAATATCTTAAAACGTATTATGGGAAAATGTTTATACATAAGCGCCTCAAATCTTATTTGACAGGGTGAAGAGTCGCAGTCTGGTTCATCAAAAGCTGACTTTACAAATAAGGTCAGGATTTCATTACGAGAAATGAGGGAATCAAATTATTGGCTCAGAATTATAAAAAGAACGGTCAAAGATGTAAATATGTCAGACCTTGCCTATTTAATTAAAGAATCAGGAGAACTCAAAAATATTCTGGGCTCTATTGTCCAAAAAACTCGATAAGACATCTCCGTTATACTTTTCACTTTTATCTTGTGACTTTTGTCTTTTATCTTTAATCATACTTTCTCCTTTCTCCTTTCTCCTTTAGATGAAACGCATAGCAATTCTCCAATCAAACTACATTCCCTGGAAAGGTTATTTTGATATCATTAATTCAGTGGATGAATTTGTAATTTATGATAATGCACAGTACACACGCAGGGATTGGCGAAACCGGAATATTATAAAAACAAAAGATGGACTTAAGTGGCTTACCATTCCCGTGGAAGTTAAGGGGAAGTATAATCAGAAAATAATGGAAACCAGGATAGCTGATAAAAAATGGGCCCTAAAGCACTGGAAAATGATTAAGTATAATTATTGTCCTTCATTGGTTTTCAGAGAATATGAAGGTCTTTTTGAGGAAACTTATCTTCAAAGCGAAAAACTAAATTTCCTTTCTGACGTAAACAGGTTATTTATTAGTGTAATAAATTCAATTCTTGGAATAAAGACACTGATAACAGATTCCTCAAAATACAAAATGGAAGGAAACAGGAATGAAAAGATAATCTCAATTTGTAAACAAGCAAACGCTGGATTATATCTGACCGGACCTTCCGCAAAGACATATATTGATGAGAAAATGTTTTTTGAATCAGGAATTAATTTAATATGGGTCGATTATAAAGGTTATCCGGAATATAATCAGATTTTTCCTCCTTTTGAACATGCAGTAAGTATTATTGATGTGATTTTTAATAACGGTGTTAAATCCACGTCTTTTTTAAAAAGTTTTCAATGAATATTTCTATAATTATACCTGTTTTTAACGGGGGAAAGTCGTTAAAGGAATTATATGATAAAATCAGGAATGTACTTACCGGAAACCTGACTTATGAAATGATCTTTATCCATGATTGTGGGAATGACAATAGTTGGAAGGTTATTAAAGAATTGGCTGAAAAGGACCGCAATCATGTCAGAGGATTTCACCTAGACAAAAATTATGGTCAACATATTGCAACCCTTTTTGGGTTTAAAAATGCTACAGGAGACTATATAATCACTTTAGATGAGGACAATCAGCATGATCCAAAGTACATTCCTGAAATGATAAAAAGACTTGAAGATGGGAAACATGATTTTGTTTATGGAAAATTCAGGAAGATCGAGCAACCTTTTTTAAAAGTGTTTTTATCATCATTTCTGAGAAGGATATTATCTATCTTGGTCCCTGATCTTCCGTATGACTATTCCTCTTACAGAGTAATCAGAAAAAATATAGTCGTAAAGGTTATTGAAGCCGGTTCTCATTTTTCTTTTATAGATGCTGCTCTTGGTAATTTATCATCAAATTATAGCAGTGTAATGATTGATCATTGCAAAAGGTTAAAAGGGCGAAGTTCCTATACAATCAACAGTCTTTTTAAGCTATTCTTAGATGTATTATTTGGATACAGTAAAAGATTCAGAATCATTTACAATACGCTTTTATATATATTATTGTCATGTGTTTTTTTGGCAGGTTATCTGACAATTATTCAATCTATTCAACTACAAATCACTGCTATAATCCTTTTGTTTCTCTTAATCATTATGTTATTACTCCGAATGAGTAGCTTTCAAAGAATAAAACACAACCTGAATTCATTCGTTATTGAACAATTAAATTGAAGCAAATGATTCATGGAAAGAAAATAATATTAAGATCTTTAAGGGAAAATGATTTGCCTTCGATTAATAAATGGAGGAATAATCTTGAGAACCGGATACTCACACAGGGTTATAGGGGCCCGGTTACGATGGAGATTGATTCCATTTGGCTTAATAAAGTACTTACCAATACCGACAGCAGAAATATTTATTTTGGTTTTGAAAATCCACCCCAACCTGATCTGTTTGGAATAATACAACTAAACGAAATAGATTATATTTCCGGAGTTGCAACATGTGGAATTCTGATCGGGGATGATGAAAACAGGGGAAAAGGAATTGGAGCTGAAGCTGTCAGGGCAGTTTTGTACTATGCTTTTTTTATTCTTAATCTCAGGAAGGTAATAACATATATTGCATCCTTTAACAAACAGGCATTTAAGGTTCAGAAAAAAGTTGGGAAGGTTCATGAAGAAGGATGTCTGAAAGCTCATTATCACTTTAATGGTCATTATTTTGATATCCATATTCAATCTTTCTTCAGAGAAGATTTCGAATTTCTAAAGGATGATTATACCTTTTAATATACCTTTTACTACAGGGAATGAGCTTGAATATATAAAACAGGCCATTGGCAACCGTCATCTTTCCGGAAATGGACCGTTTACCCGGAAATGCTGTGAATTGCTTGGGGTAAAATATGGTTTTGGAAAGTGTCTCCTTACTACATCATGTACCGATGCGCTTGAAATGTGTGCACTTTTGCTTGATATCAAACCAGGAGATGAGGTAATAGTGCCAGCCTTTACGTTTGTTTCTACAGCTCTTGCTTTTGCCCGCCAGGGTGCAAAAATAGTTTTTATCGACAGCAAATCAGATAATCCCTGCATGGATGAAGATAAGATTGAAAAGCTCATTACATCAAGAACTAAGGCAATTATACCAGTTCACTATGGGGGATTTCCTTGTGAAATGGACAGTATTATGCAGATTGCTGAAAAACACAATCTTATCGTCATTGAAGATTCAGCACATGCTTTTGGAAGCAGATATAAAAGCAAACTTCTTGGTACAATAGGACATTTGGGATGTTTCTCATTTCATGAAACGAAGGTTATACATTGTGGTGAAGGAGGAATGCTTACAATTAATGATAGGAAACTCTCAGAAAGAGCAGAGATTATTTGGGACAAAGGAACAAACAGAAGTCAGTTTCAAAGGGGAGAGGTACAAAAGTACGAATGGTTAGATACAGGATCATCTTTTCTTTTATCTGACTTAAATGCAGCATTTTTATTTTCTCAACTGAAAGAAGGAGAGAAGATAATTAATTACAAAAAAGAACAATGGTTTCTTTATTCTTCATTACTTAAAGATCTGGGAAATAAAGGGTTAATAAAATTGCCATTAATTAATAATAATACACAATATAATTATTCGGGTTTTTATCTTGAAGCAAAAAACTTAAAGGAAAGGGAAGATCTAAGGAATCATCTCATTAAGAGAGGAATCCAGGCAATAACTCATTATCTCGATCTTTCTGGCAGCCCTTATATTTTAAAAAATCAGAAAATTCAAAGTATTAGCCAAAATGAGAACAGCAAAAGATATGAAAATACTATCCTTCGGCTTCCATTCTATTTCTCCTTAAAAAACAACCAAATTAAAGAAGTCGCAGGTGCAATAAAAGAATTTTACCTTCAAAAAGAACTTTATGTTTGACATATTTAAAAATAAGTCAAATGGACTTCATACGAATTGGATTGTATTTATATTTATCTTATTAACATTCATTATCAGATTGTCGGTTTTTTATTCCACTGTACTTTTCAGTTTTTCGGATTATGGGGCCTATCTTTCTATGAGTGAAAAAATCAGGTCAGGAGATAAAGTTTTTCTCCAAAGTGGTAATTTCTTTTTTACAATCAGCTATTTGGGATATTTTGCCAAATATATTCTCGGTTCCCTTGATTACTTTTTCCTTTTCAACTGTTTATGTGGTTCAATTATTGGTTTTCTGATGTTTTATATTTTAAAAAAAGTATTTCACTCGACCCTGGCAGGAATCATATCCATCATCCTTTATATATTCTATACAGAGTTCATGGTTTTTTCTTCAGTTTTCTATACTCCGATACTGATGATTTTCTTACTGTCGGTTTTTGTAATGTTCTTATCCTTTTATTACCGGTTTGCAAAACCTATTCCGCTAGTATTATCACTTGTAGGACTGGTTCTAATATTTCTACTTACTTTTTTCTTTAAGCCGGAACTACTCTATTTTCCAATATTTTTGATAGTTTTTTCGTTCTTTTTTGTCCGAAAAGACAAGGTTTTCATGTTTCGTTCATTAGCCCTTGCTTTTATATTGCTGGGCTCATATTTTTTATTTAACAGTTTAAAGATCATTTCCCGTCCTGAAAAGAATGTAATTTCCAACGATTTTATCTTTTTCGGCCACACAAATTATGGCGGGGATGGGGGAGAAGGGTCATTTGTATATCCTGAAAATAAAGTAAGGTATGAAAAAGCATTAGCAGTCTGGTGTGAAAAAAATAACATTACACAACCTGACGTAACAGACAGAAACAAGTTTCAACTTAAAGAGATATTTAAATTTGTAAAAACTTCGCCCTTTGCCTGGATTAAACTTCAGTTTACAAAATTCTTCCGCACTTTTGGTGTTGTACCGGAAACCACCAGTTTTATGATCCTTTACACAGGATTGACCAAAGGTAACCTTTGGTTAACCTCAATAATTGTTGTCGCCCCAGTCGCTCTGATTATACTTTTATTTGTCTCCTTTTTTAATATATCTGCATTAAAAAAACTATTTATATCTGAGGATAAAAGACTTCAGGACAGCGTTAACAAACACTTCTTGTATGTCTATTTCCTCTTATTCTTTTATTATATTATCGCCACGGTTTTCTTCGGTCAATACTCTGAACGTTATAGATTACCTGTGATGGTCGTTTTTATTATCCCATTGCTAGGTTATTTCATTGCTTCATTTGACAGGAAACAGTTCTTTAATCGGGGAGCACTTACTATCAAGGGCGTGGTAATTGTTTTATTTATTACAATATGGCTGTTTCAGGCAAATAAGGCCATCTCGAATAAAGAAAGATTGAAGAATGCTATCGAATCTGTTAAAGGAGTTCATGGTATAGATTAAAGAAAAAACAAGATAAAAGACAAAAGTTTGAAGAAAAAACCAGAACAAAGACAAGTTTAACGTGGAAGGTTGAAAACAAGATAAAAGACAAAAGTAAAAAGATAAAAGTAGGGCCGAGCGTTAAGAATTTGCCCGGTGGGCAAATTTAGCGACGGAGCCAGTTTGTAGCGATGGGAAAGAAAAATGATCTTTGTGAAAGGCTCTTTGAGTTTGCAATAAGAGTGATTGAATTTTTGAAAACGCTGCCGTATTCCCCTGAAAATAAAACTATTCGTACTCAACTGTCTAAAAGCGCTTGTTCAGCAGGGGCAAATTATTCACCCTGTCAAATTGCATCAAATTGTTAAAAGATTTTTATTGTACATATGTTTTAAAGAGTTTGACCGATTTCAAATTTTATGTTGGTTTTACATCAGATTTGATGCAAAGATTTGAGGTGCATAACGCGGGTAAAGTACCTTCAACCAAAAATCGGAGACCTTTTGAAATTGTATACTTCGAAGGTTGTCGCTCAAAAGAAGATGCAATTCATCGTGAAAAATATCTTAAAACGTATTATGGGAAAATGTTTATACATAAGCGCCTCAAAGCTTATTTGACAGGGTGAAGAGTCTCAATCTGGATCATCAAAAGCAGATTTTTCAAATAAAGTCAGAATCTCGCTTCGAGAAATGAAAGAATCAAACTATTGGCTCAGAATTATAAAAAGAACTGTTAAAGAAGTAAATGGGACAGAACTTGACTATTTAATAAAAGAATCAGAAGAACTCAAAAAAATTCTAGGCTCTATTGTCCAAAAAACTCGATAAGACATCTCCGTTATACTTTTCACTTTTATCTTGTGACTTTTGTCTTTTATATTTTCCCAAAAACCTCAACCTCAAAATAATGAGTACATTTGAGGGAAACTGGTAATTACATAAATGGATAAACAACAACGGCATAAAGTCTTGCAGTCGGTTATGTGGGATTATTCCATATCCACCGGCGATATGGAAAAACTACTTGATGGTAAAATTGACAAAGCGGGTCATTATACACGTGAAAAATTGTTTGCTAAAATGCTTACAGGTTTGCCATGGTACACCATTATTCAGCTTTTGCCTGTCGAAATTGTAAAGGAAATGCTAACTGATGAGGTAATCGGAGCATTATGGCCAAAATCGGTACAGAAACAATATGAGTATATTAGAAAAAGATTACAGGAAACTTTACCACACTCAGGATAAGATACTTCTGGCTTTAAAACAAGTTCTGTCTCCTTTTTACCTGACAGGAGGTACCGCATTAGGAAGATTTTATCTTAACCACCGTTTTAGTGAGGATTTAGATTTTTTTATAAACAAATGCAACACTTTCCAATCATCAATAAAAAACATTGAAAAAGTACTCATCAACAAATTTTCGGTATTAAAGAACGAAAGCATTGTTTATGATGATTTTGTACGATATTATATTGAAGATGAAGGAATGGTGCTTAAAATTGAATTTGTAAATGATATTGCTTATAGGTGCGGAGTTCCAAATATATATCAGTACGGCTTTATCGATACACCTCTTAATATTCTGACAAATAAGCTCACTGCTATTGTCGGTCGCGATGAACCTAAAGATGTTTTTGATATCTATGCCCTGTCACAACATTACATGTTTAACTGGCTGGATGTATTCGGCGAAGCTAAGAACAAAGCAATAATTAACGAAATTGATGTGGAGCAGCGAATGAAGAGCTTCCCGGTTCTTCTTTTTCAGAAAGTTGACTGGCATATTTTACCCTTCAATACCGACTCAGTAAACAAAGCGATACAAACAATAGCGAATGATTTCTTTTTAGGTTCAGATAACTCATTAGGTACAAATTGTATTGCTATAGAACACGCAGTGGTTATTGACCCACAATCAAACTTATAAAATTTCATAATCGAAGTTTTAACCCCCATAACCCTATAACGCCATAACATTATAACGTCATCATCTATCACCAATAATACTTAATACATTTCCTTACTTTTACCTTTTACCTTTTTCCTTTTGTCTTGTGACTTTTGTTTTTTATCTTAAAAATAAAATAATGAAGCAGATATTACTCATACTAATTGCAGTGACTCTTCTGGCCGCTTCTTGCACTTCTCAGAAAAAGCTCGCATATCTAAATAACTTACCTGTGGCAGGAGGTGAAGAAACCTTCACAATGGAAATCCCCGACTACAAAATTCAGCCCCGTGATATCCTTTATATTACTGTAAAAGCTATGATGCCCGATGGCACCATAAATGATTTCCTTACCTCGGCAAGAAACTATGGAGGGGCCTACGTTACTCAGGGAGAATCCGGAGGGTATCTTTATGGCTTTGATGTGAATCCCGAGGGGAACATTGTTATACCGGCAGTTGGACCAATAAAAGTCGCCGGACTTACTCTTGAAGAAACCAGAAAGTTGCTACAGGAATCGGCAGACAAGGTATTTAAGAACTCAACAGTTGAATGCAAACTACTCAGTTTTAAATTTACAGTAATAGGAGAGGTAAGAGCTCCGGGAACCTATGTTAATTACAATAATTATCTTACAGTTCTTGAAGCGATAGGACGTGCCGGTGGCTTAGGCGATTATGGTAACCGAAATAAGGTGCTTATCGTCCGCCCGTTTGATAAAGGAACCAAAACGTTCAGGTTAAATCTGCAGGACAAAAAGATACTTTCTTCAGAAGCATACTTTCTCCTTCCTAATGATGTGGTAATTGTGGAACCATTGAATCAGAAGATCTTCAGTATGAACCTACCGACGTTTTCCTTTATACTAACTGGGTTAACTTCGACAATTACGATGACACTATTGCTCATCAATTATTTGAAATAAGCTAAAAAATTGTTATGTCGTTATGTTGTTATGGCGTTATGTCGAAAGGAAATCTTTACCGTCATAACATCATAACGCCATAACGCCATAACGCCATAACGCCATAACATCATAACACCACAACGTCATAACACTTGAAATGAAGTATTCGTTTGAAAAACTTGAAGTTTGGAATGATGCAAGGGAATTGCAAAAAGATGTTATGTCGTTATGTCGTTATGTTGTTGTGTCGGGAAGACGATAAAATTCAGTAAATGAAATACTCTTTTGAAAAATTAGAGGTTTGGCAAGATTCCAGGGAATTGACGAAAATGGTTTATAGTATTACCAGAACTTTTCCTGATGATGAAAAA